>FTIP01003922.1_pt2 | contig 17566 bp, 17 predicted proteins | sample 1658301 | NCBI WGS metagenome assembly FTIP01 (sample SAMEA3914813, study PRJEB12502) | metagenome | biome: forest; material: soil | place: Canada | collected 2011-07-07 | depth 0.3 m
CGACCATCCTCACCACCGTCGCCGAAAAGAGCTTCTCCGGCCCGATGTTCTCCGAGGTCACCGAGCCATTCGGAAACAAGAAGTTGTTGGACCGCACTTCGATGAACACCTGGGAAGACGCCGCCGTCATCCAGGAAGTCAACCGCCTGGGCAAGTCGCGCCTCGTCTTCTGCGGCCTGTGGACCTCGGTGTGCATCGTCGGCCCCGCGCTGTCGGCACTCGACCAGGGTTATGAGGCCTACGTGATCGCCGACGCCTGCGGCGACGTGTCGACCGAGGCCCATGATCGCGCGATGGACCGCATGGTTCAGGCGGGCGTGCGTCCGATGACGTCGGTGCAATACCTGCTCGAGCTGCAGCGCGACTGGGCGCGCACCGACACCTACGACATGACGACCGGTATCGCCAAGAAGTTCGGCGGCGGCTATGGCCTGGGCATCATCTACGCCAAGACCATGTTCGGCGCCCACGAGGGTTGACACCAACGACGGCGGCGTCGGGCTTGCGCGGCGCCGCGCTAACCCTCGACAAGGAACCCACATGAAACCGTACCTGGTGTCCCTCGCAATTGGCCTGCTGGTTGGCGTGATCTACGCGCTGTTCAACGTCCGTTCGCCCGCGCCGCCAGTGATCGCATTGGTCGGGCTTCTCGGCATCCTGATCGGCGAGCAGATCCCGCCGCTCGTCAAGACCGTGCTGCTCAAGCCGGCGAACGTCTCCTGGCTGACCCACCAGGTCGGGCCGCACATGTTCGGCGAATTGCCCAAGAGCTCCCAACCCAGTGTTGCCGAATCCATCCCCGAAAGCCGCGACCATGCCTGACACGATCACGCCCGCAGACCTCGTCCTGCACCGCGGACTATTCCACACGCAAAACCGCGCCCAACCGACCGCCAGTGCGGTCGCCATCCGGGACGGGCGCTTCGTTTTGGTCGGTGACGAGCGCGATGCGATGGCGCTCGTCGGGCCGGCGACGAGGGTCATAGACCTGAAGGGCCGGCGCGTGCTCCCCGGACTGATCGACAACCACATGCACATCATCCGTGGTGGTCTCAACTTCAACATGGAGCTGCGCTGGGACGGCGTGAAGAGCCTCGCTGACGCGATGGCCATGCTCAAGCGCCAGGTCGCCGTCACGCCCACGCCGCAATGGGTGCGCGTGGTGGGCGGATTCACCGAGCACCAGTTCGCCGAGAAGCGCCTGCCGACGATCCAGGAGCTGAACGCCGTCGCGCCCGACACGCCCGTGTTCATCCTGCACCTGTACGATCGCGCGCTGCTCAATGGGGCCGCGCTGCGCGCCGTCGGCTACACGCGGGAGACGCCCGAGCCTCCCGGTGGCGAGATCGTGCGCGACGCCGCGGGCAACCCCACGGGGCTGCTGCTGGCCAAGCCGAACGCCAGCATCCTCTATGCGACGCTCGCGCGCGGCCCCAAGCTCCCGCCCGAATACCAGGCCAACTCCACGCGCCTGTTCATGCGCGAACTCAACCGGCTCGGTGTCACGGGCGCGATCGACGCCGGGGGCGGCTTCCAGAACTACCCGGAGGACTACGAGGTCATCGAGCAGCTCGCCAAGGCGGGACAGCTCACGATCCGGCTCGCCTACAACTTGTTCACGCAGAAGCCGAAGCAGGAGAAGGACGACTTCCTTCGCTGGACCGCACAGTCGAAGTACAAGCAAGGCGACGATTTCTTCCGGCACAACGGCGCGGGCGAGATGCTGGTCTTCTCGGCGGCCGACTTCGAGGACTTCCGCGTGCCGCGCCCGGACATGCCGGAATCGATGGAGCCCGACCTCGACGGGGTCGTGCGCATCCTCGCGCAGAACCGCTGGCCCTGGCGCATGCACGCCACCTACGACGAGACCATCAGCCGAGCACTGGACGTGTTCGAGCGCGTCAATCAGGACGTCCCGCTGGAAGGACTGAACTGGTTCTTCGACCATGCCGAGACGATCTCCGAGCGCTCGATGGATCGCATCGCCGCCCTCGGCGGCGGGGTGGCCGTTCAGCACCGCATGGCCTACCAGGGAGAATTCTTCGTCGAGCGCTACGGCCACGGCGCCGCGGAAGCGACGCCGCCGGTGCGCAAGATGCTCGAGCGGGGGCTGAAGGTCTCGGCGGGAACCGACGCAACGCGCGTAGCGTCCTACAACCCGTGGGTCTCGCTGTCCTGGCTGGTGACGGGCAGTACCGTCGGCGGCATGCAACTCTACCCGCAGCGAAACTGCCTCGATCGCGAGGCGGCGCTGCGGATGTGGACGGAGAATGTCACCTGGTTCTCCAACGAGGAAGGCAAGAAGGGCCGCATCGAGGTCGGACAGCTCGCCGACCTGGTGGTGCCCGACCGCGACTACTTCGCCTGCGCCGAATCGGAGATCGCCGACACCTCGGCGCTGCTGACGATGGTCGGCGGCAAGGTGGTCTGGGGTGCGGGCGAGTTCGCGGCAAATGACGAGACGACGCCGCCTGCGGCCTTACCCGATTGGTCGCCCGTGCGCCGCTTCGGTGGCTATGGTGCCTGGGGCGACCAGAAGGGCGCCCCGCTCGCGCGGGCAAGCGCTGTCGCCGCAGCCGCTTGTGCCTGTGCGAGTGCCTGCAACGTGCACGGCCACGAACACGCCGGAGCCTGGGCGAGCCGCATTCCGGCCGGCGACCTGAAATCGTTCTGGGGCGCGCTCGGATGCGCGTGTTGGGCGGTGTGATGGGAACCAAGCACAGCCACCTCGCGGCCGGAACAGACGAGGCGCGGTTCCACTGGGTCGAGGCGCTCGCGCTTCTCGCCCTATGTTCGGCCTACCTCGAAGGCGGCATTGTCAAGGCACTGGACTTCAACGGCGCGCTCGGTGAAATGCACCACTTCGGCATCGAGCCGGCAATGCCGGCGGCACTGGCGACCATCGCGCTCGAGCTGCTCGCCCCGGCGATGATCCTCGCGGGCCGAGCGCGCTGGGTCGGCGCACTGGCGCTTGCGGTGTTCACGCTGATAGCCACCTTCGTGGCCAATCGATTCTGGGACATGACGGGAGCCGAACGCTTCGGCGCGACCAACGCTTTCTTCGAGCATCTCGGCCTCGCCGGCGCCTTCGTGCTGGTCGCGTGGCACGACGTGCGCGCACAAAGGTCCTGATCGGAGCTTTCGTGGACACTTCCCGCCATACCCTCGAAGCACTGTTCCGCCAGCTCGGCCTGCCTTGCGCGCCGACGGACATTGACCGCTTCATCCTGGCCCATCGCCCGCTGCCGGGCTTGTTGGCATTGTACGAGGCACCATTCTGGACGGCGGCGCAGGCGGAGTTCCTGTGCGACGGCGTCGCCGCCGACGCCGATTGGGCCGAGGTGGTCGACCAGTTCGACGCGCTGTTGCGTTGAGACTGCGTACGACAGCGGATCGACGCACATGAGCCCCTCGGATCCGCATCACCATGAATCGGCAACCGACGCCCGCCAGCCGGAATTGCGCCACGCCGGACTAGGGGCGGTCGAAATGCGCGAACTCCCGAGACCGGACATGGTCACGGCGGTCATCCGGCAGCAGGTTCAGGCAGACCATGTGGATGCCTATGAAGCCTGGCTGCATCGCATCATCCCGATCGCCGCGCGCTTTCCGGGACACCGTGGCACCCACGTTCTGCGGCCGGCCGGCGACTCTGCCGCCTACACGGTCACGATCCACTTCGACACACTGTCTCATGCGGACGATTGGTTCCGGTCCGACGCGCGCGCGGCGCTGCTTCGAGAGGTCGAGCCGCTGCTGGCCGGGCTCGAAGAGGTGCGCACGATCACGGGCTTGGAATTCTGGTTCGATCCGCCGACCGCCATGCCCGCACCGCGGCGCGCCAAACAGGCGTTGGCGACACTGTCGGTCATCTACCCTCTCACAACCGTGCTGGGTCTGCTGATATCGCCGCTGTTCTCCGGGGCTCCCTGGCCCTGGGGCCGTGTCTGCGCGAACCTGTTGGTGTCGACAGCCTCGGTGGCACTCCTCACCTACGTGATCATGCCCCGCTATGCGCGGCTCATTTCGCGCTGGCTTTCGCGTTAGCTGATTTCGGCCTTTGGGCCTACTCCTCTACGTGCTGGACGTCCGGGCAGGGCTTCGCCCTCGGTACAAGCAACTGACCCGGCGCCTTGCAGTCGCCACGCAAGGTCCCCGTCGACAAAATCCTTGGTGTCGGTCAATCAGGGCCGACATGGCGACAAGTTCACGAGTCCTCGACATCACAAGGAGCACGACGATGCCCTCTTCCTCCCCTACCGCGCTGGCCGAGCTCAGTCGCCGACAACTCCTGCTGGGCGGCGCCGGCCTGGCCGCGGCCGCGGCCGTGGCGTGGCCCGGCTCGGTGCTCGCCGCCACTTCATCGACCCCAGCCTTTGCAATGCAAGGAAATCAAGCCATGAGTTTCGTCACCACCAAAGACGGCGTCCAGATCTTCTACAAGGATTGGGGCACCAAGTCCGCGCAACCCATCGTCTTCTCGCACGGCTGGCCGCTGAGCGCCGATGACTGGGACGGTCAAATGCTGTATTTCCTGCAGCACGGCTATCGCGTCATCGCCCACGACCGCCGCGGCCACGGCCGCTCGAGCCAGGTGGCGACGGGCCACGACATGGATCACTATGCGGACGACCTCGCCGCGGTCACCGAGCACCTGGACCTGAAGAACGCCATCCACGTCGGGCACTCCACCGGCGGAGGCGAAGTCGCGCACTACATCGCCCGCCACGGCAGCAAGCGCGTGGCCAAGGCGGTGCTGATCGGCGCTGTGCCGCCCCTCATGATCAAGACCGCGAGCAATCCGGGTGGCCTGCCGATGGACGTCTTCGATGGCATCCGCGCCGGCGTCGCCAACAACCGGCCGCAGTTCTACAAGGACCTGACCATGCCGTTCTATGGCTATAACCGGCCGAGCGCGAAGGTCTCGGAAGGCATTCGCGAGCACTGGTGGCTGCAGGGCATGATGGGCTCGGTGCAGGCGCACTACGAGGGCATCAAGGCATTCTCGGAAACCGACTTCACCGAAGGCCTCAAGAAGATCGACGTGCCGACGCTGGTCATGCACGGCGACGACGACCAGATCGTCCCGATCGGCGACTCCGCCCTGCTCTCCGCCAAGCTCATCAAGGGCTCACAGCTGAAGATCTATCCGGGTCTGCCGCACGGCATGTGCGCGACTGCCCCCGAGATCATCAATCCGGACCTGCTGGCCTTCTTCAAGGCCTGACGCACGGCCCGAAGCACAAGGCCCCGGCCAGGATCTGGGCGGGGCCTTGTGCACTCAACGTGCGGTCACGCACGGCGGGCATGATGAGAGCGTCCTCGAACTGGCCGCGCATTGCACAAAACGAGATAGTGGCGACCGCAGCGCGGCACCCGCTTCAAGGTTCGAGGTCGATGATGCCTCGCCGCAACGCGATCATTACTGCCTGCACGCGGTCCGATGCGTCAAGCTTGGCGAGGATGTTCTTCATGTGCACCTTTACCGTGCCCTCCGACAGCCCCATCTCGGCGGCCACGAGCTTGTTGCGGCCGCTGTTGGCGACCATTCGCAGCACCTCGACCTCGCGCGCCGTCAGTTGCTGCTCGCTCGCGTGCGCGCCGATCGCCGCTGCAAGCGCCGGCGGGATGAAGGGCTGACCCGCATGCGCTATGCGAATGGCACGGATCATGTCGGCGCGGATCATGGTTTTGAGCAGGTAGCCGCAGGCCCCGGCGCGCAGCGCGCGCACGGCCTGCATGTCCCCGCTGTACGTGGTGAGCACAACGATGCGAGCTTCGGGCGCCAAAGCGCGGATCCGTGCGATGGCCTCCATGCCGTCCATGCCGGCCATCTGGAGATCCATCAAGGTGACGTCCGGTCGGTGATTGGTGAAGGCCTCGACGGCACTACAGCCGTCTTCAGCTTGCGCCACGACCTCCATGTCTTGTTCGGCGTCAATGAGGCCGGCAATACCTGCTCGCACGACGGCATGGTCGTCGACAATCAAGAGTCGGATAGGTGCGTTCATGTTTCGGGATCGAGAGCCGCTGCGCGGCGGCGTGCCCACGGCGAAGGCCATTTGTTTGGAGAATATGCCCGCACTGTAGCGACATCACCACTCTGACGGATACACAAAAGGTGGTAGACGGTCGCCCGGATCCTGCTCCGCCGGGCACATATGGGGAGGGCTGCATCAAGCGCGATCGCGCGCGGCCAGGACAGCTCGGACCTTCTCGGCCGACAACGGCATATCGCGCAAACGACACCCTGTCGCGTCCGCGAACGCGTTCGCCAGCGCTGCAGCGGTGGGGCCCTGGCCCGCTTCGGCGGTGCCAAGGAAGGGCAATCCGGGGCGCTCGACGATGTGGACTTCGACACTGCCAGGCACATCCTCGAATCGATGGATCGGATAGGCGCTCCAGTCGAAGCTTCGACGGTGGAGCGCGTCGAAGCGTGCCTGCTCGGTCATCGTCCAGCTGAGCGACTGCAGTACCGCGCCCTCGATCTGGTTGCGGATTCCGTCCGGGCTCACCACGGTACCGCTGTCGACGGCAGCGACGACACGGCGCACGCGGATCCGGCCGGCATCCGCGTCCACCTCGATCTCGAGCACGACCGCGCAGTACGCGCCGATGTTCTTGTAGCGGGCGAACCCCATCCCGCAGCCCCGGTAGCCATCGCCTTTCCGGCGGTGGGCCCAGCCAAAGCGATCGGTCGCGGCCTGCATGACCGCGCGCGCACGTTCGTCCTGCATGTGCGACAGCCGCATTGCGAGCGGATCCACGCCGGCGCTTTTCGCCAGCTCGTCGAACATGCTCTCGATCGAGAACACATTCAGGTGAGCCCCGAGAGACCGTAGGGCGGAGACCCGGACCGGCATGTCCTTCGCGAAGTGGTAGAGGACGTGCATGTTCGGCAACACGTAGAGCGGGTTCGAATTCCGGCTGCCGTCTCCCTCCGGCATCGGGATGGGTTTTCCTTCCGGCACGGGATGCGGCGGCACGACTTCGCCGCCGGCGATCACGCCACCCGCACCAACGGGGCGATTGTTGTGGGGATTGCTCCAGACTGCATAGTTCCACGCGACGATGCGATGGTTCGCGTCGAGGGAAGCCTCGACTTCGGTCACCATGCCGGGCCCCAATGGCTCCCAGCCCTGCTCCTGCTCGCGCATCCACTGCAGGCGAATGGGACGCCCCGGCATCGCCTTGGCCACCAGGGCCGCGTCGGCGGCCACGTCGTCCGCGCCGTTCTGGCCGTAGCAGCCCGAGCCGGGCGCATGGATGCCGTGGACCTGCTCGATGGGCAACTCGCAAAGATCGGCGACGACGCGGCGCACGTCGAAGATGCCCTGGGAATGGCTCCAGACAGTCATGATGCCGTCCTGATATTTCGCGACGGCGCAGGACGGGCCGATCGAGCCATGATGAAGCCATGGCCGGCTGTAGCTTGCCTTCACCGATACGACGGCGGGCGCGACAGCGTCGGTCGTGTCGAGGATGACGATTTCGCGCGTCGGCAGGGCCTTCATGATCTCGCGGGACGTTCCCGACGGAATGGGCGTCGCGGTTCGCGAGAACTCCGAGGCCTGGATCTTGCGCATCGCCGCGATGGCCGTCCATTCCTGCTCCGCGACCAACGCGAGGAATCGGCCGGACTGGACGACCTTCACAATGCCCGGCAGCTTGGCGGCACCTTCGATATCGATGGTCGTCAGGCGAGTGCCGTAGCTGGGGCCGCGAATCACTCGCGCGTGCAGCATGCCCGGCAGGCGCATGTCCTGCACGTAGGACGCGCCCCCCGTCAACTTCGCGAGAACGTCGACGCGCGGTAGCGACTTGCCCATCGTCCGATAGGTTCGGGGATCACGCAAGGGCACATCGGGCACGGCATCGACGTGGAGCGACAGCGCTTCGGCGAGCGCCCCATAGGACACCTTGCGTGCGTCGCCCGACAGGATCTCGCCCTGGCCGTTCGTGCTCAACGAGTCTGCCGCGACGCCCCAGCGCCGGGCGGCCTCCCGCTTCAGGAGCGCCAGCACATTGGCCGCCGCATTCTGGATGGCCCGGCCACTGTCCTGCATCGAGTGGCTGCCGGCCGTCAAGCCTTCGTCGGGCGTACGAGCCGTATCGGCCGTCACCAGTTCGATCGTTCCAGGCGCGATGTCCAGTTCCTCGGCAGCGACTTGAATCAACGCGGTACGGATGCCCTGCCCCAATTCCGCCTTGCCCGTGAAGACGGTGACATGGCCGGCGCCGTCGATCCGGATCCAGGAGTCAAGAAGAGGGCTGGTCTTCAGATCGCCAATGAGTTTCGGGACGACAACCGCCGGCCCGCCACTCCCCTCGCCACCGCCGGACAGTTGCGCCCACGCGTTGCCCCGCAGGGAAAAATTGACGACCAGCGCGCCCGCGGCGAGGAACGCTCGACGCCGCAACAGCACCTCACCCGTGTCGTTCATCGGTCGCTCCCTTCTTGCTCGCAGGCATCGCCTTCAGCAAGTCGGACGCGCGCCGAATGGCCCGCAGGATGCGCATGTGAGTACCGCACCGGCAAAGGTTGGGCTGCATGTGCGCGCGGATTTCAGCGTCACTCGGGTTCGGCTCCCGATCCAGCAGGGCCTGGGCCCGCATGATCATGCCCGCGATGCAATAGCCGCATTGCGCCGCCTGTTCCAGCTCGAACGCCCTTTGAACGACTCCGGGGTCCGCTGCCGTCCCCAATCCTTCAACCGTGAGGATGGCCTTGCCCTCCAAGGACGCAATGGGCGTCAGGCATGAGAACGCCGCGCTTCCGTCGACCTGCACCGTGCAAGCCCCGCACTGGCCGAGACCACAGCCATATTTTGCGCCGTTGAGTTCGAGGTCGTTTCGCAAGACGTACAAGAGCGGGGTCGACGGGTCGCTCCGTACCATTCGATCCTGTCCGTTGACGTGAAGCTTGATCGTCATGGCTAGTTGTCCTCCGCCCTGACATGCGATGCAGCAGCCCGGAGGCCGTTCCATTCAGGAAGGTTGGTGAACCTCAGCCTGATGTACGCCGCAAGCTGCGCCGCTTGATCGTCGGTCAAGGTGTCACGGAAAGAAGGCATGTAGGGAGTCTGTCCGTCTTCAGGTGAGCGGATGCCGGAGAACATCGCCTGCAGCGCGTTGTCGGGGCTGTTCGCAAGCACGGTCGTGGCTGTCGACAGCAGCGGCCGCCCTTCACGCACCATGGGTGCACCTGGCTCATGGCAGCCGGCGCACGCGCCGGCGAAGATCGCGGCCCCTTGTGGTTGAGCCCCCGCAGCCATTGCGGTTCGATCGACGACATCGACGGAGTGCTCAACCCCTTTCGACGGATTCATCAACGACGCGACGTACACGGCAATGGCGGAAACGTCCGCGTCGGACACCTGCGAGAGTTCGTGCGTGACCGGGCCCATGGGGCCTGCAGCCACACTGTGATGCGACTCGACGCCGCCCCGAAGATAGTCATGAAGCGCGTTCACCGACCAGGCACCGGCCCGGGGATTGGACGCGTCCAGGGGCGGCGCCTTCCAACCCTCGGCTTCACCCCCTGCGAACGCCATTCCGCGCTTTTCGCCACCGATCAGGTCGAGCGGTGAATGGCACGCGGCGCAGTGGCCCAGTCCTTCGACGAGGTAGGCACCACGATTCCATGCCGCGTTTCGGGTGGGGTCCGGCTCGAACGGCGTCTGCCGCAGGAACAGGAGCTTCCAGCCCGCCAGCAGCGGACGGAAGCCAAGCGGTGGGATCAGGCGATTCGCGGGGGCGACAGCTTCGGCCGCTTCTCGGGTCATGAAGTACGCGTAGAGCGCGTCCAGGTCCTCATCCGTGGCGTGGGTGAAGTGTACGTATGGCAATGCGGGGTAGAGATGTCGCCCGTCGCGCGAGACCCCTGCCTTCATTGCCCGACGAAACGCTTCGCGGGACCAGGCGCCGATTCCCGTCTTGACGTCCGGCGTGATGTTGGTGGTGTAGATCGTCCCGAAAGGAGTCGGCAATGCGCGGCTCCCTGCGAACGTCGCTCCCTGTTCGGAGGTGTGGCACACAGCACAACTGCCCAGCGAGGCCAGCCCCGATCCACGCTCGACTTGCGCCGCGGCAAAAGCGGACCGGAGCGGCCGCGCGACGGGTTCGATGGCGGGACGCCACGCCGCCGCGTACGCCACCAGCACGCCGAGCAAGACGACAAGCAGGCCGAGTCGGATCGCGCGCCAACCGCCTCCCTGGCGAACAAGGCGCAAGCTCATGGCAAGTCATCCGTCCTGGTGGTTGCCGTCATCTGATGACGCCGCGCGGCATGCAAGATGCCCATGATTCGATCGCCCATGACCCTGCCTCGCGCGGTCATGTCCAGACCGACCTGTATCTGCTGTCCGCCCCAGTCGCCGAGCGAGAGGTCGATGTTCGGCGATGATGCCAGTGCCTCCGCAAGCGCGACCGCATTTGCTGCCGCCTTCGCGGTACTTCCAGCAGTGTGGGGTCGCGCGATGAATGCGGCGTCCCCGACGAGTACGACTCGGTCGAAGACCATCCTGGATATCTCCAGGTCCAGGATGGCCTGGACGAACGGCTCCTGCGTTGCGTCGACGAGGTCGACGAACGTGGGCGCAAGGAGCCTGCTTGCCGCCTCGCGAAGCGCTTGCGCGGATCGCGCAGCCATGGACCCAGGCGGAATGGAGAACTGGCGTCGCCGCCCATGGGCATCTGTCATGGCCTCGTCGAAGTCTGCTCCCTCGTCCGATCTCCGGTACCAGACCCAGTTCCAGCGCCGATGACCCGGGGCAGTGGATTCATCTTCTCCCGGTACCAGATAGGCCAGCAAAAGGAAATCCTTGCCCTGCTGAAAGGAGAAAGTCCCTTCCAGCTTCGCCTTGGCGCGATCGGAAACGAGGCGCTCGGGAGCCAGCCCGCGCCACGCGACGTACCCCGCATAGCGAGGCAGCGCATCGGGCAGCAGGAGTTCGCGCACCGTGGACCTCGGACCGTCTGCGCCAACCAGGAGGTCTCCCCGTTCGATTCGTCCACTCGCGAAACGCGCACGGACGGAGCTCTCCTCCTGGTCGAACCCAACCAACGTCTCGCCGCGATGGACGAGCGCAGGCGGCAATGCGCGCGACAACAAACCGTGGAGCATGTTCCAGGAGGTCTGCGTCTGCGGCATGAAGGCTCTCTCGATGACTTCGCCTGACGCATCGAGATAGATGCGATCGCCCGAGCGAACGCCCAATGCCTTCGTACGATCGATCCCCGCGAACCGGAATGCGGCCAACACATCGGGTTGAAGGACGATGCCGCCGCCCCGGCTATCGAGGGCGCTGATCGAGCGTTCGAAGACCTGAACATCCCAACCGATTGCCCTCAAAGTTGTGGCGGCAAACAAACCACCGAGCGATCCACCCACGATGAGTGCTCGCGGTGGGCGTGCTTCGTTCATGACACGTTCCGTCTTCTCGAACCTGGGACAAGATCCACGCGATCGCATGCACTGGCGTTCGAACCAATGAATTCAAGTGGTTTGTTGGGCGTCATGAACTCTCCCAGAGACGCTTCGCCCGCCAGTGCGAGGCATGCATTCGTCGTTCGATACACGACTGGCATCTTCCGCGACTTGGCCGAAGCGCACCAACTGGTGTGTGAGATAGATGTCTGGCATCCTTTCGACCAGTCCTCAATTGAACTTCAGGCCGATTCTTTCAGTAGCTACAACGAAGTCCCAGGCACGGATCAGACTAACGCGGCCTCATCGTCCCCGCTCTTCGCGACCCGGCGCGCGGAAATCCGTTGATAGGCCCAAAGACCCATTGCGCGGTTGGCGCCGAGCTTCGAAACTTCATGACCCCTTCGGGCTGCATGCGTCCAACAGCGGCCGTGGGACGCGCGGAGCCAACCCTCGTGCTCCGGCAACGGCTGCGTTCAGGAAAGCAAAGACAATGACCCGGACTGCCACCTCAGCCAACGCGACCACATCAGCAACCCTATCCCCAGGCATGGTGAGGGTGTTCGCATTCTGCGTGGGCATCGTCGTCGCGAATGTCTATTACGCGCAGCCGATCATCGAGTTGATCGCGCCCGGACTTGGCCTGTCGTCGCAGGCCGCGAGCTTCATCGTGTCGCTCACGCAGATTGGCTACGCGTGCGGCCTGTTTCTGCTCGTTCCGCTCGGCGACCTGCTCGAGAACAAGAAACTGATCATCGCAACGGTGCTGGTCACGGCAGTGAGCCTGACTCTGGCGGCGACCGCACACAGCCCGTCCGTGTTTCTTGCTGCGTCCGTCCTGGTCGGCCTGACCTCGGTCTCGGTGCAGATGCTCATTCCGCTAGCCGCGCACATGACGCCCGAAGCGACCCGGGGTCGCATCGTCGGCAACATCATGGGAGGCCTGCTGACGGGAATCCTGCTTTCGCGACCGGTCTCGAGCCTCGTGACGGACATGTTCGGCTGGCGCGCGATCTTTGCCGCGGCAGCGGTGGCGATGCTTCTGGTCGCCGCCATCGTCGCCGTCCTGATCCCCAAGCGCCAACCCGAGGCGACGCTGCACTACGGGGAGCTTCTCGCGTCGCTGGTTCATCTATTTCGCGACAACGAAGTGCTTCGTCGACGCGCCTTCTACCAAGCCTGCATGTTTGCGGCATTCACGCTGTTCTGGACGGCGGTGCCGATCGAACTGACGCGCGTGTACGCCTTTTCCCAGACGCAAATCGCCCTGTTCGCACTGATCGGCGCATCAGGCGTCTTCTCAGGCCCCCTGGGCGGCAGGCTGGCCGATGCCGGACATAGCCGAATTGGCACGCTTGCAGCACTTTGGGTCGGTGCCCTGGCATTGTTCGCAACCGCAACCAGGCTCGGCGGCAGCGTACTGGCGCTCGCGCTGGGAGCCGTTGTGCTCGACTTCTGCGTCCAGCTCAACATGGTCATCGGCCAACGCAACATCTACCACCTGCCGGCTCATCACCGCAGCCGGCTGAACGCGATCTACATGACCAGCATTTTCCTCGGTGGGTCTATCGGATCGGCGATCGCAAGCAGTCTCTACAGCTATGACGCCTGGCCCGCCATCGCCATCGCAGCGGGCCTGTTTGCGCTCACCGCAGGGGTCGTGGCGGTCTTCTGGGAACGCAAGCCGGCGGCGTGAGCGACAGGGATCGACCGCCGGCACGCATTCCGCGAGGCGCAATCCTCACCAGGACTCACCCTGTTCCACCTTCTCGCTGAGGAATGCCGATGGACAGCCTCGACCTCCAGGTGCTTTGCCAGGCACGCGACTGGTTCGCGCAGGGTCACAAGGTGTGGCTCGTCACGGTGATCGAGACGTGGGGCTCGGCACCGCGCCCACCCGGCGCGTTGCTGTGCCTGCGCGAGGACGGCCAGGTATCCGGCTCGGTGTCGGGCGGCTGCGTAGAAGACGACCTGATCGATCGCCTGCGCACGGGTGAGCGTATGAGCAAGCCCTCGATGATCGCCTACGGCGCCAGCAAGGCGGAGGCCGCCCGTTTCGGCCTGCCGTGCGGCGGCAACCTGCGCCTGGTACAGGAGCCGCTGCGCGATATGGCCTGGATCGACGAGGTACTCGCCCGCACGGCACGGCATGAACTGGTCGCGCGCCGCATGACGCTGGCCACCGGCGAGGTGACGGTCGGGGCGGCCGCCCGCGGCGACGGGTTCGCATTCGACGGCGTCCGCCTGACCGCGCTGTTCGGCCCCCGCTGGCGCCTGCTTGTCATCGGCGCCGGCCAGCTCTCGCGAGCCGTCGCGCAGATGGCGCTCGGGCTCGATTTCGAGGTCATCTGCTGCGATCCGCGCGAGGAATACAACCTCACGTGGGACGTCCCCGGCACCACCTTCAGCAAGGCGATGCCCGACGACCTCGTGCTCGAGCTCCAGCTCGACCCGCACAGCGCAGTCGTCGCCGTGGCGCACGACCCGAAGCTCGACGACATGGTGCTGCTGGAAGCGCTGAAGTCGCCGGCGTTCTACATCGGCGCGCTGGGCTCGCGTGTCAACACGGCCAGGCGCCGCGCGCGTCTCGGGCTGTTCGACCTGTCGCCGGCGGAGATCGATCGCCTGCACGGACCGATCGGCCTGGACATCGGTGCGAAGACGCCCGCCGAGATCGCGGTCGCCATCATGGCCGAGATCGTCGCAGTCAGGAACGGCGTGCTGCTCCGCCAGAAGAAGGAGGGCTCGTCGGTGCCGGCGACCGCGTCGGCCGGCCTGCAGGCCGGTCACTGATCGTCGGGGGACGACAGCGGCCGCCGAGGGTATGAGTCGCTGGTCGGCAACGGGCGACGGCTCGTCGTCGATGCGCGATCAACAGACCGCCGTGTGCTCGTGCATGACCAGCCTGCAGGCGCACGCCAGCGCCGACGGCGCGTATCGTCTGGGTGCTCCGCAGGACGATCGCACAAGTCCTAACCGGGAGAGCATGGCGCGAGGACTGAAGACCGCACCACCTCGGACGCGGATGCTCGCGAATTCAAGGCTTCAGATCGAAGACAAGTACCTCAGCCTGATGTCCGCGATCGAGATTCAGAGATGTTTCCTCGCGAAGCAGTACCGCATCCCCCGCCTCCAGTTGCAGCCCGTTGACATGCAGGCTCCCGCGCGCGACGTGGACGTAGACGAGGCGCTCGGCATCCAAGGGCAGCTCGTCGCGCTCCTCACCGTCGAACAGTCCGGCGAAGATCCGCGCGTCCGCATGAAGGGTCACGGCACCTGACTGGGCGGAGGGTGACGCGATCATTGCAAGCCTGCCACGCGTCTTCTCGTAGAGAACGTGCACTTGCTCATAGCTTGGGGCGATGCCCAGACGGTCCGGGAGTAACCATATCTGCAAGAAGTGCGTCGGCGCGTCCTTCAAGTAGTTGAACTCACTGTGACGCACCCCCGTTCCGGCGCTCATACGCTGCACGTCACCGGGGACGATCACGCCGTCATGTGCTCCGCCTTGCTGACCGTTCCCAAGGCTGTCCGCGTGTGCGAGAGCGCCGCTCAAGACATAGCTGATGATTTCCATGTCGCGATGGCTGTGCGTGCCGAAGCCCGCCCCCGCCTCGATCGTGTCGTCGTTGAGGACACGCAAATTCCCAAATCCCATGTGGTCCGGGTCGAAGTAGTCGGCGAATGAAAAGCTGTGATGGCTGGTCAACCAGCCGTGGTCGGCGTGGCCCCGATCCCGTGCCTTGCGTATCGTCATCATGTCGGTTCTCCGATGCGTTTCCTGGCGTCGCTGGCCGCCTGGTTCGTGAGCCCAAGCGCGCAGGCGTCATCAAAGATCATTTCGACAACATGTCGCTGGCGTACCGCAGCCCGATGCCATAGCCGCCGCCGTTGTGCTCGATGACGGACCTGGCCGCCGCATAGGTGGCGTGGCGAGTCCAGTCACGCTGAAGCTCGAGCAGCACTTGCGCCCAGCTGGTCACCTGCGCACCGTGCGCCTGCATGCGCCACAGCGCCATTTCGTGGCCAGTCTTCGTCAATCCGCCACAAGCATCGGCGACCACGAAAGTCTCATACCCCGCGGCTTGGGCACAAAGGACCGGCAACGTGACGCAGGCCTCCGTCAGCAGCCCCGAGAAGAGCAGTTTCTTGCGCCCCGTCGCTTCGATCACTCCACGCACGTCGTCGTCTTCCCAGACATTCATGTTTCGCCGATCGAAGATCGTGTGTTCGGGCAGGAGTTCGCGGATGCCCGGCAAGAGCGGCCCGCTGTAGACCTTGGTTGCGGACGTGCTGATCACGATCGGCAGGTCGAAGGCACGCGCTGTCTGAACCAATGCGATCGTGTTGTTCAGGAGCACCTGTCGGTCGATCGATTCGACTCCAAACGCCAAACCGGCTTGTTGATCGATGAGTACCAGCGCGCAGTTGTCGGGCTGGAGGAGAAAGTCGAAGGCAGGCATGTCTCGCTCGATTGAAGGTTGAAAGCGCCACCGCTGGGCGGGAGACCTCGAGCATCCGCGCCGGATCGCACGCGCGCCTCTGTCATCCGACCTGTCCTTGCTTAGACCACAAGATCGGCCGTCGGTTGGCAATGACCGGCTGACTCCCGTGCGGCCGTCGCAGAAGCGTGAACAAGGACGCAAACTTGGCCTTAGCCCACCCACCGGCGCCACCACCGGCGCCAACCTGGCGACGACTGCTCCGCAGCTGGCCGGCTGTATGCGGCTGCCGCGGGCACGTGCAGGGACACCACCGTTCCGCGAACCGCCCTCGGATAGATGTTGAGCGTGCCGCCAAGCTGGCCTGCCCGCTCGGCCATGCCGCGAAGGCCCAGGCGCCCATCGCGCCCCATCTGCTCGCGAATCTGGCCTTCCATTCCGATGCCGTCGTCGCGAATACTCAGGCGCAAGGCGTCCATGGCCAGTTCCAGGCTGATCTCGACGAGGCGAGCATGCGCGTGCCTTTGCGCATTGGTCAGCGCCTCGCGAGCGATCAGTTGCAACTCGTCGATCACGGCATCGCAAAGCGCGCGCGCTTCGCCGGTGACGACCATCCTGAATTCGGTCGGCGGCTTGATGATCTCCCGCCCGAGTTCGTCAAGCAGCTCTGCGATGGATGCACCGCGACCTGCCACACGGCGCAGCAGGTGCACACGCTCCCGCCCTTCAACCAGAGCGGCCTCGGCGCTATCCAGAGCCTGTGCCAATTGCCGGCGCAGCGCCCCCTCCTCCAGACGTATCGCGCATAAATGGAAGGTCAGCACGAGGCCTTGGAATCCCTGGAGAAGCGTGTCGTGAAGGTCTCGGGCTATGCGCTCGCGTTCGGCATGGCGCTCCTCCAGGCGTGACTGCAGGCGATTCGACAGTACCCGCATGCGCAAGCGGTGAGCCAGCAAGGCGAGCACGCATAGCAGCACGACGCAGGTCCAGAAGAATGCCCGCGTCTGCACAAGCGTCGGGGGGATGGAAAAGGCGATGGACGTGCCGCTGTCGCTCCACGACCCGTCCGCGTTGGCTGCCCGGACCCTGAAGTGGTAGTTGCCGGGGGCGAGGTTGGCGTAGTTCACCTCCCGCTGATAGCCGACCTCGCGCCAGTCTTTATCGACCTCATCCAGCCGGCAGCGAAAGCGAATCTTCGTGGCCCTGTCCAGGGTCAGCGCGCCATAGCGCAAACTCACGGTGCGAACGCCCTTTGGCAGCGTTAGTCCGGGCACTGGCTCGAAGCTCTCGTCGCCCGTGCGCACTTCGTAGATCTCGACAGGCGGATGACGTGCACTGCTCGAAACCTCAGAGGGATCCAGCCATGCCACGCCCTGGTTTGCAGCAAACCAGAGCCGTCCGCGTGCATCTCGCAATGCCGTTGGCATCGCACGGTCCTGCAACGCGATGCCGGGCAAGCCGTCCAGCGCGTCGAGCAGTCGGTAGTTCAGTGGAGCGCCTGGAGTGAACACTCGCTGCACATCACTTGCGGCGATCTGGACGACGCCGCGTCCGCCGTTCAGCCAGAGATCGCCCGAGTCCGATTCGACGATGCCGGAGACATATCCGAACACATCGTCGCGCTGCGCCGCAACGGTGACGAAATGGCCATTGCGCAACAGCGCCACGCCGTCCTGCCCCGCGACGACCAGTCCGT
>FTIP01000217.1_pt2 | contig 17510 bp, 14 predicted proteins | sample 1658301 | NCBI WGS metagenome assembly FTIP01 (sample SAMEA3914813, study PRJEB12502) | metagenome | biome: forest; material: soil | place: Canada | collected 2011-07-07 | depth 0.3 m
CGCCGTCCATCTCCGGCATGCGGAAATCCGAGATCACCACATCGAAGGCTGTCGTCGCGGCACGGGCGAGTGCCTCGACGGGCGAGGTGAATGCATCGACTCGAGGGCGCAACTCTTCGCCGCGCACGACGAGCGGACTCAGTTTCAGAACGCGCGAGAGGGCGTTCAGCACGCCGATCTCGTCGTCGACGAGGAGGATCCTGTGCATGTCGAACTCCCGAGATTCAGGACTGGGATACCGCGACGGTCTCGCGGCGGACATTGAGCGTCAATTTGGCGCCTTCGCGCTGCGCGTACTCGCGCACCTGGCGGACAACCCGCGCGTCGAAGACGTATCCAGCAGCAAGCAGCAGCGTGCCCTGCGGGCTGACCAGGTCGCGCGACAGCACCATGCCGGCAGCGAGCTCCAGGGCGGAGATGCTGCGGTCATCGCGCTCTTCTTCGAGCGGTTCCTTCAGTACCTCGAGAAGGGCATCGACGGCTTTCCCGTCATAGCGGCTGCCGGCTCCCCGCCGGATGCTCGCCGCGGCATCCTCGGCTGAGAAGCGGCGCTCTGCCAACGTCCCCGCCATCAGGGTCTCGTAGTCGATGATCGGTGCCAGCACGCGAGCGCCCAGCGGAATCTCGTCGGCCTCGAATCCGTCCGGAAATCCGTTGCCGTCGTAGCGCTCGTGCTGGGATCGGATGAACTTGGCAACCGTCTGCAGTTGCACCAGCGGCATCAGCGCCGCCTCGGCGTTCAGCGGGTGCTTGCGATAGCGTGCGGTTTCCTCGGGCGTCATCAGCGAGACGGGTTTGCTCAGGAGGCTGTCGGGGAAGCCGATCTTGCCGATGTCGTGCAGCAGCGCGGCCACATGGATGTCATGGCTCGTTCGCTCGTCGAGTTGCAGCTTGGCGCAGACCTTCTTCGCCCAGACGGCGACGCGACGAGAATGGCCCGACATGCCGTTGTGCCGAAGTTCCATCAAGCCGGCAAAGATCTCCATGGAGAGCATGAAATTGGACTTCAGCTCCGCGTATGCCACGTTGAGCATGTCGTTGATCTGCTCGATCTCGGCAGTGCGGCTCCGGACGCGCTGCTCGAGACTCGCGTTGAGTGCGCGCAGCTCTTCGTTCTGACGGCCGGTGAGCTCCGTCAGCTCACGGTTGCGCATCTCGAGACTGCGCCGTGCCAGCGCCTCCCGGACGACGAGCAGGATGTCGTTGTCGTCCCAGGGCTTCGCGATGTAGCGATCGATCTCCCCTTCGTTGATGGCGGCGATCGTGGAGGCGATATCGGCGTAGCCGGTCAACAGGATGCGCACTGAATGGGGTTGCATGCGCCGTACGTGCCCCAGGAACTGGGAGCCGTCCATGCCGGGCATGCGCATGTCCGAGATCACCAGGTCGACGGTCTCGCCTTGCAGGATATCCAGCGCGATCTGTCCCCCCTCAGCGGTCAGCACGCGGTAGCCGTGGGGCCGGAACAGGCGGCGCAGCGCACTCAGGATCGACGGCTCGTCGTCCACCAGGAGCAGGGTGGGCGGAGCAGCCGACTCGGAGGTAGGGGTATGGGTATCGATCGATTCGATTGGCAAGCTCGCCATGTTTGTGTTGCTCCGAGCGTCGAGCCAGGTGCCGCGACGGCGTCCTGCGATGAACGAGATATTAGGAGCGTGTCACGCCTTCCGACGCAGGAAAAATGCGACGAATCCCGGGCATTTGATGTTGATGGAGAACTCCCTACAGGCGCCGCTGCTCGACGGTCGGAATGAATCCGGACGCCGGCCGATCGCACCCAGGTTTTCTCGGTGCGGTTCGCCGCCGGCTTTTCATCGCAACCGAGTTTGCCTGGCGATGCGCAGCGGTGGGGCGAGGCCGGGGCGGCACCACGAGTCCGGGACCGAGCAGGGAGCACGACGGAGATGTCGTGGCACGGCCGATACGCGGCGTGGGTATCCTGCGCCTGAGCATCGGAACGCTCGAGCACGGGACGTTTGTGCGTACCGGCGATATGGCGGTCGTGCCTGTTTCGTGCAGGGCCGCGACGGTCTGCATGTTGGTCGCGCTGAGCCTGTCAAGCGGCTTCGCCGCTGCGACGTCGGTGCCCTGCTGGATCAGCGCTCGATGCTGCCGCGCCAGTGCTCGGGCAGCCTTGAGGGACAAGTCAGGGTGGCGTCCGAGCACCTTCTCGCGCTGCTTTCCGCAGAAGCGAAAGCGCGGGATCCACTTCTCCTTGCCCCCGTTGCTGGGACTCTCCGGGACGCAAATCCTTATCAATCAACTGCTTGATGTAGGGCCCCGGATGATCCGAGAACCGGAGCGGGCAGCAGCACGCTGTTGGCCGGCCCGGTTTCTTGCTCCTACTCAACGCGGATCCAGGTTTGCGTGCGACCGAGAAACGGGGTTCCGATGTAGCCGCGGACGTCCAACTTCTTTCCACCATCGATCGTCTTCAGGCGCACCTTGTAGATCTTGCCGGTTCTCGGATCGAGGATGTGGCCGCCGTTGAACAGGGTGTTCTCTTCGTCGTCCTGCCTGACGCCGTCGATGATGGTCATACCCAAGATTGGCTGATCTTTGCGCGCGTCCTCGCACTTCTCGCACTTCGCGTCGGCCTTGGCGGCATCGAAGATTCTCTCGATCTTTCCGCTGTAGATGCCGCCGGCATTGGCGATGCGCACAAGCGACTTCTCGGTCTTGCCGTCGTCGTCGATGGTCCTCCACAGGCCCGCCGGAGTAGGCTGGGCCATGGCGAGCACGCTGGTGGTGGCGAGGGCAAATGCAACTATGGCTTGTTTCAAGGGTGTTTCCCAGAATTGTTGGAAGGACTGCGGTCGTACAGCAGTCCGAAGATAGGCGCAGAGAACGACATGCGGTCGACCATTCATGGAGGCACTTCCTTGCGATGCCGAAGCCGCCCGGCAGCAGAGATTTGAAGCGCTACCCGATCATGCGACTATTGCGAAATGCTTCGGTTGCGTAGTCGCCCAAATGGGTGATTCAACGCAATCAAGCCGCGTCGTGGTCGTGGCCTGAGAGAAGCGCCGTGGCATTTGTGGACTTGGCCGTTTTCGGCATACCTGGTTTCGACCGTTGTCCTTGCTGACAACATCTGGTCCAGTGTTGGGTACAGCGCTTCGCGCAGAGTTTCGCTGCATGAGGTGCGATGATGTCCGGACTGACCACTGCTGACCACCTGCCTTCCTGATGTTCGAGAACACAGCATCCAGCCCGTCTACGGCGACCCTCGCGTTGCGTTTGGCACCGCCGATCCTGCCTGCGGAATTGGTCGAACGAACGCAGATCGATGCGAAATTGCGGACGGCACAAAGCGCCAATTTCGTACTCTTCTGTGCGCCTGCCGGCTTCGGCAAGACCACGGCCATGGTGCGCTATTTTGAGCAACTCCGGACCAGCGGCATCGCCACCGTGTGGATCCTGCTCGACGATGCCGACAACGACGTGGAACGCTTTCTCGTCAAGGTACATGCCGCGCTCGACGGCAGCAGCGCATTCGGTGGCGCAGCTTCTGGCTGGGGTGCGGCAGCGGGTGCGCGGCTCGACATGGCGGCGCGGCTGGCAGCCGGGTCCCAACCGTTTGCAATCTTCTTCGACGATTTTGAATGCTTGCGCAACGCGGTCGTGCTTGACCTCTTCCGGGAGGCCATGGAAAACCTTCCGTCGCGCTGCCGCGTCGTGCTGGGGGCGCGTGAGCACGCGCGATTGAATGTGGGGCGTTGGCGCGCTTCGGGTCGGATGGTCGAGGTCGGTCCTGCGAGTTTGCGGTTCTCGGCGGAAGAGGCCAGGGAACTGCTGTCTCACCGGTGCAAGACCTCGCTGTCTCAACGGGCACTCGCGCAACTCTACGAACGCACGGAAGGGTGGGTAGTGGCCTTGCAACTGGCCGCCATCAGTCTGGCGAGCCACCCTGACCCGAGTGCCTTTGCGCTGGCCTTCTCGGGCAGCAATGCCGCGGTGGCCGACTACCTGTTGGAAACGGTCATGGCCGGATTGTCGGCGCCGACACGGGAGTTCCTCCTGGCGACGGCGGTGCTGGGCGAACTCAATGCCGACCTGTGCAATGCGGTGACTGGCCGGAACGACAGCCAATTGGTGCTCGACGCGCTCGATCGCTCCAATGTGTTCCTGGCACCGGTCGACGATGATCGCCGCCGCTATCGCTACCACGCGCTGTTCGCCGATTTCCTGTGCAACCAGCTCGCGCGGAGCCAACCCGGGAAGTCGCGGGAGCTGCATGTGGCTGCCAGCGAATGGTTTCTCTCCGAGGGGAGGCCCGTGCCGGCCATCAATCACGCACTGGCTTCGGGTAATTTTCCGCGTACGCTCGAGCTCCTGGAAGAGCATGCGGAGAGGATGCTTTTCGAGGGCCGTTTCCGGCTGCTCAATCGCTGGTTCGACGGCTTGCCGCCCGAATTGGTGCAGGCACGGCATTCGCTCGCACTGGTGCATGCCGGTGCCTTGGCCCTGACGCGCCGTCAGCAGCAATCCATTGGACTGCTCGACAGCATCGAATCCCATGCCGTGCTCGCCACCGATGATGAGCGGGTGGCCCTGAGCAGCCAAGTGGGCGCGCTTCGTGGCCTGGCACTAGCGATGATGGACCGGGCTGACGAATGCTTGCAGGTATGTCTCAGTTATTGCGGCAACCCCGGTCAGACCACCGAACATCCGGTGGCGATGCTGACCAACGCGCTCGCAGGATCGCTGATAAACGCCACGCGATTTGACGAGGCGATGGTGGTACTCGCCGGGGCCAAGCGCCAGCATGCGACTGCCGGCAATGCCTTCAACATGGCCATTGCTGAATGTCTGCACGGCAATCTCGAATTGCTGCAAGGCCGGTTGCCCGATGCGCTGGCTCGTCTGAGAGGCGCGATGAGCAGCCTCGTCGGCAACCGTTATCGCGGCTTCGGCGGTGGCGTGGCGCTCGGGGTCTCCCTGGCGACTGCCCTGTACCACTGCGACCAGATCACGGAGGCAAATCGACTTCTGACCGAATGCCTTCCGCTGGTGAAGGAGACGGGGGCTCCCGATAGCCTGATCCTCAGCCATCTGCTGTTGGCGCGCTGTGCGCGGTCCACGGGAGATACTGACCTGTCGTTGCAGCGCCTGGCGGATCTGGAACTGCTCGGGCACTCGCTGTCGTTGCCACGGCTTGTGGCCACCGTCTGGCTGGAGCGGTCCAAGTGGGCGCTGTCGGATGGCGCTGCCGACGCTGCGCAAGACAGCTTGGGTCAGGCTGCGTTGTTTTGTGAAGTATGGGATCAGGCTCAACGTTTCCCTGCCACTGCGAACGACATCGACGACCTGGCGTTGGCCACGATCCGGGTGCAGGTCCGTACCGGTAGAGGGGCTGAGGCGATGCCTACGCTCAAGTCCGAAATCGCCAAGGCAGACTCGACCCGGCGCAGGGTGCGCGGTGCATTGCTCAGGCTGCTGCTGACCGAGGCGATGATGCGTGACGGGCGGGTTCGGCCGGCCTTGCGTCAGATGGTTGATCTGATCGACTGGGCTTCGGCAGCCGGCTACGTGCGGCTGTTCGCCGATGAAGGTTTTGCCATTGCAAAGTTGCTTTTGGACGCCCGTCCGTCCGATATGAATGACGACGCGAGATCCACCCGCCAGTCCGCCTTCGTCGACCATGTGCTCAGAGCAATGCGCTGGTCAGGGCCGGACTCTTCCGTTGACAGGCCTTCGGGCGCCGGTGTGCCGTCGCCGCCTACGGAGACTCTATCCGAGCGCGAACTACAAGTGCTTCGCATGCTCGATCAGGGGTGCAGCAACAAGGGCATCGGTGAGCGTCTGTTCATTTCGGAGAACACCGTCAAGGTGCACCTCCGCAATCTGAATGTCAAGCTGGGTGTCGGTAGCAGGGCGCAAGCTGTCTCCGCGGCCCGCCGACTTGGATTGCTGACGTGACGGAGCGATGTGCATGGGCTTGTTTCGTGCGACCCGGCACTCGAATAAATAGTTCGTTCGGGTGAGTCCCGATCGTCCGGACTGCCTGAAGCTCCGGCATCCCCTGCTCACCAAAGGCGAGCCGAAGAGCGCGCTATTGCACCTCGACAACGCGCCTGTGCCGGCTGAGTAGCCTTGCCGGCAATACCGCTGCCGCAGGACATGCGGTGACAACGAGGAATACCCGTCGCTACCCGGGGCCGAGTTCTGTCAGTCGTACGGAATGACCGAGCTGTCGCCGTACCGCGCAGACCGAAATCACCTGTTCGGGTGAGCGGGCCCGACAGCAAACCCGAGAGACTGGCCGGATGCCAAATTCCGTCCACGCTGCTGACACCACCCGCAAGACTAAGTTGCAAGCGCCGAGTGGACTGGCAGAGGCCGATCGGGGCGCCGGTTCTTCCAAGACGCCCTTGCCGAAAAGTGCTATTCAAGAACTGCGCGTTGGGGGTCCGACAGAGGCCAAGTGGATCTGGTTGATCCTGGCAATCTATTTCACGCGCACGCTGGCGATGCTGTTCGGCTACCTGCCACTCGAAGCCGCAGCGGTCCTCGTCGTGACGGCAATCCAACGGGTCGATTCGCTGAAAGCGACGACGGGCCATGAACAATAGATTCTTCGCTGTGTTTGCCTGCGCTATGGGCTTGGGTTTGGGCTTCACTCCAGTGTTCCTGAGCACATTGCCTACGCTGCTTAAATCCATGGCTGCGGCATATGGCTGGAGCCGCACCGAAGCGGCCGCTGGCATTGCCGTGACCACGCTGTTTCTGTCCCTGGGCATGCCGTTTGTCGGGCGGTTGGTGGACCGCTTCGGTGTGCGACCGGTGGTCATCGCGTCGACAACCCTGTTTGCCGTCATGTTGTTCATGTTCTCGCGCCTGCACGGCTCGATCGCTCTGTACCTGGCGTCCGCAGCCGTGCTGGGTGTCAGCGCCGTTGGTACGACGCCGCTGACCTACATGACCGTGCTGGCCAAATGGTTCGACGCGCGGCTGGGCACGGCGGTCGGAGTCGCCATGCTCGGCATGGGGCTGGGCTACGCCGCGATGCCGCTTGTGGCGGCGCGCTGGTCACAAACCCTGGGTTGGCGCGACGCCTTTGTGGGGCTGGCCGCGTTGGCGGCCATTGGAGTTGTAAACGCCGTGTTTCTTCTGCATGAGCCGCTGCACGCGGTGGGTGCGCAGGCAGGCTCGACGTCCCACGAGTTGCCAGGGATGAGCCTGCGCGAGGCATTGCGCACACGAGTGTTGTGGCTGCTGTCCGGGTGCGCCTTTCTGGTGTCGCTGGCCATCGCCGGAACGGCCGTGCATCTGGTGTCGCTGATGAGTGATCGGGGATACGCCATCAGCGACGCGGCCACCGCAGGTGCGTTGATGGGCGTCTCGGTGCTGATTGCGCGCTTTCTCACCGGCGTCATGCTCGATCGACTGCCGGTGGCGCGCATCGCCGCGGTTGCCTTCATGGCTGGCGGAATTGGCATCGTGATGCTGTGGAGCGGCGGCGGCGGATTCGTTCCCTTCCTGGCTGCCTTCTGCATGGGCGTGGCTTCGGGCGCGGAGGGCGACATCCTGCCGTTTGCCTGCCGGCGCTACTTTGGCATGCGCGCCTACGGGCAGATCTACGGGGTGGTGGTGGCCTTCTTCAGCCTCGGTGCGGTGGTGGGGCCGGTGCTGCTGGCGCAGGCATTTGATCGCAGCGGCAGCTACTCAACAATGCTGCAGGTATTCGCGGCGCTGTGCGGCTGCGCTGCCCTGGGATCACTGGCACTGGGCAGGCCGCGTTTCGGCCAGCCGGAGGGTGCCCCAGCCGAGCCGCCGCTTGTTTCGTTGACTCTCGTTGACAAGTAAATCGTTGGCTGTCGCCTTGCGACAGTGCGGATGGCGCTGGGACTCGGCGCCACGAGGCTCGCGATGCGCGCCATCCTCAGGGAGCTTGCGGCCGGATCGACAAGCACTGATGACCTCCAGGGATTTGGCCTTGCTCGACAGACCTGGTTTCGACCGTTGTCCTTGGCATCGTAGAGTGCAGCGTCGGCGAGCGCAATGAACGGGTAGCCGAGCTGGTCTGGCCGGGGCGCGGCCGAATAGCCCGTTTGGGCGACCGCACGGAGGGTCGCTCTCGCTAAAGTGATTTGACCGGCGCTGAGTTCTCGCGCGGTGCGCCGCGATCGCGCTCGAAGTCACCCAACCTGCGATAACGCCACAATGAACGAACACCGTACCCGAACCGACTATCAGGTCGAGGCTGGCGTAGCGACGATCACGCTCCAGAGGCCTGAAGCGTTGAACGCGTTCGACGCCATGTTGCGACGCGAACTGCTGGCACAGATTCGACGGGCCGAAGACGACGACGGCGTGCGCGTCGTCGTGATCGCTGGCGGCACCAAGGCCTTCAGCGTTGGCGCCGACCTGAAGGAGCCCTACAACCCCCCGTACGAAAAGGTGGAGGAGTTGATCGTCGAAGAATACAAGCCCATTCTGGACGCGATCGCAGGCTCCGCCAGGCCCTACGTGGCTGCGGTTCAGGGGGTGGCGGCCGGCATCGGAATGTCGGTCGCGCTCGCCTGCGACCTGATGCTGATGGCGGAAGGCGCGTATCTGTATGCGGCATTCGCGCCAATTGGATTGGTGCCGGACGGCGGCGCCACATGGCACCTCGTGCGTGCCATGGGTTACAAGCGGGCGTACCAGGCCATCGTCGAAGGCCGCAAGATACCTGCCACAGAGTGCCTCGCGCTGGGCCTTGCCAACCAGGTCATCAAGTCCGACGACTTTGCAGCGACGGCACTCGCATATGCACGGGGTCTTGCTGCGCGAGCGCCACTGGCCCTGCGCTATTCGAAACAGTTGGCCCGTAGCGCAATGTGCACGACGCTGGATGCCTGCATCCGTGACGAAGCCGCGCTCCAGAACCTGACGATCACCAGTCGTGACGCGCACGAAGCGGTGCAGGCCTTTTTCGAGAAGCGCCTGCCTGTCTTCGAGGGACGCTGAATTCCGATGATTCGCACGCATTGCGGTGGTCCGCGCAACCGGCCGCCACCGCTCGCAATCCATCCATCAAATTCCAGAGAGAGACAACCATGCATCTCGATTCCAGCATCAGCGCCGTCGTTACCGGCGGTGCCTCCGGTTTGGGCGCCGCAACGGCGCGTCGCCTCGCCGCCCACGGCGTGAAGGTGGCCTTGTTCGACCTGAACGTCGAACTGGGCGAGGCGCTCGCTACCGAGTTGGGTGGCGTGTTCTGCCGCGTGGACGTCACTTCCGAAGACCAGGTGGACGCCGCTTTCGCCGCGGCCCGTGCTGCCAACGGGCAAGAACGCATCCTGGTGAACTGCGCGGGCACCGGCAACGCGATCAAGACTGCAAGCTTCGACAAGGCCACCGGACAGCCCAGGCATTTCCCGTTGGCTGCCTTTGAGAAGATCGTCCAGATCAACCTGATCGGCACTTTTCGGTGTATTGCGAAATCGGCGGTCGGCATGATCGCACTGGCCCCACTTGAACACGGTGAGCGCGGCGTGATCGTCAATACCGCATCGGTCGCTGCCCAGGACGGCCAGATGGGCCAAGCTGCCTACACCGCTTCCAAGGCCGGCGTGGTCGGAATGACCCTGCCCATAGCCCGCGATCTGATGAGCGAGGGCATCCGTGTCAACACGATCCTGCCGGGCATCTTCGACACGCCGCTGCTGGCTTCCGCTCCGGAGAACGTTCGCGCCTCGCTGGCTGCCTCGGTGCCCTTCCCGAAGCGGCTGGGGCTGCCGGACGAGTTCGCCCATCTCGCCGAGACCATGATCACCAACGGCTATTTCAATGGCGAGAGCGTGCGTCTGGACGGCGCGATTCGCATGTCGCCGCGCTGACCGCGGCGCTCGTCGCATGGTCTCGCAAGCCACAGAAGTGGCAGCGGGTCTTCAGGAGCCGGTCTCGGGAAGAGATCCTGAAACGCGCTCTGCCTCGAGATCAAACTGACCTCAGTGCCTGCATGAAGAACCGACCTCACGTAACTGTTTCTTGTGAGGTGACAGCATGGGTGCAATCTCGCAGACGGACGGCAAGCGCTCCCAGGCGCTCGCCGAAGAATTGCAGAGCCCGATTAGTCGACACTGATCAATGACAGAGTGTTTACCCATCGGAGACTTCGCGTGCAGCCGAGCAACAACCGCGTTAGGATTGAATGGCCGCGATATAGCGATCCGGCCGAACATAGACGCGTTTGCCCGACAGTTCCTTCAGGGCGGATCCGGTCGCGGCGTACTCACCCTCCTTGGCTTCGCCCTGTGTCCGGATCTGGAAGCCAGTGATCTTTCCCAGCGCGGCGTTGAATTCATCGTCCGGCGCCTGCCCGGCCGAGTCGATGGACAGCAGGGCCCAATCCGGTCCCCGCAGGAGATCAAACAGGTTCAGGTTCTGGCCATCTTCTTTCTGCAACCATGCATTGGGCAGACGATCGCCTGGCTGCAGGGTGGTGTCGGGATTGATCGGTCCAAAAGCCGAGGCCCCGCGATAGTTCAGAAGCAATTGGTGCTCGTCGTCGGCGCGGCGCAACGAGGCAACGTTGCCTTCGAGACTAAGGCGATATAGAAGGTCGCTGCCGCCCAGCAGGGCCGCGGCGACCGGCAGCCGTTCTTCCTGGTAGGTTTCGAGAAGACTGTCGTCGCCGGACTGCAGTGCGGCGCCGAGCTTCCAGCCAAGATTATTGGCATCCTGCACGGAGGTATTGAGCCCCTGAGCGCCCGCCGGCGTGTGGACGTGGGCAGCATCCCCGGCCAAGAATACCCGGCCAACACGAAAGCACTCAACCATTCGAATGTTCGGACGGAAAATCGACATCCAGCTCTGGCGTAGTATTTTCGGCGAGTTTCCGCCGGCACGCTTGTCGAGATAGGATTGGAGGGTTTCGATGCTGAGTTCCGGATTTTCTCCGGATGCCAGTGAGGCAGTGAACTGAAAGGCCTCCGTCGACGGCAACGGGCAAAGCATGGCGGCATCTTTCAGGGTTTTTCCCCAGAAATGCCAATGATCTCGGCCGAGACCATCGACATAGACGTCGGCGACCAATAGGCCTTCATACTCGGGCGTTTCCCCGACGAGTTGGAGTCCGAGAAATGTCCGAACTGCGCTGCGCCCGCCATCGGCAGCCACCAGGTACTTCGCTTCTACTGTTTCCTGACCGGAAGGGCCGGATACCGTCGCCACAACCGAGCGATCATCTTGTTCCAGCGACACGAAATCATGCTGATAGTCGATGTGGCCACCAAGATCGACGAGTAGTTTTCCGAGCAATTCCTCTGTCTTCCACTGGGGAATCATGACAGCGTTCGGAAAGGGAACTGTCTCGGATGCTTCACGGACGGTCATCAAATGATGCTCGCGGACCACTTTGCCGCCTTCGTAGAAGGCGAGCGGTGGATAGGAACGGCCGGCCGCGATCACCGACTGCACGATTCCCAGATTGTCAAAGAGCTCCAGCGTGCGAGGCTGCAAGCCCTTGCCCTTGGACGCAAGAAAAGGGCCATCGGCGCGGCGCTCGATAAGCTGCACGCTTACGCCGCGCCGCAGAAGATCGCAAGCCAGCGTGAGGCCGGTGGGGCCTGAACCGACAATCAGTACTTCAATCATGATGCTGTCTTCCAAGCGTATATAGCCGAACGCATTTGCAGGCGCTATATATTAATGATCGATTAATGACGACTTGACTATGCAGTGGAGGCTGGCCGAGTTTGTCAGACTCAAATCAATTGAGGAGGATTCTTGGGGCGTTTTATTGCGACACCGCTTATGGGGATTCTCGAGTTCTGGCTATTCGCTCACTCCGGCCTCTTCTCGCGTGTTTCCTCCACAGAGAATGCCGCACCATATCTGCTTGCTCGTGGACAAATGGACTACTGGAGTTCGAAGAACTCGAGTGTGCCCGAGCCTACAGACAGCGGCTGTCCGGTCAGACTGGTCGAGACCGAACTTTCGAAACGCGTGTACCAGGGCTTCAGTCCAAGGGCGCGCCCTGCCAGGCGCTTCAGGTACCCCATGCGACCCAACAGGTCGACTGACGTGAGCATGCGCTCCGAGATGTTGAACCGAACTTCACATCCGTTCGACGATGCGATGGAAACACTCGAGCGGATAGGGCGGACATGCTTGGTATCCGGGTGGCCGACGTCAGGCCCGGCGGCGGTCGTCAAGAGGTCTCCCTGCGCACTCATTTCGACCCGCTTCTCGTCGCTGATGAACAGGATCGGGACCTGGTGGCCTCCGAAAGCAGGCTTCACTTGCAGTACCGATGCGATCACCGTGTGTTCGCCGGTCTGGCCCCGACCCCACCACCAGCCGTCGAACAGGGCGGCGGGGGAGACGTTGCCCCAGTTGTGGTCGTGGTATCCGCTGCCAGCGACCTCGCGCGTCACTTTGTCGACCGTGATCGTGCCATCGACCTTTCCTTCCGGCACGGCAGCGAGCCACGCGAAGTATCGTTTGCCGGCGGCCATGTGACCCGTGGCGGGGCGAAATGAGGGAACGCGTCGCTTCAGCAACAGGTCGCAGCCCAGGCCGCCGGTCTCGTTGGCGTCGACGTGGATGCTGTAGGTATCCAGGTCCCCCTTGAAAGTGTGGGGGCCGATCTTGACGTCCGCGCCGGTGGTCGAAAAGATGCCGGGCTCGTCGAACGTTCGCATGATCTGGCGTGTGGGCTGTCCCGGCAGTGTCAGCGCGATGCTGATCGCTCGCTTGTGCGTGCCATAGAGCCAGTTGTCGCCGAACCAGACCACGAGAACGGTTCCGTCTTCAAGCAGTCCGTCGAAGTACCACCATTCGAAGTTTTCGGGACTCGGGACCGTGCGCCGGCCGTCCTCGCGAGGCACGATGGAGTTGCTCAAACCGAGCGCGGCGTACTCGGCTGGGGACGTATGAAAACGAAGGCGTTCGCCCTCGATCACCGCAGTTTGCGCGGTCGGGCGTTTTGCGGAGCCCAGGGACCGGACAAACGCCAACATTCTGGTGAGACTCATTGAGGCTAGACCTAGCTTTGAAAAATAGTTGAGACATTCATACTCAGGTCAACGCGCCCGCCGCGCTCCACCGCTCGAGCTCTTCGTTTGTCGCGCCGCTTTCTGCCAGGACCGCACGGGTATCCGCACCCGGCGCGCTCGGGGGGCGTGGCCTCCCAGCTGGCGTGCGGCCGAAACGAGGAGCCGGTGCTGCCTGCAGGACGCCGTCCTGCCTCAAGAAGGTGCCCCGTGCCGTGTTGTGCGGATGCTCCGCGGCCTCCGTGAAGCTGAGAACCGGACCGGCGCAGGCATCGCTGCCTTCCAGCAGGGCGGCCCATTCGTCGCGCTTGCGCTGGCGGAACACCTGGGCATAGCGTGCGTGCATGTCCGGCCAGTGCTTCGGATCGTTCTGTATCGCGATCTCGCCCGCGGGCAACCCCGCTCGGCGAACCAGCTCTGCGAAGAATTCCGGCTCGATGGCTCCAACCGAGATGAATTTGTCGTCGGCGGTTTGATACGTGCGGTAGAACGGCGCGCCGCCGTCCAGCAGATTGTGGCCACGCTGCTCCGACCACATGCCGCGGGCCAACATCCCATGCAGCAGCCCCATCATCGCTGGCACGCCGTCGACCATGGCCGCGTCCACGACCTGCCCAAGGCCCGACTTCGAGCGCTCGAACAAGGCTGCGAGGATGCCAAACACCAGGAACATCGAACCACCGCCGAAATCCGCCACCAGGTTCAAGGGCGGCACCGGCGGTTCGTCGGGCCGGCCGATGGCGTGCAACGCCCCCGTGAGCCCCAGGTAGTTGATATCGTGGCCGGCGGTGTGTGCGAGGGGACCTGTTTGTCCCCAGCCGGTGATCCGGCCGTATACCAGGCGGGGATTCGCGCCCAGGCAGACGTCCGGGCCGAGACCTAGCCGCTCCATGACGCCAGGGCGGAATCCTTCGATCAGCACATCCGCGCCGTTCAACAGCTGGCGCGCCGCCGCGAGGCCTTCGGCCTTGCGCAGGTTCAGCGCCACCGAGCGCTTGTTGCGTCGGTTCACGTCGGCGGGCTCGGCCTTCGCCGAACGACGATCCACGGTCACGACGTCAGCGCCGAGGTCGGCCAGCAACTGGCCGACCAAGGGCCCGGGGCCGATGCCGCTGAATTCGACGACGCGCAACGATGTCAACGGGCCGTCCATCTCAGCCCCTTCCGCGCTCGTCGAGTCCGAGGCCGCGGCCAATGATTTCCTTCATGATTTCGGACGTGCCGGCGTAGATCCGGCTGATGCGGGCGTCAGCATAGAGGCGGCAGATTTCGTACTCCTCCATGTAGCCTGCCCCGCCGTGCAGCTGCACGCATTCGTCCACCACCCAGCCTTCGACTTCGGACGTGAAGAGCTTGGCCGCGGCGGCAGTCTCGGCAGTCAGCTTGTGCTCCAGGTGCTCCATCACACAATGGTCGACCAGGGCCCAGCCGGCGTCGATGCGTGTGCGCATCTCGGCCATCTTGAACCGCGAGTTCTGGAAGGTGCCGATGGCGCGCCCGAAGGCCTTTCGATCCTTGATGTAGGCCAGCGTCACCGTAAACGCTCGTTCGGCACGCGTGATGTACCCCACTGCCCCCGTCAAGCGTTCCTCGGCCAGATTGAGCATCAGGTTGCGAAAGCCCTTCGTCGGCTCTCCCAGCACGTTGGCCTTGGGCACCTTCACATTGTCGAAGAACAACTCGGCCGTATCCTGGCTGGGCAGGCCGAGTTTCTTGAGCTTGCGCCCGCGCTGGAAGCCGGCCATGCCCTCTTCGACCACGAACAGCCCGACCGAATGCGGCGATTCCGGATTGGTGCGTGCCGCCACCACGCACAAGTCCGAGATCAGGCCGTTGGAGATATAGGTCTTCGAGCCATTGAGCAACCAATGGTCGCCTTTGTCCTCCGCACGCGTCTTCATGCCGGCCAGGTCCGAGCCGGTGCCAGGCTCGGTCATCGCGATCGACAGGATCTTGTCCCCGGAAACACAACCGGGAAGCCAACGCGCCTTCTGCTCTTCGGTGGCCAGGTTGTTCAGGTACGGCCCGACAACGCGGTTGTGCAACGCCATGAAGAACCCGGCATCGATGTGCAACAGCTCCTCGATGAGGATCTGGTCGTAGCGGTAGTCCTCCACGCCGGCACCACCGTAGGCCCCATCCGCCCACATGCACAGATAGCCTTGTTCTCCGGCCTTCTTCCATGCGGATTTGGGCACCATGCCTTCTGCGCGCCATTGCTCGCTGTGGGGTGCCAGCTCGGCAACGCCCCACTTGCGAACCGAGTCGCGAAACATCACGTGTTCTTCGTTGAAGATGCGGCGGTTGATCATGGCTCAGGCTTTCAACGAATTGGATTGACGAAAAGTCTCCAGGGCGCTCTCCTTGATGACGAAGCGCTCGCCATATCGATCGGCCAGCGCGGCCGCGCGGGTGGCGAATTGCGCGACTCCGATCCCGCGGATGAATTGCAGCGCGCCCCCGCTGTGGGCTGGGAACCCGATCGCGAAGATCGAGCCCAGGTTGGCCTCCGTCTCTGAACGCAGGACGCCCTCGTCGAGGCAACGCAAGGTCTCGATGGCCTGGCGGTACAGGAGGCGATCCTCGGCGTCGGCCAATGACACCTGGGCATCGCGCAGCTTGAACCGCGACAGTCCGCTCCAAAGCTTCTTGCTGCCGTCGGCGGTGTACTCGTAGAAGCCGCCACCGTAGTGACGACCCCCGCGCTTCAACTCGCACATCGCGGCGCTGATCGCAACCGTCGCGCTGTTGTGCGCGCCGATGCCGGTCTTCACGCCCAGCCGTTCGTCGAGCTTCTGATGCGTGAGAAATGCTTTGCGCGAGAGCTCAATCGACACTTCGTCGTGAACTGCCAGCGGACCCACTGGCATTCCCACCTTCCAGGCCGCACGCTCGATCGTCACCGGATTCACGCCGTCTTGCAGCAGCTGCAGGCCTTCGTCCATGTAGGTGCCGAAAACGCGTGAGGTGAAGAAGCCGCGGGAGTCGTTGACGACGATGGGCATGTAGCCGATCTGCTGCACGTAGTCGTACGCCTTGCGCAGCGTCTCCTCGGAAGTCTTCTTGCCCAGGATGATCTCGACGACCTTCATCTTTTCGACCGGCGAGAAGAAATGCAACCCGATGAACCGTGCAGGGTCCGGGCAGCTTTCCGCCAGGATCGAAATCGGCAACGTCGAGGTGTTCGATCCGTAGATGCCGCCGGCGCCGAGCTGACTGAAACTCGCCGAGATGACCTGCTCTTTCAGTTCGATGTCTTCGAACACGGCTTCGATGATGAGATCGCAGTCCTGGTATGCCTCATCGGTCGTCGCGGGCTTGATCAGGTCGAGCAGGGCGGCCTTCTTGTCCTGCGTCATGCTGCCCCGCTTGATGGCTTTGTCAGCCAGATTCACGGAGTAAGACTTGCCCTTCTCCGCCTTCTCGGAGGCGGTGTCTTTCAGCACCGTGTGCAGGCCCTTGCTGGCATGCGCCCAGGCGATGCCGGAGCCCATCATGCCGGCGCCGAGAACGGCCGACGTCCGGGCTTGCCAGCGCTCGCCGGCCGGTCGCGCCGTCCCGGCCTTGATGGCCTGCAATCCGAAGAAGAAGGTGGTGATGGCAGCCTTGGCTTCTTTGGTGGCCATCAGGGCGGTCAGGCCGCGGCTTTCGGACCGCAGCGCTGCGTCGAACCCGATGCGCATCGAAGTGACCGCGATGTCGAGGATCTTCTCGGGCGCTGGCATCAATCCGCGGGTCTTGTTCAGGAGCAACATTGGCGACATCATGGCGATCTGGCGGATGTGAGCCGCTACTGGCCCGCCACCGGGATACTTGAAGTCCTTCTGATCCCACGGTTGAGCGTGAGCTCCCGGGTTGGCATTGATCCAGGCCTTGGCAGCCGGTACCAGCTGCTCGACGCTGGGCAAGACTTCGTCGACGAGGCCCAACGCGCGGGCTTCGTCCGGGCGCAGCTGCTTGCCTTCCAGCAGCAGTGGCAGCGCCTTCTCGAGACCGATCAGCGCCGTCAGGCGGACGACGCCACCGGCTCCGGGTAGCAGCCCCAGCGTCACTTCGGGCAGGCCGACCACCGCATGCGGCGCATCGACGACGATCCGATGGTTGCAGGCCAGGCAGAGCTCGAATCCGCCGCCCAGTGCGGCGCCATTGATTGCGGCGACCACCGGCACGTGGAGCTTCTCGAGCGCACGAAAGGGCGCTTTCGTGGCCTCGACCATCGCGAAGGTCGCCTCGTCGGCTCGCTCGACCTTCAGCAGATCATTCAGGTCGCCGCCTGCGAAGAAGGACTTCTTCGCGGATGCAAAGACCACGCCCTTGAGGCCTGCCTCTGCATGCAACTTGCTGATCGCGCAGTTGATGGCCGGCAGGAAAGCCGCGCTCATCGTATTGGCGCCCTGTCCCGGCATGTCCATCGTGATGGTGACGATGCCGTCCGCATCTTTCTCGTACTTGAATTCGCTCATGGTCATGACTGTTTCCTTCTTAGACGCGCTCGACGATCGACGCGATGCCCATGCCGCCGCC
>FTIP01009522.1_pt1 | contig 17451 bp, 15 predicted proteins | sample 1658301 | NCBI WGS metagenome assembly FTIP01 (sample SAMEA3914813, study PRJEB12502) | metagenome | biome: forest; material: soil | place: Canada | collected 2011-07-07 | depth 0.3 m
ACTTCCATCTTGTTGTGCGCCATGTCGAACGTGACATCCGACGTGTGCAGGAAGTAGTTCGCGAAGTACTCCTTGATTACGTAGCCTTTGTAGCCGCAGCAGATCACGAAGTCGTTGATGCCGTGGTGTGAGTACATCTTCAGGATGTGCCACAGGATGGGCTTGCCGCCGATCTCCACCATAGGCTTCGGGCGGGTGGACGTCTCTTCGCTGAGCCTGGTGCCGAGACCGCCGGCGAGAATCACTGCTTTCATGGATGACCTTGATTTTGTGGGGAGCCGCCGATGGCGAGGACCCGGGGACGGCCCGGGCTCATGCCTCCGACGAGCAGACGAAAGCGTCCGACTGGAAGCGTGCCGCGGGCAGGCCGGCGGCAAGCAGTTGCTTGCGCGCCGCGTGGATCATCGCGTCGGAGCCGCACGCGTAGACTGTGCTGCGCGGCAAGTCGGGTCGGGCCGCCAGGAAGACGTCCTGGACATGGCCACGGTCGCCGGCCCAGTCGGCCGGTGCGCGCGACAGCACGGGGACGAAGCGCAGGCCGTCGAAGGCCGGCATTGAGTGATACAGGTCGGCTTGCGTGCGCCCGCCCCAGTACACGCTCACCGAGCGCGGCGCCAGACTCGCGTCCAGGCCGATCAGCGCCTCGATCATCGATTTGACCGGCGCGAAGCCCGTGCCGGTGCACAGCATCACCAGGTCCAGGCCGTACACGTCGCGCAGGAAGAAGGTGCCCAGCGGGCCGTGCAGGCGCAACAGGTCGTTGACGCCGCACCGCTGGAACCAGTAGTCGCTCATCACGCCGCTGTCGACCGCGCGCACATGCAACTCGAGCAGACCGCCCGCCACCGGGGCATTGGCGATCGAGTAGCTGCGGCGCACGCCGTTCGGGCCGATGACGTCGATGTACTGGCCGGCCACGAAGGCGAATCCGGCCGCGGGCGGCAGGCGCAGCGAGATGCGCATGACGTCGTCGGCGAGGCGATCCACCGACTGCACCCGACAGGCCAGCGTTCGGGGCTCCGGCAACTTGACGCCGCCGAGGTCTTCGACTTCAAGCATGAGGCCCTCGCCAGCGGCGCGTACGCAACTCAGGATCCAGCCTTGCGCGCGCTCGGCTTCGGTCAGCCCGAGCTCGGGGTGGAGCGCGACGGTCTCGCCAGCGACGACACGGCATTGGCACGTGCTGCACCGACCGGTGCGGCAGCTGTAGGGCAGCACCAGCCCGCCGGCTGCGGCCGCATCGAGCAGCGTCTGGCCGGACTGGGCAGAAAACGCACGTCCGTGCGTGGTGTTGACGATATGCATGGGATGTCCGGTGGGCTAGTCCACCCGAGGGCGCGAGTCGTTGACCAGCTCCGACTTCAGTGTTTCGATTTCCAGCCGCAGCGCGTCGTATTCGTCCAGCTTGCGGCGCAGGAAGTTGCTCGCCAGCGCAGCCTTTTCGGCGATGCCGCGCGGCGTCAGGATGTAGACGTAGCCGAACTTGTTCTTGCTACCGCTGAAGTTCTGCATCTTCACCCAGCCCTTTTCCATGAGAGCCTTCAGGCAGTAGTTCAGCGCGCCAACGCTCACGCCGAGTTGATCCGCCAACTCGCGCTGCGTGAGATCCGGATTGTCCTGGAGAATCCGGAGCACCCGGAAATGGGTGTCCTGCTGCAGGCGCGCCTGGCGGCTGGGGGCCGGGACGGAGGGGCTCAACGGGGGTGGATAGTCGACCGGCACGAATTGTTCAGCACCGGCAGGCGCATGATCTGTCCAAGATTGAACGATTCTATGCGATCGGCTCCAGTGCCGTCCAACCGCCGGCGCGCACCGGCTTCGCCCACCTCCTCGCATATACTTGCGCCCTCCCTCTCCCTGCACCGCCCCCAAGCGGCTCCGCGCCACGGTAGCGCGCCGGAGATTGCGGCGTCGCCCACGCCCCGTTCACCCTCCTGCCCCTCGCTGCAATGACATCCCCATTGCGTCCAGCCCCACTGCTGCCGCTGCTGCTGCTCATACTGCTGATGCCGACGGCGCTGTACTACGCCAGGCTGGCCACGTCAATGTCGAGCGGGGTAGCGCTCGCGTCGCTGATGATCGTGGCGCTCAGCTTGCGCGACGCGACGCTGCGCCGCGGGCTCACGACCGCGCTGCAAGTGGCGGCCGCGGTCGCCGCGCTGCTCGTTTGCCACCTCGCCTTGGCCAGCGCGTTCGGGCCGGTCGACATCGTGCGGGGCGTCGGCTCGACAGTCATGATGATGCTCATGATCGTCGCCGGCCAGATGATGGCAAACCGGCTGCTGGCCACGCCGCCGCGCCTGCTGAAGAAAGCCTCGTCGCGCAGTCTCGGCGTGCTGGCGATTGTCGGCCTGTTGGGCATCCTCCACCTGCTGCAGCCGCCCGCGGACTGGGAAAAGCCCGCCTTCCCGTTCACCGAGCCGTCCCACCTGGCCCTCGCTGCCGCGCCGTTCCTGGTCGCGGCGGCGGTCGGATCGCGACCGCTCGTGCGCGCCACCTGGCTGCTGGTGTTCGTTGCGATTGGCGCCATGCTGCAGAACCTGACGATGATCGTCGCCTGCGTCCTGGCTGCCGTGATCACGCTGCGTCCAATGCACATCCTGGCGCTGCTGCTCCTGCTGTTGCCGATCGCCTTGTCAACGGATCTCGCCTACTTCCTGGTGCGGCTGGATTTTTCCGAGGACAACCAGAACCTATCCAGCCTGGTCTTCCTGCAGGGCTGGCAGATGATGGATGAGTCGCTCACCGTCACGCACTACGTCGGACGCGGCTTCCAGCAACTCGGCCTCGCCGAGACCGACGCGCCGGCGGCCCAGCTGATCTACGCGCTGCTCCAGGACAGCCTGAACCTGCTCGACGGCGGCTTCAACCTGGCCAAGATCGTGAGCGAACTAGGTGCGATGGGCATCGTGCTCGCTCTGGCCCTCGCGCGCATCACCTGCAGTGCAGTGCGCCTGCTACGGCTGGCGGTGACCGCGCCGCGCAAGGCCGCCGAGGTTCCCGCGGCGCGCATGTTCGCGGCCGCCATCATCCTCGGCTACCTGGTCGAGTTGCTTGTGCGCGGTGTCGGCTATTTCTCCCCTTCGGGCATGTTGCTGACCGCCTCGCTGTGGGTCTGGTATCGCACACGCGCCGCCGCCAAGTCTCCGGCCGTCGCGTCCGCCCCGTCGCATCTGCCGGACGCCGATCCGGCCGCCGTGCTCTGACGCCTGCACTCGCGCCCAATTTCCCGGTTCCCATGTCCATCACGATCGACGGCATCATCTTCTCGCTCCAGCGCCATGGCGGCATCAGCGTCTACTTCCGCGAACTGCTGCAGTTCCTGGCGGTACGCGACCAGCCATTCGCCCTGACGCTGGAGCAGCCATCGCTCCAGGACGCGCCGGTCGATGCGGCGTCGGTGCTGGAGCGTCCGGCGCGCACCTTCGAGCGCTACCGGGACGCCCGCGTCGCCTCCTCCGCCCGCGTGTTCCACTCCAGCTACTATCGCCGGCCCACTCGGGCGGGCCTGCCCACCGTCGTGACCGTGCACGATTTCATCTACGAGCGCTTCCGGCAAGGCCCGGCGCGGTGGGTGCACATGCGCCAGAAGCATGCGGCGATCCGGTCGGCCCAAGCAGTGATCTGCATCTCCGAATCCACGCGCCAGGACATGCTGCGCTGGGTGGGCGAGGTTGCGGGCCAGCAGGTGCACGTCATCCACAACGGCGTCTCGCCGAGCTTCCACTGCCTGCCCCCCGACGCCGCGCACGCCGACGCCGCGCCATTCGCGCTCTTCGTCGGCGAACGCCGCGGCTACAAGAACTTCGGCCTTGCGCTGCAGGCACTGGCCCGCCTACCCGACGTCGAACTGCACTGCGTCGGCGGCGGCCCGATCGTCGCTGAGGAACTGGCCGGCGTGCCCGCCGACACCGCAGCCCGCGTCCGGCACCTGGGCTACGTCACGGACGCGGCGCTCAACGAACACTACAACCGGGCGCTCTGCCTGCTCTACCCGTCGCTCTACGAAGGCTTCGGCATTCCCGTGGTGGAGGCCATGCGCGCGGGTTGCCCAGTGGTCTGTATCGACTGCGCCGCCGTGCTCGAGGTCGGGGGCAACGCGTTGGTCGTGGCGCAGGCCGAGCCGGCCGCGTTGGCCGAGGCCGTCCTGCGGATGGCCGAACCCGCGGCCCGCGCCGCCGCGACGCAGGCCGGCATGCGCATCGCGCAGCGATACAGCTGGGACGACACCCACGAGCAAACGCTGGCGATCTATCGACAACTCGGCGCGTGACCGCGGCCAGGCCCCTTCCTCTTCCTCATCGGCCAGACATTTTGAAAATCAGCGTCATCACGGTTACCTACAACAGTGCGGCAACCATCGCCGAGTCGTTGCGCTCGGTTGCGGCGCAGACCCATCCGGACATCGAGCACATCATCATCGACGGGGGATCGACGGACGCCACCCTGAAACTGATCGAGACGCACGGACAGCACGTCGCGCGCATCGTTTCGGAGCCGGACAACGGCATCTACGACGCCATGAACAAGGGGTTCCGCCTCGCGACGGGCGAACTGATCGGCTGCCTCAACAGCGACGACGATTTCGCCTCGCCTGACATCCTCGCCGACGTCGCGCGCACGGCCACAGAACAGGGCGCCGATGCCGTCTACGGCGACGTCATCCACATCGACCCAGCACGCGCGAATCCGCTCGTGCGCTACTGGAGCGCCGGCAGCTACGCGCCGGGCAAAGTGCGGCTCGGCTGGATGCCGCCGCATCCGACACTGTACGTGCGGCGCGCCATCATCGAGCGAATCGGCGCCTTCGACTCGGCGCTGCGCATCGCGGGCGACTACGAATTCATGCTCAAGCTGTTCAAGCAGCCGGGCCTGAAGGTCGCCTATCTCGCGAAGGTAATGGTCAGCATGCGAGTGGGCGGCGCCAGCCAGCGCTCGTTCGGCGCCCTCGTGCGCAAGTCGCACGAAGATCTGCTCGCGCTGCGCCGTCATCGCATGGGTGGCATCCTGGCGCTGGCCTGCAAGAACCTGCGCAAGGTTCCGATGTTCTTCGCGCGACCGCCGGCCTGACGACGGCGCGCACCAAAGGCGTTCAGCGACTCACAGTTCGCCGCGCAGGATTGCCTCCTCGGCGAGATAAAGCGGCTTGCGGCGGATCTTGATGAGCCAGGCCGCGTGCAGGTACACGAACAGCTCCCGCCACCGCCGCAAGTACGCCTGCGCGAGACGCCGCACCATGCGGCCCGTGTACGGCGCCACGCCATGCTCGCTGCGATCGAGCCGCACCAGCACCCGGCGAAGTAGCGCCAGGTCCGTGGCGTCGGACGCGATGAACCGGCAGCGCTTCGAGATGCCAGCGTGGTGGAACATGTTCTTGATCACCGCGTCGCGGAACACGACCGCCGGCATGCGGATCAGCGGCAACCCGGGCGCGGGCTTGCTCATGGCCGGCACGGCGGCGAGCACGCCGGTGCGCAGGTCGACGGTGAACGTCTCCTCGCGGCCGTCGGGCCAGAAAGCCGTCAGCGCGAAGCCGCCTTTGCCACTGCGCAACGCGCCGGAACTGCGCAGGAGCGCGACGAAGCGCTCGCGGATCGAATCACTGATCGAGACGCGATTCTCGTAGTCGCGGTACGCGTCGAGCTTGTCGGCGACCCGCTCGCGATAGGCGATGAGCTCGCCCGGCAGATCGCGGAAGCACTGCTCGTCGCGCAGTTCGAAGCCCCGGGCTTGCGACCATTCGGAACCGGGCAGCATCACCTTGAGTGTCCAGTCAATCGGCGTCTCGACGTCATCGACAAACTGCTTGAGCTGCAACGGATTCGAGATGTAGTTATTCAGGGCGAAGACGTCGTCGTGCAGGTGGCAGTGGTTCGACGCGAACGGGATCGCGTGGCGCGGCTTCACGCGATCCATGAAGGCCTTGAACGACCGGAAGTAGTGGTCGCGGTCGTCGGGAACGAACGCGTCGTCGCCGTCGATCGAATAGCAGATCCGAGTGTTGGCGGAGGAGTGCGAGCGCAGCGCGAAATCGAACGGGCCGTGGCGGTCGAGGATGTTGTCCAGCGCCCAGCCCGCTACCTTCGCATCGTTCGCGTTGAGCACCTTCACGCCATCGGCCTCGATCACGACCGCCGCGTCGTTCAGGAAGAGCCCGAACTGGTACATGGTGATCGCGATGTCCTTGACGCGAACGGTTTCGGCATGCGGGACGCGGATGACTTCCTTGAAGCCGATCCCGCCCAAGTCTTCGCCGCTGCGCAGGCCGGGCTCGTCCGGGATGTACACGGGCTTGCCGCGAAACAGCTTCTTCAGGGTCGGCCCGTGCCAGTGATCCCAGTGAATATGGCTGATCACCACGGCGTCGACCTGGGCGAGCTCCTTCTCGTCGAAGTCGGGCTCGGGGAAGTTCCACCACGAGCGCCAGTAGCATGAGCCGAGTAGCCATGGATCGATGACGATCGAGGCGTTCTCGGTGCGCACCAGTAGGCACGCATGGGACAGGATTTTGAAATTCATTTGGGGAAAAGGTCAGCGTCGGGGCCGTTCTCATCTGGCACATGCCATGTGCGAGCACGGAAGGATCGGGCCCGGCGGATCTTTCGGGCGCTGGAACCGCAGCGGAAAACCTTGGAGTGCCAGCGGTGTTTCGCCTGCGGAACGGATGGTCCGAAGCGCCGCGACGGACAGCGACCTTGGTGGGCTACGCGCTGCGGAAACAGCCGCGTTGGCACCGGATCTTGCGCGTCGCAGGCTTTTGAAAGTCTACCGCAGATACCTGCGCCGGCCGACGCGCAAGGTCACGTGCGGGGTGCCTCAGTCGTGCCTGAGCCAACGGTCGAGCGAATCGACGCGCAGCCGCTCTGCCCGTTGGTCGCGACGATGCTGCTCGGGCGCGGAGCGCAGCCGGCTCGACATCTCGACGGCACGCCGGGCCAGGTACCACCAGCGCCGCACATAGCCCAGCAGCACGGCCGGCGATCGCGGATCGACCGGGAATTGGGCGGCGATCCGGGCCCGCGACGGGAAGACCTTGTCGAGCAGCATGCGCAGCTTGCCCCACCAGCCCGATGCGAGTTCCATCGCGCCGAGCGTCTGCTCGTCGATGCGCGATTCGACGTCGCGCAATGACAGCAGCGCGGCGGCCTCAGCCATCTCGTCGAGGTCGGCCCCCGCCGCGGTGAAGCCGCCGGCGGAACGCACCGCGCCGGACACCGTGTAGAACATGTCGGTCATGCGCAGCAACAGCCGGCACCCCTTCGTCCATTCACCGCGCGCGGCGAGCGTCCAGAAGAGCGGCCAGTCGATCGGAAACCGCTCGAGGAGATAGGCCAGGTCGCTCAGCACCAGCGGCCCGTTGTCGAAGCGATGGTCGTAGGCCGCATGCACGATCAAGTGCAGCAGCAGGTCGGTCGGCGCCATGAAGGCGATCGACGGAGCGGCGCCAGGCATCTCGATGCGTCGGCTCCAGACCGCATGCTCGTCGAGCGAATCGGCCGCTGCCTGCCCGACCTCCTCAGGCTTGACCAGCCGAGCATGCAGTTCCAGCAGGATCTTGCCCGACGGCGCAAGCACCGGCGGAAGATGCTTCTTGCTCTCCAAGAAGGACAGCGGGTCGCCCGGGTATTGAGGCGCCCGCCTGCAGCCGTTGGCGAGGAGGCGGTCGTAGGCGTCCAGCACCTCGGCCCGGGGCACCAGGACATCAAGATCGCGCATGGGCCGCAGCGCCAGGTGCGGGTACGCGTGCAGCGCCAGGAAAGGCCCCTTCAACACGATGTGCGCGACGCCGCACGCGGCGAGCACAGAATGGATTTGCAGCAGGTCGCCCTGCAGGGTCAGGCTGCGGAGCGTCGCCCGCCTGAAGGCCGCGCGCAGGTCATCGCGAACTACCTGCGGCACGACGACGTGCGCACGCTCGTGAGTCAGGCGCCAGTGCAGCAGGGGCTTCAGCCGATGCTGCTCCACCATCCTCAGGATCGCCTGCCAGTCCTCGTCGCCGCACGCGGCACAGGCGTCCGGCTCGAGGTGCTGACGGTTGGCCAGCAGTCGCAGCAACAACAGGGCAAGTTGCCGGCGGCGGCTGGCATCCGGCGGTGACGAACTTGTTCGCTGAATCAAGAGACGTTCGCCGTCAAGCCGCGCAACTGCGCCCAGGTTCCACGCCGCACGATGCGGCCCTGCGCCATCTCCAGTACCTGGTCGGCGTGCTCGAGGGTGGCCAGGCGGTGCCCGATCAGCAGCACCGTCAGGTCGCCGTGCAGTGCCTGCAGCGCAGCACCGATGCGAGCCTCGCTCTCGACGTCGAGGGCGCTGGTTGCCTCGTCGAGGATAAGCAGGCTGGGCTGGCGCAGCAACGCCCGGGCCAGCGCGAGGCGCTGCCGCTCGCCGCCCGACAACCGGACGCCGCCATCGCCGACCACCGCGTCCAGGCCCTGCGGCAGCGCAAGGACGAAGTGGGCGGAGGCCAGGCGAAGCATCCGCACCAGGGCGGCATCGTCGCATCCGGCCGCGTCGCGGCCCAGGCCCCAGAGAAGGTTGTTGCGCACGGTGTCGTGGACAAGGAACGTCTCCTGGGTCACGTAGGCCACCGAGTGGCGCCATGCCAGCCGGGCGCCGCCATCCATCGCGACGCCGTCCACGACCAGGGCGCCTTCGTCGGGGCACAGCAGGCCGGCCAGCACGTCGGCAAGTGTCGTCTTGCCCGCGCCGGACGGGCCGACGACTGCCGTCGTCGTGCACGCCGGCAGATGCAGGCTCACCGACTCGAGCGCGGCCTCGGTACGCCCGCGGCGCCGGAGGCTGACTCCGTGAAGCTCGATCGCCTCGCGCACGAGGCGGTGGCCACCGCCGGAGTGCGGGCTGGCGGCCGGCGGTTCGGCGACGGCGGTGCTGTCGCGGATCAGGGCATCAATCTGCTGCAGGGCGGGAACGGCATTGAGCCACGCATGGATCTGCTGCTGGGCGGCGGAGAACATCGGGATGAGGCGCCCGAGCAGTAGCGCGAGGATCAGCAGTTCGGGCAACGGGGTATGCCACAGCGTGAGCCCGACCTCGACGAAGGCGGCGAGAAAAAGCGCCGCAGCGATCTGCGTCGCCAGGGTTGCGCGGCCTTGTCCGCGGATGAAGCGCACCTGCTTCTCGCGCAGCGCGGCGGTCGCCTCCGTGAAACCGGCGACGACGCGCCGCTCGACACCGAGGATCTTGGCCAGCTTGATCCCCTGCAGCGCCTCCTGCAGGTGGGCCTGGAGCGCACGATTGGCGACGCCGTAGGCGCGCCCCAGTTCGATCGCATGCCGACGCTGCCCGGCAAGGCGCCACCAAGCGAGGCCGCCGCACACCAGCGCGAAGATGCACAGGCCCGGCGCCAGCACGAAGCCGGCGCCCAGGTACACGACCATCATCACGGTCGTGGCCAGCAGGGCCAGCGCGGCGTTGAGCCCGACGCCGACGCGGTTGATGTCCGTCAGCAGCACGTTGACGTGATCGGACTGACGCTGCTGCGCGATCCATCCGTAGTCGGCACCCAGGATCGCGGCAAAGGTTCGCGCCCGGACACCGTCGACCCAGCGCAACTGCAGGTCGCCGCTGATGACGCCGCGTGCGTACTGGAGCAGCGCGGCCACGCTGACGAGCAGCACGAAGGTCGACAGCAGGATGCCCGGCGACATCGGCAGGCCGGCGGCCGCGAGCGCAGCCGCCACGTAGCGAGCGAGGCTACTCGCGGCGGCCGACTGCGGCGCCAGCATGCCCAGCAGGGGCACGAGGAGCAGCAGCCCGATGCCTTCGCTCAACCCCGAGCCCGTCATGAGCACGAGCAGGCCGGCCAGCCGGCGCGGAGGGGCGTCCTGCAGCAAGCGCACCAGCGACGCAATCGAACCGCTCATCGCCCGCAGCCCGTGCGCGCCAGCGACGTGAAGCAGCCCACCGTCGTGAAGCGAGCGAAGCTGTACCCACCAGTCACGCTCACCGGCCCGGCCACGACCCAGGCATGAGCGCTAAGCGCGTGGTTCACGTCGCGAGCGAGGCCGAAACACAGCGACCAGGGGACGCCGCAAAGTCCCAGCAGCAGGCGTGCGACCAGCGCCTGCGGAAAGCAGTCCGACCGCCATGGCGTGTGGGCTGCCACCCAGGGAACCAGCGACGCGACCCGGCGCGCGCGCGCCACCTGCCGCGCATGCAGCAAAGGCACGACGACCTGCACGCCCACCGAGGTACCCAGCGCGCCGGCAAGCCGTTCGAACTCGAGCAACCGGATCGCCGCGCGGGCCACACCCAACAGGATCCAGACAGGAACAAACGCCATCTTCTCCCACCACGGGTGGCGCAGGAAATTGGCGAGCCGCGCACGCGGAGGCGAAGAAATCATCAGCATCGATCGCTTGCACGATCCTCGTTCAGGAAGAGCACGCCACACCGAGCCTTCATGTCCGGTCGGCGTTTCAGCGCACCTGCACGAGGCCTTTGCCGATCATCGCCGCGACGAACACGTCGATGTCGCGCCTGCAGGTCGCCTCGTCCACATCGAATTCCGCCAACACCTGCTCGCGCAGGAAGGCGGCGGTGCGGGGCGTCTCGAGCAGGGCCCACAGCCTCGGGGCGACACCGCCGAGGCCGAAATACTCGCCTCGCGAGACGCTCATCATGACCAGTTCGCCATCCATGTCCGCCGAAAACAGATCGGCGTTTCGCTCGATCAGCGCATCATCGGCGATCGTTCCCGCGTCGATCGCACTCAAGACGGCGCTCCCGAGCGGATCACGGCGCGCGCGCGATCGTCGTGTGCAGTCGATCGGGTGACACCGCCATCGCCGTGCGGACGCGTGTCGAACAATGCCGGATTGCTGCTGCTCGCCATGGGAGTTCGTTGCCTCGCTATCGAGAATTGCGTTCAAGAATACCACCTCGAAACGCATCGAAAAAAGAAGTGCGTCGACCGGCGAAGCCCGCGCGACAGGACCGTGTCGTCGCCACGTCATCGCGTATGCTTCCTGAAATCCTGGGCAAACTCCACGCGCGTAGCCGCCACGTCGCCGTGCGACTTCGATCGTGGCCGCATCCAGCGAAGCGGATGCCTAGAACCCACCCATGAAATCCTTCTGTCGCATTGCCAGCGCACTCTGGCGGGAATCGATCGCGAAATCCGGCCCGCACGGGCTCGTCAATGTGGGTTACCTGCGGCGGCGACCCGCGCCCGCCGTCGAGCTGCACCGCTCATTGTGGCTGGCCAGCCTTCCCGGTTGGCCGCGGCCGCTGGTGCTCCTGATCGACGCCATGTTGTGGCTGCGCTGGACACTGTTCGGCGCGTGGCGCACTTCGTGGCGCGTGGTTCGGCGGCGCGGCGCCGCGGCGCGCGCCGCGGATGGCGTCTCGATCGTGCGCCAGGCGCGGCGGGTCCTCGGGCTGGCGCTGCGCTGGGGCGTGCCACCGGCCCAGGCCTATCAGTTCGGACTGCACGTTCCGCCCTGCGCTGACCAGCGTGGGGCGGCCGATCCTGCGTTGCGCTACATCTTCCCGGCGGAATCCGACGCCTGGCATCGACGCCTGAACGCCGAAGATCCTGGGCGCGACCGGGCCGTCGCGTTGCTGCGAGACAAGTCGGCACTGGCGCAATTCCTGGGCCAGGCCGGTGTGTCCACGGTCAAGACCCTGGCCGACTGGACGTCCGGCGACTCCCCGGACCTGGCCGCCTGGGCCTCTGCCCGGCTGCCGCCAGGCGCGACAGCCCCGCCGGGCGTGTTCTTCAAGTGGCGGGACGGGCATGGCGCGCTCGACGCGTTCGCGGCTTGGCAGCAGGACGGCGAATGGGCCGCCCGATCCATCGACGGACGCGCCGCTCGCGGCACCTCCGCCGTCCAACAGCTGTGGACGGCGTTGACCGCGCACGGCGACGTCCTCGCGCAGCCCCGGCTCACGAGCCACCCCCGGCTCGCCGCGCTCGCCGGCAACGACGATGCCGTCACGGTGCGAGTCATCACGCGGCGCGCAGGGGGTCAGGCGACCGCGGTCATGGCGATCGTCGAGGTGCCCGTCGGTCGCGAGGGCCTGCATGTCCTGTGGCCCGTCGAACTTGCGGATGGCTCGGTGGTCACGACGACTTGGGACGGCCGACCGGCGAGTCCACCCATGGAACCCATGGGCCCGGCAGTGCCTGAACCCGGGTTGCGCGTGCCTGATTGGGAAAGCCTGCAACGCGACAGCTGCCGTGCGCACCAACTCGTCGGTGCACTGGCGCTGATCGCGTGGGACTGGGTCATCACCCCTTACGGGGCACAGCTGCTGGAAGGCAACAGCGGTTGGGCGTTGGCGCAGGCGCAGCGGCTGTTCGGGCCGCTTACAGTGTCCTAAGTGCAAGTCCGCTGAATCCGCCAGCATAGGCGCAGGCCGGCATGGCGAACAACGCGGGAGCGCCCGTCAAGTGCGATCGCATGCGGATGGAAACATCCGCGACCGAGCCACCCTTGCCAGGCGCAGTCTCCTCAGGAGCCGGTAACCGGAACAGTGCTCTCGGGCGAAGGAACCCCCTTGCCGCGCGTCGAGCCAACATCGAGCGACTCTACCGTCGGACGACTGTAGGGCTGACGGAACGTCTCTTCCCGCGCAGCGAACTGGTCATCCTGGGCAGGGGCTTCGAACTTTGTCGGCATGTCGATTCCTTCGATTCAACTTGGTTTGGGGAGCATTCGCATCGGTCGGCGTGGCCAATGGCAGAGACACCCAGTAATAAAAAGCATACACCCAGTTTCGCGAAGCTGAATGCAAAAGAAAGCACTCCCAGGGGCTTTTACCTTTGATTGCAGCTAGCCGCCAACGGGCGAACGCGGGGGGCACCGGCATCGACTACCAGCATGACGTATCCTGCGCTGCGCCGCACGTAGGCCGCGCAACGACTTCGCCAACGAGACCCCTGGATGTTCACCGGACTGCTGCCTTTCGCCCCCGAACGCCCCGCCGAGTCGCTTCTGCCCGAAGACCTGGTCCATCGGCTCGGCACGTTGCCGCCCGGCACCGTGCGGCGAACAGGCAACAGCCTGTGGCTGCCCGCTCGCGCGCTGCAACCGTGGCTGCCCCGAGACGACACTCAATGGCACATCGACCCGCACGACGGCACGCTGGTCGCGTTCTGGGGTCGCCTCGACAACCGCGAAGCGCTGGCCGATCGATGGGGCGCGCAGCTGCGCGAGCCCGGCACGAGCGACGCGACCTGTATCGCCGCCGGCTGGCACCGTGACGAGGCGGCCCTCGTCGACCACCTGCTCGGCGAGTTTGCCTTCGCCGTCGTCGCACCCGGATCGCGGACGATCCTGCTGGCGCGCGACCCGTTGGGCGTCAAGCCGATCAGCTACTACCTCACCGCGTACGGCCTGTGGGTGGCCAGCAGCCTGCCCCTGCTGCGCCGTCTCGTTCCAGACCCTCCGGCGCCCGACAGCGACTGGATCCGCCGCTACCTGCTGCAACAGTCGTGGCACGACACCCGAACAGCCTACGCCGGGATCGTCCGCCTGGCCCCGGGCCATGTGCTGACGATCCGGGCCGACGCCACGCCCGAGCTGCGACGCTGGTTCGCGTGGCGCGACGACGCGCCTGTCGCCGACCGCCGCGACGACCGCTGGGTCGCGCTCTATCGCGAGGCGCTTGACCGGGCGGTTCGCCGACGTTGGGACGGTGCTGCCCCGGTGGCCGCGGAAAACAGCGCGGGCATCGATTCGGCCGCCATCGTCGCGGTTCTCGCACAGCAGGTTCCGGACGCTGCGCACCGGCTGATCAGCGTCGGCATCGCGCACTTCGACACCGAGTCGGTCGACATCCTGGGCCTCAGCCGGTCGCTGGGCCTGAGCCACAACCACGTCCTGACCCGGGCCGACGCGCACGCCGACGACACGGAGATCCGCAACGTCCTGCGCGTGTTGGGCCATCCGGAGGAAAACGGCGTCGGCTCGGGCATGACACCGCTGCACGAGATCTGCCAGTTGATGGGCGTGCGCCACCTGTTCTCCGGCTTCGGCGGCGACGAGGCCGGGAGCCATCCTGCCGATCAATTGCGGCGCGAGTTGCTCGACCACCGCCAGCACCGTGCCCTGCTGGACGTCCTTCCAGGCAACCCCGCGGCGCGCACACTGCGCTTCGGGCGCGCCGTTTGGACCGGCTTGCCGGCGATGCAGAAGGGCCTGATTGGGAGGCACGCGGCCGCGCCCGCGACCGCGAGCCCGTTCTTCTTCCTGTCGCGATTCATTCCCGCTGCAGTGATCGAGCGCCTGGGCGTCGAGGCGGAGGTCGTCGCCAAGACATCCGCGCAACAGGCGTGCCGCTCGGTCAACGCCGCCGTGATCGGACCCGGCCTGGGCTCTCCGCACGTGGCGTCCCGGCTGGAGTCCTGCACGCTCGTCGCAGCCCTGCGCGGCCTGGAGTACCACTGGCCGCTGCTGGATGTCGAACTGATCCAACAGTATCTGAGCACCCCTGCCATCGAGAAAGGCGGGCCGCGCGGCATGGGCCGCTACCTGCACCGGCGGGCAATGGATCCGCGCATTCCTGCCCGCATCACGTGGCGCGTCAAGAAGGACACTGGACAGGCAGCGAACCTGGCCCGGTTGGGTCGCGAGGCGGAGCCGGAAGGCGGCGATCGTGGACGTCGTCTGGAGGCGACTCTGCATCCGCGATTGGCGGAGATCGTCTCGCGCGAGGCGCTGCGCGACTACGCGACCTGCGCGCTCGCGGGCGGCCTGCCCGCGCTCGACGCGTTGATGTTCCGGCGCTTCACACGCTCGCTGGAACACGTGAACCTGTGGCTGACGGGGCTGGACGACGGCAGTCTCGACGGCCCGCCCTGATGGCCCGCGTCAGGTCGGCCGGCCATCGGCGTCCAGGTAGCCGAAGCGCCGCATCACGTCGGCATGCGCGCCCACGATCCGGCCGACCTGCATGGCATTGAGGCTCTCGCGCCAGCCGCCGGCGCGGCCCGAGCGGAAGAAGCGCGCAGCCTTGCTCGAGCGTTCGCGGAAGCCCGACGCTTGCTCTTGCCGCGCCAGTTCCTCGAAGCGGCTGGCGTGAATGGCGCGTGCCAGGCCGGCCGCGTCGTCGGGCAGATCCAGGAAGCGGACGGCGGCCCCGAAATGCAACATCGGCTCGGCCAGCAGATCCTCGTAGCGCACCACGTGGACGCCCAGTCCCGGCGCGTCGACCCAGCTGCGCACGTGCGACGACCAGTCGAGCATGCGTTGGAGTACCTGCTTGTCCCCGGGCCGTGCCGAGCCCAGCAGCACCCCATCGCGCTTGTTCATGCGCTCGATGGCGGCGTCGAGCGACACGCCCCAATGGCTCGCGGCGGACGGAGCGACGTCGAGCGGATTGCGCAGGATGTAGAGCGCGCCGCGACAGCTGCCCGGCCGGATCAGGGGTTCGCTCGACGTGCCGGCGACGTTCGCATCGTGGATCTTGTGATACTCGGTCTCGACCGCCTCGCCCGCGGCCCACGCGTGGCAATCAGGCCGGACGGCGTCGATCTCCTGGGGCGTCAGGTCGGCGCTGGCAAACCCCAGCAGGTGATCCAGCCAGGCGCGCGAGCCGGCGATCTCGTTGCCGTGCGACGCATTGATGTCGACGGGCGCCTCGCTCTTGCCGCTGAGGTTGCTCAGGAACAGGCGCATCCAGGTGTTGCCGGACTTCGGGTACGACGCGAGCCAGAAGATTCCCGCCATGAGGTTCAACCGTGATCGGCGCCGTCGGCCAGCAACGCGTCCACGAGAGCGTCCAGCGCGAAGCCATGCTCCGGCCGCTGTACCCGCGCGATGCGTATCGTCGAGGTCAGGTGGCCGCAAAGGGCCAGGTGCTCGGGCAAGGGCGACATGGCGCGCAGGATGCGGGCGCGATACAAATTCTCCTGCAGCAGCTTGAAGCTGTCGATGCCGCGCACCGGCGTGATCGTGACCGTGTCCTCGCGATGCGTGCCCAGCAGGTAGAGCCAGCGCACCGGCACCGGCGCCGGGGCCGCGGCGGTGCCCATCGGCAGGTTGAATTTGTCGATGGCCGGACGCACCCGGCCAAGCCCGGCAGTCGGCACCGTCAGATGTTCCGCCGCATCTCTCCACAACTTGATGCGCGGCAATCCGGGCAGAGTCCGGCCCTCGAGATCGATCGCAACCACGTCATCGGCGAGCACGGCGTGCCCGCGCTGCATCAGCGCCGCGGCCAGCGTTGACTTGCCCGCGCCGGATGGCCCGACGCACACCAGGGCCCGGTCGTCCACGCGGATCGCGTTCCCGTGCAGCACCATGCGACCGCGCTGCGCGAGCACCGCGCCCATGGCGGAGCCAAGCATGAACAGGCGCACGCTGTCGTCGTCGACGCCCGGGTCCGCGTGAACGGTGATGCGGCAACCCGCCTCGACCCGGTAGCGCGCCACGCCCGGCACTCGCAGCCACATCGCGTCCGGGCCCATCCACAAGTAAGGGCCGCGCCGCTCGCCGCAGGCGCTGCCGTCGTCGGGCAGCACGCCTCGGCGCACGGTGACGTCCGCCGGCCGGTCCTGCACGGAAGCCGGCTCGGCATGCAGTTCGGGAAGCTCGATCTCGCTGTCGAATGTCAGCTGGTAGCAGGAATAACGCATTGGCAGACGACCCGGGCTTTGTAGCGCTCTCAGCGCGCGGTCTTGGCGATGGTATCCGCGCCCCGGTACTCGGGAACGCGTGCCAGCAACGAGTTGCGGACGTCGCCGTCCGACAGCGCGCTGCCACGCTCGGCCACCGCGCCCAGCCAGGCCAGTGTCTCGGCGCTGGACACGCGGTCGTCGAGCTGGGCGATCCGCAGCCGCGGCACCGAGGTCGGCAGCGTCGTGTCGTTGTCCGACAGCAGTTCCTCGAACAGCTTCTCGCCGGGCCGGAGGCCGCTGAACACGATCTGGATTTCGTCGAGGCCGTGGCCGCTCAGCCGGATCATGTCGCGCGCCAGGTCGACGATCCTGACCGGGTCGCCCATGTCCAGCACCAGCACCTGGCCGCTCTCTCCGATCGCCGCGGCCTGCAGCACGAGGCGTGCGGCCTCGGGGATCGTCATGAAGTAGCGGATGATGTCCGGATGCGTGACCGTGATCGGGCCGCCGCGTTCGATCTGTTCCTTGAACTTGGGGATCACGCTGCCGGACGAGCCCAGCACATTGCCGAAGCGCACGGCCATGAAGCGCGTGCCCGCATGCTCGGTGGCGAGTGCGGACACCACCATTTCGGCGGCCCGCTTGGTGGCGCCCATGACGTTGGTCGGGTTCACGGCCTTGTCGGTGCTGATCAGCACGAAGCGTTCGACGCCGACCCGCGCCGAGGCCAGCGCCGCGTTATGCGTGCCCAGCGTGTTGTTGCGCAGCGCCGCCCAGGCGTTGTGCTCTTCCATCAGCGGCACGTGCTTGTAGGCCGCGGCGTGGAACACGATCTGCGGCTTCCAGGCGTCGAACAGGCGCTGCAG
>FTIP01000108.1_pt2 | contig 17416 bp, 14 predicted proteins | sample 1658301 | NCBI WGS metagenome assembly FTIP01 (sample SAMEA3914813, study PRJEB12502) | metagenome | biome: forest; material: soil | place: Canada | collected 2011-07-07 | depth 0.3 m
GGCGCAGCTTGACGCGCAGCAGGGCCGCTTGAAGTTCGTCCAGGCGCGAATTGACGCCCACGTAGCGGTTCACGTACTTCTGCTTCGAGCCGTAGTTGCGCAAATGGCGTAGGCGGTCGGCCAGCGCGTCGTCGTCCGTCACGATGGCGCCGGCGTCGCCCACGGCACCCAGGTTCTTGGTCGGATAGAAGCTGAAGCAGCCCGCATCGCCGAAGGTGCCGGTCATGCGCTCGCCCAGCCGCGCACCGTGCGACTGCGCGCAGTCTTCGATCAGCTTCAACCCATGTTCTCGCGCGAACGCACCGATGGCGTCCATCCGGCACGTCTTGCCGAACATGTGCGTGACGCAGATGGCTCGCGTCCCCGGCGTAACGGCCGCGGCCAGCCGCGCGGGGTCGATGTTGAATGTCTCCAACTGCGCCTCGACTAGCACGGGCCTGTGACCCGCGCGCACGATGGCGAGGATGGTGGCGATGTACGTGTTGGCCGCGACCAGGATGTCGCTGCCCTTCGGTAGATCGAGCGCCTCGATGGAAAGGATGAGCGCATCGAGGCCATTGGCGACGCCGATGCAGTGCCGTGCGCCAACATACGCCGCGAACTCGGCTTCGAAAGCGCTGACCTCCTGGCCCAGCACATACCAGCCACCGCGAATCACGCGGCTGGCCGCGGCCTCCAGTTCCGGAATGAATGAGGCGTTGGAGTTGGCCAGGCTTTCGTATTCGATGCTGCGTTGATCATTCATACGGTGTGTCGATGTAGTCGCTGCGGTCGTACGCTTGGGAGGACATGACAAGCAGGACGGATCCGGGGCCGAAGGTCATGGTGTGCCAGTCCTTGGGTTCGACGAGTAGGCACAACGAGGGTGAGTCGAGTTCGACGGTTTCGATGGCTCGTCCGTCGTTCATGTAAATCGAGACCTTGCCGGCGACGGCCACGAGTGCCTGGCGCGTTCGGTGATGCCGGTGCCCGCCACGGGTCTGGTCGTCGGAACCGTAGATCCAGTAGGTGCGCGCCACCGTGAACGGCAGGACATTTTCCAGTACCGTCAACGCGCCGCGAGGATCGGTGAACGTCGGCAGATTGAGAACGGTGAAGTGGCTGTTCCTGTTCATTTCGGATGCCCCTGTGCGGTTTTGGAAATGAGAAGTCTTGCGCGCCTGCGCAAGGCGCCCAGGGCTCTGCGCACCAGACTCGGTGCGTGCAGAGGGCGAAGGTACTTGATGAAGGCGTCGCGCCCGACCGCCGATTCCTCGAGCGGCAGACGGACGATCTTGACCGGCTGCTGCGACAGCTGGGTGTCGTAGATCGCTGTTGGCGCACAGTGGGTGCCGCTTTCGTCGAATCCCCCGTTGTGCACCAGCGACCGGCCCGGATAGAGGGTCAGCATGCCGTCGAGGAAACAGGAAGCATGCCACCGGATGGCCCATGAGTCATTCTTTCCGGCGATCTGGTCTTGAAGCATCCTGAAGAACGGATAGGCGCCGTCGAGATCGAACGGACGCGCCATGCGCTGGCGCACGAGTTCGTCGCGCAAGTAAGCTCCGTCGGCGCGGAAGTGCTGCCAAGCGCGCCGCCACGTCGCCCATCCCCAGCAATCCGCTCCGCGCAGGAAGAACGTTTCCGGCAATTGGCCACTCACCGGATAGCAATAGCCGTGGATGCTGGCAACGAGCGCGTCGTCAGCGTAGCAATCGAGGCCGTCGTTCATGTAGCGCAGGAAGTGCGGCGAGAGTTCCAGGTCGTCTTCCACGACGATCACGCGCTCGTGCTGCTGCAGCATGGCAGTCACGCCGGAAGTCAGCGACGCGGCGAGTCCGCGATTGCGCGGCGAAACGCGGACCTCGACCGATTGGAAGCCATCGCCTACTGCATGGGCGTATTCCTGCACGGCAGCGCAGAGCGTCTTGTCCTCATCGCGTTTCGGGCCGTCGCAGGCGATGACAAGGGCGCTCTGCGTAGCCTCCGGATTGGCGCGCAGGGACTCGATGGCCCGGCGCAGGTGATCCAGTCGCTTGTAGGCAAAGACGATGATGGGGGCGTTGCTCATGCGGGGGTGGCTGGAGAAGTTCGGGCGGGAGCCTGGATTTCCAGCACTTCATCGACCAGGGAGGCTATTTTGTGGTCATGCGTGATGAAGATGAGAATGCTGTCGCTGAAGCGTTGCTTGATGCGTTCCACCACGGTGTCTCGAGTGTCCGGGTCCAGCGCGCTCGTGGCTTCGTCCAGGATCAGCACGCGCGGCTGCCTCAGGAGCGCTCGGGCGATGGCCACTCGCTGGCGCTGGCCACCGGACAGGTTGGCGCCCTGGTATTCGAGCACCGTGTCTATGCCGGCAGACATGCCCTGGATGGTTTCGCGCATGTCGACGATGTCCAGCACATCCCACAGTGCCTGCTCGCTGGCGTTCAATCCGAACAGCAGGTTCTCGCGAACCGTGACCGAGAAGATGCGTGGCTGCTGCTCGACCAGCACCACATGGCCCTTCAGCAGCTTGGGATCGCCGGCGCGGTCGCCCACCAGAACCTGGCCGCTGTCGGGTTCCAGGAGACCGAGCAGCAAGTCCGCGAGCGTCGATTTGCCAGAGCCCGAAGGGCCGACAACGGCATAGGTGCGGCCGGACTCGAACCGAAAATCCAACCTGTCGAGGACAAGCTTGTCTGTCGCATACGCGTAGGTCACTTGCGCCAAGTCGATGCTCGAGAAGTGAACGGGTTGCGGCGCTGCCTGCGTATCGGCGCCAGGGGTTGTGCCGGGCGGCACATGATCGATGGTGTCTTCATGGGCGGACGTGAGTTCGCCCAGGTCTTTCGCGGCTCGTGCGTCGACGAGGAACACCCCGGCGGCGGCCATCAGCGCGCCCAGCGCCGCAAAGACTCGCAGCAGGATTGTTGTGCCCGCAAAAACCGTTTCAGGGGTCAGCGTGACGCGGTTTGCAAACCAGGGGCCGAACAGGATCACCCCGGTCAGAAGGGCCAGTACACCAGGCACGGCGCGCGTGCCGGCGCGGATCGCGTCGATCTCGAAGAGCAGGCGCGTGTAGCGCTGCATCTGTCCACGGTAGGTGTCCAGCAGGAAGCGCTCGCCGGATAGCGAGCGGATCGATCGCAGGCTGTTGAGGCCCTCGAGGAAATTGGTGCCCGCCTCGCGCGAGAGCGCAACCGATCGTGCGTTGACGCGCAGCATGGTCTTGATGCTGAACATCACTAGCACGGCCGAGACGGTCAGGAAGGCAATGGTGACGCCGAAGATCGGCGACGAGAACAGCAGCAGCAGGACCATGCCGGCGCCGGCCGAGAAAAAATTGGCGAGGATCAGGAAGGCGGAATTGATCAGTGTTCCAGCGCGAAAGGTGTCGTCTCCGGCGAGCGAAACGTAGTGGCCGATCGTGCGCCGGTAGACCAGGTTCATTGGCTCGTTCAGCAGCACGCGCGAGAACACGTCACTGCTTAATTGGCGGTGCACCTGCTTGGCGACAAAGGCGGTTACCAGGACGTGGATATAGCCGGCCACGGTGCGCAGTGCCAGCAGCAGCAGGAACAGCCAAACCCAGGTGAGCAGGTCGGGTGCGAGACCAATGTATCCGACTGCATGGGTCCAGAACTGCGTGACGCGACCGCCGCCGCCGCCGCTGGCCGAGGACGCGAGCGGGATCATGAGGCTGATGCCGAGGTACTCGAGGAAAAGCAGCACGAACGTCAGTCCGAGCGCCACCCATGTCAGCGGGAAGCGCCGAAGCACGTAGAGGAGGAACGGTCCGACGGAGCGGAGGCCTTGCTTGTCTGCGGGATTCGCCATGGGAGATATCAGAGATTGAGTCCGCGAACGACCAGCGATGGCGTGCTGGCGGAATCACGCGACGTCACGACGAACTCCAGCCGCCCCTTCGGGCCTGGCACGGCGTCGTACTCGATGATGGAGGTACCGGCCTGGATGTGTTGGGTTGAGTCGCCATGGCGCAGCAGAAGCGGTGCAGGGGCATGCACCTGGAGTCGGAAGCGCGTGCCTGCGGCAATGTCGCAGGCGAGGCTGAAAGGGCCGGGTGCCATGAGGCCGCCATGCTCGCGCAGAACGCCAGTCGATTCGTCCTGTGGCATGACCTGGAAGCCCTCGTAGAAATAGGGCAAGTGGTCGTCCAGGCTCGCATCGAGTCGGCTCGGTGGCACGAAGTCGAGGCGTTGGCCGATGATTTGAGCAGGCGCGCCCGCTGCAATGCTGTAGGGAGGAATGTCGCGTGTGACCACCGCATTGGCGCCGATCACGCAGCCCCGGCCGATCTCGACCCCCGGCATGACGGCGACATTGATGCCCAGCCAGCAATCGTCGCCGACGATGACCGGCTTGCTGGAAGTGCCCTTCTGCGCCTTGAGTCGGTCCTGCAATCGGATGGGCAGGGCGGGTACGCGACGAAATTCATGCCAGCCCGACGAGATGTAGAGCCCGGCGGCTCCGACACAACCGGCGCCAATCCGGACGTCGCCATGAACTTGAGTCCGGTGTTGAAGCGAGGTGTGCGCCCCGATGCTGACCCGGCTGAGGACGGAGATTTCGCAATCGTCGCCAATCCAGGCATGTGGGCCGACATCGAGCCTCGCGCCCGCTGGGCCACTGATCACGGTGCGGCTGCCGATGCATGCATGGGCGCCGACATACGCTTCGAACTCGCCACGCCACTGCACGGTGAGCGCGGAGAAGAAGCGGTGCCTGCTGGCGCCACGACCCCAGCAGTTGATCACGACCCAATACAGCGTCCGGTACAGGATGCCCAGAAGTTTTCGCATGGTTCAGGTGTACTGACGGTAGATCATCGGCGCACTCTTCAACATGGCGCTGAACTGGGCGTCGCAAACCTCGGAGATCGTGGCCTTCGGGTAGTTGGTGCCAAACAATGAATTGCTGAACTGCAGTTGCAACAGCAGGCGCGGGTCGCCGGAGACATGCGTGCCTTTGTGCAGGCCGCGCGTGTCTTCCAGGATGATGCTGCCGCGTGGCGCGGTGACCGATCGGATCTTCTCGGCCGGGTAGGTCGCGGCCACCTCCTCGTCCGAGATGCGGACGTAGCCGCGCCGCAGGATTTCAGACGGGATTCCGCCCGTGGCGTGTGAACCCTCGACGAATGCGTGCGGGCCGTTCTCGGGGCCGACGTCGGTCAGGTAGATGAAGATCTTGACCCACTTGAAGCGATCCATGTCGAAATGGAAGAACTGCGCGGCTTCCGAATCGGGATGCTTGTTGAATCCGGTGTGCCACCACATGCTCAGCACGTCGGCGATTGGCGCGGTACCCAGATATTCCTGCACCATGGTGAGGAGAGAGCCGTCCGAGAGCAGGGCCTGGACGTCCGGCAAGTTCAACAGGTCGGTCGGGTCGTAGTCGTAGCGCACCGCCAGCGGGTTGGCCGGATCGAACACTGCCGTACCGGTGTAAAGCGCAGTGTCCTGCCCATCCATGCGTCGAATGAGCGCCGGTTGCTGCATGGCGAAGGCGGCAAGGCGATCGCAGACTTCCGCGGTAAGCGCAGAGGGGAACACGACGCAGCCATCACTGCGCAGCTTGTCGAGTGCGTGATTCAGTCGATCCCTGTCGCGCATGTCGCCGAGCACGCCTGTCGCTGAAGGGAACGCCAGTTTCGGTTGGCGAGCGGCGACTTTTCGCGAGAGCCAATCGTTGAACTTGCCGCCACTCGCGCAGAACAGGCGGATCATCGATTGATGTGCCGGCTCCGGCGTCTCTCCCGTGCGACGGAAATGCCGCAGGCCTCGATAGAACAAGACGGCGGCGCGGATATCCCACACCCACGATTTCAACTTGCGAAGCGGTTTGAGGATGGCTTTAGCCGACATCGCGGATGTCCTGTTCGAGGCTCAGTAGATGCTCTTCCCACCAGGGCGTGGTCCGCATCTGCAGCAATTGCTCGATCATTTGTTTTGGGGCCGCGTCAACGGCATTGCAGGTCTGCCAGAGTCGTGTGAACGCCGGCCGGAACGCCAGCTTGTTGGCGCTGCCCTCAAGGTTGTGCATGTAGTAGAACGCAAGCGCCTGTTCGCGCATTTGCTCGTCGGACAGGGGTTTGACTTCCGGTGATCGCAGCATGGCCGCGTATTCCTCCAGATTCTTGGCGGTACGGCAGAAGTCGAAGCTGTGGTGCGGGTGGCGGGCGCAAGCGATGCTCGGGATGCCAAGGTACGCAAGTTCGTGTGCGACGGTGCCGTACACGGTCACGCCGCAAAGCATGCCTGCCTCGGACAACTGGGCGTTGGTGATGCGCGGCGACAGCAGGCGCAGATGTGGGTGCGCCTGCTTGAGCTGGGTCATGGCGCCGGAGCTCAGGTCGATCTGATTCGGATGAGGTTTGAGCCAGTATGGGATTCCGGCCGCTTCGAGCGTCTCGATCGTGAAGCGCACCCAGGCCCAGAAGTCCTGAAAGAACAAGTCGTGATAGATGTGCGGACTGTCGTAGAAGTCGTGCAGGAAGATGACCACGGCTCCGCGAACGTCGGGTACGGGTTCGTCCGAGCGCGCGTACGCCGAGACGCGCATGTAGCCGGTGGCCGTGTCGATGCGGCCCGCCAAGCGAGCATCCAGTTGCTTGCGCGCAGCGGCCAGCGCCGCAGGCTTGTCCGGCAGTTGTTCGAACCCTGCCTTGTAGCCTGACATTTCCGGTGTGTGATAGGTGTTCTCGCGGCTCAGCTTCTTGCCGAAGATGTTGAGATTTCCGTAGACGCGCACCGGGATACCCGCCGCGACGGCGACCCGGGCCGCGATGCCGTGTTCGATATAGGTCGAGTAGGTGCTGAGGTAGAGCGCCGGGCGCCGGCGCTCGAAATAGGCTCTCGCCAAGCGAAGGTCTCGCAGTGCTTGGCGGATCAGCGCGAGCACGAATGGGTCTTGAGCGTCGAAGCGCGGCGCGGGACGGAAGCGCAGGTAGGAGTCGATCAGCAGATCACCAACAAGTATGCCGTCGATTTCGAGCAAATCGGGCCGGGCACTCTCCCTGAGCGTTTGCCACAGCTCGCGGGCACGCCGGGCGTCGCCGGTGGGCCAGCGAAACAGCGGGGGCTGGCTTCGATAGGCGACCGGGCCAACCAGTTCGCGGTGCGCGCGCGCCCATTGGATGTTGACCGGGCCGCCGTTGAGCCACGAGCGTTCGAAGGCCGCACGCCGTCCGGTGCCAATGGCACCATTGATCGAGCGCACCTGCACCAGTTCCGCACGGACGCCCACGCGCGCGCGCAGGTCGTTCACCAGGGCCGAGAACAGGCCGAAGAAGAGCGGGTCTTCGACGCCCTGGACAGCGACGATCGCGGGCGACGCCGCGGCGGCAGGACGGGCCGACGACAGCAGCGCCTGCCGCAGCTGCGCCACGCTCGGATTGGCGGGGTAGCGAGACAGCAGGCGGCGTGCGGTGCGCACGAGTTTGAAGATCACGGAATTCTCGACTCTCGATCAACTCGGCTCAGACGCCGGATACGGTTCCGTCCAACAGCTGCCAGGAAACCGGCGTGCCGCGTTTCGCCGCCACGGCGATGCGCTTGCCCATGAACAACTCGCCGTACTTTGGTGGCAGGCCACCGCCCGGACGGATCGCACGAAGGTTCTTCTCGGTGAAGACATCGCCTGGCGCCATGTCCTCGGCCACATAGAGAGTGCGGCGAAACTTCAGAGACGGGCGCTCGGCCTCGGTCGGGCCGTAGCTGACCTGTCCCAGGGCCTGCCAAGCGCGCTCCGTCTCGACGACCAGCGCCTGCATTTCCGCCGGCTCCAGCGAGAAAGCCGAGTCGACGCCGCCGTCGGCGCGGGCCAGCGTGAAGTGCTTCTCGACGACGCTCGCCCCGAGTGCGACGCTGGCCACCGAGACGCCGACACCCATCGTGTGGTCGGAGAGGCCGACCTCGCAGCCGAACAGATCGCGCAGGTGCGGGATGGTGTTGATGTTGGTGTTGGCAGGCGTGGCCGGGTAGTTGCTCGTGCACTTGAGCAGCACGAGATCGCGGCAGCCGGCTTCGCGTGCGGCGCGCACCGTTTCGTCGAGCTCGGCGACGGTGGCCATCCCGGTGGAGATGATCAGCGGCTTCCCTGTCGCGGCCACGCGGCGGATCAGCGGCAGGTCGGTGTTCTCGAAGGATGCGATCTTGTAGCAGGCGACGTCGAGCGTCTCGAGGAAGTCGACCGCGGTGGCGTCGAACGGCGTGCTGAAGGGCACCATGCCGCGTTGTCGCGCGCGCTCGAAGATGGGCGCATGCCATTCCCAGGGCGTCATCGCCTCGCCATAGAGCTTGTACAGCGAGGTGCCTTCCCACAGGCTCTTCTTGTCGCTGATGAAGAAGTCGCCGGTGTCGATGTCCAGCGTCATCGTATCCGGCGTGTAGGTCTGGATCTTCAGCCCGTGCGCGCCTGCGTCGGCCGCTGCGTCCACTATGGCCAGCGCCCGATCGAGCGAGTGGTTGTGGTTGCCGGACATCTCGGCAATGACGAAAGGCTTGGCATCGCGTCCTATGGGGAAGCTGCCGATCTTGAAGGGCGTGTCAGTCATGATTCCGGTGCCAGGTCATCGTTCTTGAATAGGGCTTGAAGCCCGCTGCGGCAAACGAGTGGAGGGATTGAACGTTGTTCTCTTGAATCTCGGCGTGGACGCTGGCGAGCGCTGGCCAGCGTTCGGCGATGGCGGCGCAGCTTTGCCGGATGACGCTGCTCCCTCGTCCTCGACCGATCTGATCGGGCGCGAGGTAGATCGACATGAGCGCGTCCTGGCCGCGCCGGTCGAAGCGGACTACACCGACGGCGCGCCCATCGTCCTCGGCGATCAGCAGGCAGCGATCAGTATTGGTGAGTGTTGCTTTCAGCCAAAGGAGATGGGCCTCGTATTCGAGGGGTGCCCGAGCATGAGAAACGGCCCGCACCGCGGGGTTGTTGCGCCAAGCGTAGATCGTCTCCGCATCGCTGGTCGTTGCGGGTCGGAACTGGAAGTCGCCGCCCAACATCTTGTGCGCCACGCGTCTTGTTCCCCGGCCATCGACTAGGTGCTGTCCCTGCTCAGACTGCCATTTGCGCAGCGACGCGTTGAACAGGCTGACATGGATCAGCGAGCGCAGCTGATCCTGGTCCAAGGCTCGCAGGTTCGGATGCCCATGTGCCAGTCCCCGCTGCAACATGGTCTCGATGACCGAGACCTGGTTGTCTGCGATGCCCAGCATGAGGCTCGGGATGCCTTGACTGAGGCGCTCCCATGTCATGACGCCGCCGGCGCCAATCGCTATGTCGTGCGAGCGCATCAGCCTGCTCATCCCGTCGGTGGCTGCCATCGGCAACAAAGTGACGTTGTCAGGTGCCGCGGCTTGCAGCTTTTGATGATCGAAGGCATTCGCGATGATCGTGACCTGTAGGCTCCGGAGCCCCTGCATGGCCCTCAGGATCCGTTCATTCAGCTCGACGGGCGCGGCGCCCCCCAGGCTGACCAGTACCTGGCAGGCAGGCGAGTCAGACAATGCGGCTCGGTGGCGCGGCGCATCGGAGAATTCCGGCCGCAGTAACGCGTAGCGCGGGCCGATCAGCAACTCACATTCCTCTCCGATGAGGTGCCGATATCTGCTGGAGCCCTCCGGCTGCAGGTTCTGGTCAAGCAGCAGGTCGGCATCGATGGCGCGGTCGGCCAAGTCGTCGATGACGAGCAGCCTGCTGGTACTGGAGCGAACCAGCTTGTGCCAGCCAGCATCGAGCGCATAGTGGTCAACGACAGTCCAGTTCGGGCGATCCGAGCCGAGCAGGCCTAGGTACTCTTTGGCATCCTGCTCGGTACCCACCCCAAGCCAATGACCGTGGGCGGTGGACGGACTGTTTGAGACAGTGCTCGTTAGGCTGTCCGGCAGTTGCATGGCCGCGTGGCCGGATCTCTCGACGCGAGCGAGCATGTAAGACGGCGTATTGCGCGACACGAAACGACAGGTCGCGCCATGGCTTGCCAGCTCGTCGGCAAGAGCGAGACAGCGCATCAGATGACCGGTGCCAATCGTTTCGTTGGCATCCACGCGAAATGCAACGTTCATATTGCGCTGCCTGCGAAATGCGGCCACATCGAGTTGTCAGGTTCCATGACGCTCACCAGGCCGTCCAGCCGCCATCGACCGGAATGTCGATGCCGGTGACGTAGGACGCACCGTCGGACAACAGGAAGAGCACGGGCGCCACCAGTTCTTCGGGGTCGCCAATGCGTCCCATGGGCGTCTTGCGGCAAAGCTCGGCGTGAAAGTCCGGCGACGTCTGCGCGATCGAGGCGGGCGGGAAGGGGCCGGGGCTCACGCTGTTGACGCGAATCCTGTTGCCAGCCAGGTGGACGGCAAGGTAGCGCGTCAGTTGGATCAGCCCTGCCTTGCTGGCCCCATAGAACGGCGGATTGTTCTTGCCGGAGTCTCCGTAGATTGCAGGGTCCGGACTGACCTTGCCATACATCGAAGCGATGTTGACGATCGACGCGCCTCCTTTGGCGGAGCAGCGCGACAACAGCGGAATGGCTCGCTGGACGAGTGCGAAGGGTCCGGTGAGATTCTGTCGGGTAGCGGATTCGAAATCCGCATCGGTCGCCTTGTCCAGGGAGATGGCGCGGCCGCCGTAGGCGCCGTTGACGATCCCGTCCAGCCTGCCGTGCTCGGCCGAAAGGCGATCGATGAGGCCGCGGCAGCCATCGGGGTCGCCGATGTCGAGTTCTGCGATCTGGCAGCGTCCCCGTGCTTCCCGGATCTCCTTGGCAAGGGCCTCCAGCTTGGCAGGTGTCCGCCCTGCCAGCACCGGAATGCCGCCGAGCATCCCGATCGCGCGGCAGATGGGCGCGCACAGATACCCTGCCGCCCCGGTGACCAGAATGACGCGGTCCTGCAGCTTGCCTTGAATGACGTCATGCAGCATGGGCGAACTCCCACTGAGAGGGATCGAGTAGCTTCAATGGCAGCGCGGGCAGCATCGCATGGACGAGATCCATCTGCGCTGCCGTCAGCGCCGGTCGGGCGATCAGTCGCAGGTTCTCGCGGAACTGCGCCTGCGTCTCGACGCCCATGACCAGGCTCCGGACCCAGGGCAACGACGCAGCATAGGCGATGCAGAGGTCGATGCGGCTTTCACGCTCGCAACGCAGCGCCAGGTCGTCGAGACAGGCCAGCAACGCCGCGGCGTCGCTGCTGCCGTCGAAGAGGGGCCAGCGCTCGGCCGGGAGCGTCACCAAGCCTTGCAGGAGAACGCTACGGGCGTGGATCGTGACGTCCGGCCTTGCCTCGACGGCGGCAGACCATCGCGGGTCGCGCCACCGTTGGTCGAGCAGGTTCACGGGGCACTGGATGTGGGCGACGTCAGGGTCGCTCAGTGCCTGGATGGCTTGTTCCGGCGAACTGACGCTGCATCCCAGGGCCGAGACGAGTCCGCGGTCTCTCAGGCTCAGCAGGCGTCTCCAGGCTTCGCCGTTCCAGTCGCCGTGGTGCGACCAGCGATGCAGCATCAGCGTGTCGATCCTCGTCGTGCGCAGTGCGGCCAGCGACTGGAATACGCTTGCGTCGACCGCGGCCCCGACCCAGGCTGGGGACGCGTCGGATGGCAGCGAGTTGAGCACGTCCAACTTCGTGATGACGCGCAGTCGCGACTCCTGCCGGGACTGCAGCCAGTGGCCGATGCGCGCCTCGCTCTGCCCATAGGCGCGTGCGGTATCGATGGTTGTGACGCCGGCATCGACGGCCATTTCGAGCAGGCGATCGAGCGCCTCGTCGTCGGGACAGCCGTGCGTGTTTGCAACGCCGTAGGCCACGCCGAACTGGACGCCGCCCAACGTCAGGCGTGAGGCGATCCGGCCCCTGGAGTCAAGCTCGTAGGGCGTGCGGGCTTCATGACCCAGCGTAGTCGCGAGCGCCAGGCGCTCGATCAATTCGACATGCGAAACGCCGACAGGGTTTCGTTCCGTCTCGAACAGGCGGCTCACGGACTGGAAGTCGGAGAAGCTGTCGATGGTGCAACGCAATCGCGGCCAATGATCGGGCGCTCCTTGCGCCACCCATCGCTGGACACGCAGATTCCGGCGGATCCAGGGTGTCACGTGCTCCACGTCCTCCGCGGACGAGGAAGCGGCTGCCGCCCGGCGCAGCGCATCGACGGTGAATAGCTCCGCGCTCATTCCATAGGGCAGTCCATCCAATGGCGAATGCGTGCCCAGATAGTCGAATCGGGTCGGGTCGAACGTGGTGAGCAACTGCTCGAGAAAGTTTCCGTCGGGCAGCAAGTTGTCCGCCGTGAGGCGGATGACGATGTCGTTCGAACCGAGGTCGGCGCAGGCCTCGACGAATCGCGCCAGCACGTTATGCAGAGAGCCGCGAACTGCGGTCAGGCCATGCTCGGTCAGCGTCGCTGCCAGCTGATCGTCGCTGGGGTCGCTGGACGTGGCGACCCTGACCTCGATACCCGTGTTGCCAGCTCGCTGAGCAGACAGCACCGCCGTGGGCAAGGCCGCAATCGGCAGCAATGCCTTGCCCGGCAGCCTCGATGACGAGGTGCGGACCTGGAGGACGGCGACGACCCTGGACTTGTGCATGCTGACCCGTGACCTGTTGCGCTCAGGCCTTGAGCAGCGAAGCCAAGGTGTCGACGACCTGGCTCTGCTGCTGGTCGGTCAGGTCGAAGTACAGCGGCAGGCTGATGGCGCCGCCGTAATATGCCTCCGCCTGCGGGCACTTGCCGCGCTGGTGGCCAAGCGCCTGATAGTAGGGCTGCAGGTACACCGGGATGTAGTGCACGTTCACGAGCACGCCGGCCGCGCGCATGCCGTCGAAGACCTGGCGGCGCCGGGCGACGTCGTGCAGCACGACGGGGTACAGGTGCAAGGCGGAGTGGTTGTCCGGCGCCTGGAACGGTGTCTGTAGAGGCAGGCCGGCCAGCAACTGGTCGTAGCGACTGGCCAGCTCATGGCGACGCGCGACGAAGCGGTCGATCGACTTCATCTGCTGCAGGCCCAGGGCGGCCTGCAGTTCGGTCATGCGGTAGTTATAGCCGAGCGTGACCTGTTCGTAGTACCAGGCGCCTTCGCTCTCTCCCACCATCAGTTTGGGATCGCGCGTCATGCCGTGGCTGCGTGCCAGGCCCATGCGCTCGGCCAGCACGTCGTCGTTGGTGACGGCCAGGCCACCCTCGGCGGTGGTCACGATCTTGACCGGATGGAAGCTGAAGACGGTGATGTCCGAATGGCGGCAGTCGCCGATGGGCTGGCCCTGGTAACGGCCGCCGATGGCGTGCGACGCGTCCTCGATGACGCGAAAGCCGTAGCGTCGCGCAAGCGCGGCGATGCCTTGCATGTCGCAGCTCTGGCCCGCGAAGTGCACCGCAACCACCACCTTGGGTAGCCGCCCCGCGGCTTCGGCCTCGGCCAGCTTGGCGGCCAAGGCCGGTACGCTGAGGTTGTAGGTCTGCGCGTCGATGTCGATGAAGTCGACGTCGGCGCCACAATAGCGCGCGCAGTTGGCCGTCGCGAGGAACGTGTTGGCCGGACACCAGAGCACATCGCCTTGGCCCAGCTCCAGGGCCATGCAGGCGATGTGCAGCGCCGAGGTCGCGCTGTTGACCGCGATGCCGTGGCGAGCGCCGACGTGGTCGCAGACGGCCTTCTCGAAGTCCGGAACGCGCGGGCCCTGCGTGAGGAAGTCCGAGCGCAGGACGCTGACGACGGCGTCGACGTCGCCATCGTCGATGTGCTGGCGTCCGTAGGGAATCATGCCATCGCCTCGGCGTTGAATGCGCGAAGTTCCTCGATGGACAGGAAGTGCGGGTTCGTGCCGGAGTGGTATTCGAAGCCCTGTGCGACCGGACGGCCCGTTTCGCCGATCGCGTTGGTCGTGAAGTCCACGTCGGAGTGATGGAACTTGATGGTCGGCCGCAGCACGAAGTGGTCGTCGAATTCGAGCGTCAGGTGCGAGTCGTCGGCCGGGCACATGATCTCGTGCAGCTTCTCGCCGGGACGGATGCCGATGACGTGCTGCTTCAGTCCGGGCGCAATCGCGGCGGCGAGGTCGGTGACGCGGATCGACGGGATCTTGGGCACGAAGATCTCGCCGCCCCACATGCGGTCGAAGTTCTTGAGCACGAAGTCCACGCCTTCCTGCAGGCTGATCCAGAAGCGCGTCATCGCCTCGTGGGTGATGGGCAGCTCCTTGGCGCCTTCGTCCACCAGCTTCTGGAAGAACGGCACCACCGACCCGCGCGAGCCGACGACGTTGCCGTAGCGCACGACCGCGAAGGTCGGGCCCGACTTGCCCACCATGTTGTTGGCCGCCACGAACAGCTTGTCCGACGCCAGCTTGGTGGCGCCGTACAGGTTGATCGGATTGGCGGCCTTGTCGGTCGACAGGGCGATCACCTTGTGCACGTTGTTCGAGATCGCGGCCGCGATCACGTTCTCCGCGCCGTGGATGTTGGTCTTGATGCACTCCATCGGGTTGTATTCGGCGGCGGGGACCTGCTTCAGCGCCGCGGCGTGAATGACGAAGTCGATGCCGTTCATCGCCTGCGCCAGCCGTTCGCGGTCGCGCACGTCGCCGATGAAGTAGCGCATGGCCGGCGCGTTGTACTCCTGCTGCATCTCGAACTGCTTGAGCTCGTCGCGCGAGAACACGACGATGCGCTTCGGCTTGTAGCGGCTCAGCAGTGTCTTGACGTACTTCTTGCCGAATGAGCCCGTGCCGCCCGTGATGAGAATGGATTTGTTGTCGAACATGATGGGTGCTTTGTTGTGTCGGGTGCGGGACGTGCCCACGGGGAGGGTCCAGGCGTAGCTGCTGCAGCGCCAGCGGGCCACGGGTTGCCTGGACGTCTAGCTCATGAAGTCGAATCTTCCTGGGTCTGCCGGCTCACCTCGGCGCGCAGCATGGCGACCTCGGCTTGCAACTGCTCGAATTCGCGCTCCTTGCGCCCCAGGAAATCGCGCGTCAGGCGCATCTTGGCGCGCATGCCGCTGGGCGTCAGCAGATAGGCGTAGGCCCATTTGTTGTCGGCCCGGCGGAAGTTGTCGACCTTGACCCAGCCCTTGTCGATGACGGCGCGCAGGCAATAGTTGATCTTGCCGACGCTGACGCCCAGCCGTTGCGCCAGTTCCCGCTGGTTCGTGGCGGTACCGGCGGCGTCCTGCTGCTCGGCGATCTGGCGCAGCAGTTCGTAGTCGAGATTGCTGTCGCGCTGCTGTGACGGAGGGATGGTCATGGGATCTGTTCAACGGATGAACAGATCGACTTTAACATGTCGCTAAATCAGGTTCTTCAGCGCCGCCAGGCCGTTCGCAAGCGCTGTAGTTTGTCTGCCGTCTCCGAGTTGGATTGGGCCTGCTGCCAGAAGTACTTCAGCACGATCCAGAGCGAGAGCAGCAAGCCGGAGATCATCGCAGCGGCGATGGCCGTCAACACGCGCTTCGGCCCGCTCTTGCGCTCCGGCGGGGTGGCTGGGTCGACCACCTGCACCACCGCCCCATCGCGGCTTTCGTCCACGCGCGCCGTCTCGTATTGTTGTGTGAATAGTTCGACCAGTTTCTCCTGGTACTTGAACTCGCGGTAGCGGCTCAAGTAGTCCGCGTCGCCCGTGGCGGGAGTGTTGCGCTCGACTTGCGCCAACTGACCGCGCAGGGCTTCCAGCAAAGCCATCTGGCGTTGCATCTCGGGTGCGGTGTCCGCCAGGCCGCTGCGCATCGATTGCAGCTTGACTTCGGCGTTGGTGGCGTCGGCCTTGATACGCGCATAGCTCTCCGCCGCGGCCTGCGGCTCGGCTTTGAGCGCGCCCCCGTTGAAGCCGCCGTTCTGCAGGGCCTGCTGAGCCGCGGCCAGCTTGGCGTGAGCCGACTTCAACTCGGTCTCGAAGAAGACGCGACGCTGCTGGGCCTCGGTCAGCGCCAGCTCGGACGTGATGCGCCGCAGCTCCGCCACATACTGGTTGGCCATGTCGGCGGCCATCTCAGGCGTGCCGGCGACAGTCTCCACGGTGATGAGACCGTCCTTCTTGCCGATTGAGATGCGCACGCTGGTTTCGAGCGCCCGGCGGGCGTCGACGCGGTACTTGGCCTTGTATCGCTTCATCAGGTCGAACCGGTCGATGATGCGGTCCTCGACGGTGACGCTCTGCATCAGCGACACGTACTGGTCACTGGTCGTCTTGACGCCCCCACCTGCCAGGCTCGCCAACGCGCCTAGCGACGCCAGGGCGGCGCCGGCAATGCCTTGCGACTGTTGCGGTGGCAGGAAGGTGGTGCGACCGGTGAACGATGGCGGCATCAACGCTGGGGTCGTGAGTGCCAGCGCCAGCGCACCGATCACGATCGGGCCGACGACCAGCAGTCGCCAGCGCGCCACTAGTACGGTTAGAAGTTCAAGAAGGCCGATGCCTTCGTCCTGGCCGTCGACAGCCTGGGCCGGTTCCTGATCGTGCATGTGCTGATCGTGCTCCGCCATCACAGCCCCAGCGCGTTCAGGCCAGCCAGGCCGAGCCCGAACTGGTACAGGATCTGCGTCCAGTCCTTCGCGTCCTGCACGAAGGTCGACTTGTTCAGCTCCTCGGGCACGAAGATCGCGTCGCCGGGTTGCACGACCGCGTCGTTGAAGTTGTTGCCGGAATGCCAGAACGACGAGCCCTGCTGGGCGCTGATGACCGAGCCGTTGGCGCGGATCATGAAGATGCTGGTCTTGTCGGCGCCGCGCGTGGGGCCGCCGGCCAGCGCGAGGTATTGCGGCGCAGAGTGTCCGGACTCATAGACGAAGCTGCCGGTGTTGAACACGCTGCCGAAGACGCCCACGGAGGTGCCGCGGGGCGGGATCTTCAGGGTGTCGCCGTCCTCGAGCGGGAGGTTGGGCAGCGCTGCCGCGTCGGGCGACAGCTGCAGCACGACCCGGCCCGTCGGCTGGATCTGGCGCAGCCGCTGCAGCAGGCGCGCGTTCGACTGCGCCGCGGCCGCCTGGGCGGTGAGTTCCTCCGACGAGGTCGCGCGCTGGTTGGCCTGGCTGCGCGACATGTCGGTCTCGAAGTCGCGCAGGGCGCGTTCGTAGTTGGCCTTCTGCACCTTGCGCACGCTCTCGCGCGTGAATTCGGTGCCGAACGGGTAGGCCGCGGTGGTCATGCCGCCGGCGGCGCGCAGCGCGTCCTCGACGCGGCTGCCGGGCGGCAGGATGTAGTCGCCGGGTCGCGCCACTTCGCCTTCCACGCGCACGTGCTCGTTCTGGTTGCCCTGCGGCAGGGCCGCCGACACCACGCTGAAGGCGCGGATGAGGTCGCCGGTGGCGAGCATGTCGTGCTCGTGCGCGGGCAGGTCCAGCTGCGTCACCTTGCCGGTGGAGCGGTCCGCCAGGCGCTCGATGGTCACGCGCCCGCGGTCGGCCAGGGCCGTGAAGCCGCCTGCCAGGCGCAGCACGTCGTCCAGCGT
>FTIP01383149.1_pt1 | contig 17301 bp, 18 predicted proteins | sample 1658301 | NCBI WGS metagenome assembly FTIP01 (sample SAMEA3914813, study PRJEB12502) | metagenome | biome: forest; material: soil | place: Canada | collected 2011-07-07 | depth 0.3 m
CGGAGTCCGGGCCTCATGAATTCAGCATCGCCTCAGCCGCTTCCTCAACTTGGTTATCTCTACAGCCGCAGAAGTCGGATCACGATCGTGCTGGTGGCCGCCTATTCGCTGTGGATATGCTGGGCAACACGCAGCATCGTCGGGAGCGAGCTGACAGCGATTTGGGGCGCCTCCTTCGCCTTGATCCAGGCCGCGCGCCTGGCTCAGTTCCAGCGGTTGTCGCAAACACAAAGGGATCGGGTGTCGCCTGCCTACCTGACGGGCAACTTCGTGACCGGCCTCTACATCGGGATGGGCGCGGCGTTCGTCCTTTCCAAGGAAATCGCGGGCTGGGGCAACTTGATCTGCGCCGGCGTCGCCGGCTTGTGCGGCATCAGTGTCGCCATCTACGGTGGCCACCCGAAGGCACTGCAGTCGTTCATCGCGCCGCTGATGATCCCACCTGTCGCGACTCAGTTCATGCTCGACTCAGAACCGAGTACGTTGGCGGCATGGGCCATGTTGATCGGGTGGATCACGACATTCGGCACCGGCAGACAGGTCGCCGACAACATCAGGCGCGTCATCGACGGTCGTGCAGCGCAATTGCGGATCGCCAATGAACTCCGCCTGGCGAACGCTCAGGCCGAAATGCTGAACAAGCAGCTCGGGAGAGTGAATTCCGAACAGGCGATCATCCTGGAGAAGGCCAATGTCGGGATCGCGTTGCTGCAAGCCGACCAATTCCTGAAGGTCAACTCCTACTTGTGCAACAAGATCGCGGTCGCCAAGGACACCCTCGAAGGCGAGCGGATCTGGTCGATCGTCAATTCGGATGACAGGACAGGCGTCGAAAGACTACTGAAGGCACAGGAGCAAGGCGCGGAGGCCAAGGCGGACTTGCGGCTCACCACTTCGGACGCCTGGTACGAGGTCGCAGTCGCAGGCGTCGAAGGTGCGAATGTCGGCGTCTGGATATTCAGCGACGTGACCGCACGCGTCGAAGAGAACCTGCGGTCGGAGCGCCGCGCTGCGCACGACCCGCTGACGGGCTTGCTCAACCGCAGTGGATTCGAATCGACGCGCCTGGAATCGCCATCGAACGCCAAGGTGACTGCCGTCGTGTCCATCGACCTGGACGGCTTCAAGGCTGTCAATGACACATTCGGGCACCACGCAGGCGATGCCGTGCTCGTGGCGACAGGACATCGCCTCCTGCAAACAGTTCGATCGACGGACATTGCGGCGCGACGAGGCGGGGACGAATTCATCGTCGCGCTGGCAGACGTGCAGAGTGCGGAGGTGCTCCAAGCGTTTTGCGTCCGGCTGCAGGCGGCTCTTTGCGCTTCGATCCCGTACGAAGGAGCCAACCTGCCCATTGGGGCGAGCATCGGCGCCGCGCTAGGAACGAGGCTCACGACGGTCGAGGCGCTGGAACGGGCCTCGGACGAAGCGATGTATGTGGCAAAGAGGCGTGCGGACGGACGCCCCGAGGTTGTGGCTCTCGAAGCCTGGCCCGCAACATGAGCCATAGGCCCGCGCGGCAGTCAGCCGTTGCACTCGTCGCCCTTCCGATGCCTTCTCTTGACTCGAAATCTCAGGAAGTCACTGATCGGGCCAGCGAATCAGACTGCCCCCGCGGGCGTCGAAGTCAGCCGTGAGCAAGCCGTATAGCGCGGAGTCCGACTTCTGATCGCCGACGATCCAACGCTCACGCAAGAGTCCTTCCCGGACGAAGCCCTGGCGCTCCAGCGCACGTGCCGACGCCTCGTTGAGTGGGTCGATTTCCGCCTCGACACGATTAAGCTTCAGTTCTCCAAAGCCATAGGCAAGCAATTCCGATATCGCTTCCGTCGCATAGCCGTGGCCCCAGGCGAACGACCCGAGCGCATAACCGATCTCCGCACGTCGGCATTGCACATCGAAGTGGAAGAGCGTGCAGGTGCCCAGCAGCACGTCGTCTGCGCGGCGGAAGATCCCGAGTCGAAGGCGAATGCCCTCCGCTGCCGCGCGCCGATCCTCCTCGATGGCGTCCGCAGCAACCTGCAGCCCGGCCCAAGCCGGCGAACTCCAATACCGCATGACGGCTGGGTCTGAATGGATCACGAACAGCGACGGCGCGTCACCGGGCACAAGAGGGCGCAGCTCAAGACGTTCCGTGGCGAGGATGAGCGTCGAATGGAAGTTCATGTGACATTGCCATTGCAGATGGGCTCAGCCAGAGACGGGCGCAGCGCCGCAGACAGTCCAGTCTCTTGATCACTCGTTTTTTGGGCGTGCATTGCGCGTCGAAGGTTTCACAACGATGGAAATTCATCGTCGACGGCGGCAATCACCGGATCCTGATCGAACCACTGGCCCGAGAAGCTGGCAGGCCGCGGCCGGCTCCATTTGCCTCGGACGAGTCGTGACTCCATGACGGTCTTGCGCGGCCCGTCCGTGCGGTCGAAGAAGACGACATCGCCTCCGGACGTGAACGCCGGCGTGTCGTCCGCATCCTGGTCGATTACGCCATCGAGCGTGATCAACGCCACGGACGGAGTGGGCACGGCGTCCGCCGCAAGCGCGGTGCGCATGCTGACACAGCTCGCAAACGTGAGTGAGCCAATGAACAGCAGGTCACCGATCACACGCATGATCCAGATCGTTGACGAAGAGTCGTTCTCCAGGCGTCAACCGCACGGAGACGATGGACAGCGAGAACTACAGGGACATCGCCTGCTCGATGTGATGCGCTGTCATCGCCGCGACGACATATCTCATGACTTGAACACGTGCCCAGCGCGGCAGCGTCGCGAGCGACCATCCCAACAACTTGGATAGCCAGCCCGGCCGAACTGTTCCACCTCCCGATAGCGCGCGAACGGTTTCCTCGGCAACCACCCTCGCGTCCAATGCCAGTCTCAAGCGCATATTTGCTCGGGAGGCAAAGCCGCTGTCGACGGGACCCGGAGCGCTGGCAAGGACATCCACCCCGAACGGTTCAAGTTCCGCACGCAGGCCCTCCGCGAAGCTCTGTACCCACGCTTTGGTGGCGGCGTAGTGCGTGGCCCCAGGAGCGCCTTGGAATGCCATCACCGAGCTCATCAACACGATGGCGCCTCGTCGGCGCGAAACGAAGCGCCGCGCGAAATGCCAGCTCAGTTCGAGCACTGCTGCGCAGTTGACAGCGAGCATCTCGCGCTCGGCGGCGATCGGATTGAAGACGAAATCACCCGAGCTTCCAAATCCGGCAGCCGCAGCCAGGACGCTGACATCGAGCGTCTCGGTCGCTTCCAGCACCGCGAGGCAGCCAGCACTGTTGGCAAGGTCGGCGACGACAACGTGGCAGTCGACGCCGTAGCCCTGGGTCAGTTCACGGTGCAATTCGTTCAATCTGGCCTCGCGCCTGGCGACCAGAACCACGTTCATGCCCCGCTCGGCGAGTGCGCGGGCGACCTCGCGTCCGATGCCGTCGGAAGCACCCGTGACAACGGCCCATTCGCCGCGCCTCGTGATTTTCGAGCGAGGCTGAAACAGGGGCTTCAATGAAAAGGACATGTCCGATCTCGCTGTCTTGGTAGCAATGAAGGGATCCGCCTGCACCCGATCCTCGTCTGTCAACGACCTCACGTCGTTGCTCGGTTCAGTCTACGCAACCTTTTGCACTCGGAGAATCATCGATGGATGCGCAGCCAATGAAGCTGGCCTGCACAATCGCGTGGCCATGGGCCGCCCATTCCGTGGCGCCGATGACATGCCTGGCCGGCGGAAGCTGGATAAAGAAGCGTCGCTGCGGGCGGGTACGCAACGAGCGACGCCCGCAGACGCCATGGCGTGCCCAAGCGTTGCAAGGCTGCGCGAGTCGCATCGTCGGCGGGGTGGAAGCATACGAGCGCCAGCTCGGACAAGGTCACCTCCACCGGCGTTGCAGACACGTCGTCGTGCCGAGCAGCGCCGTCGCGCCTGCGTCACACACGCATCGGTTGTCGCCGACCTCAGGGCAGGCGCTTCCACAGGATGTCACGCTCCTCCCGCCTGTCGACAAACCCGGTGATCGCACCCGACGCATCGTGCAGGAACAGGCGTCGCGTGCGTGGAGCTCCCGGTTCGAAGAACTGGTCCTTGAGCTCGGGATAGAAGCGGCGCGCGGCGCGTCCGGCTCGCTCGAAGATCAAGTAGCCGCCTTCACAGCGCGCCGACAACACGATGTCCGCCGTCAGCGAGTAACGCCCCGCATAGTTGCAAAGCGTCGCCGAGTCGAGCTGCACCGAAGGCGGATCCTTCTGCACCGCCAGCACCTGCGACCCCACGAGACGCCAACCCGCAGCGGTCTTGTGCCACGTGTCCGTGTTGCGAAAGCGGCTGAGCAGAAGCTGTCCGAAGTAGGTGAGCGTTTCGTCGTCTTCATGCGTCACCACGGCGACGTCTCCGGCCAACGCCACTCGGAACTCGGCAATCTTCAGCTGCCCGACGAGGCCAGGCGGGAGCGGCTTGATCTCATCGAGGATTTCGGCCCTGCCTCGAACCACATCGTTTTCATCCACTTGAATGGCGGCGGCATCGAGCCAGTGATTCCACGTCGCGCTGTCGCCTGGAGCGAGCGCGTCGAGCAACTGTTGCGTGATCACCCGAAGTTCCGCCTCGATCGCGGAGGCATCCTGCCCAGGTGCAGCGACCGCAGAGCTGGACGACGCGGCCAGCATCACGGCAAGAAGCGATGACGTCGCTCGGCGAACGATCCTGGCGCAGCGCGATTTCAAGGTGTTCATGTGATGTCTTCCAATGCGTCTCGCGACAAGCGCGTCTGCGCAGTCAGTTAGTCCAGAAGATCGGCCAGAACCAGCGATACGTCGCGCGGCTCGCTTCCGTCACGGCCAACGGAAAGCATGTAGCGCGTTCCCACGGAGCCCTTGAAGCGGTCCCGCAAGTCGCTGAGCGAGACGGCCCCTGGAGCCCGCCCGTCGATCGCCAGGATGCGATCCCCGACCTTGAGATCTGCCTTGTCCGCCGCTCCGCCGACGGTCACCGCTGTCACCTTCAGCGAGCCGTCGGCATTTCCCACCAATCGCATCCCGCTGCGATCGAAGACGTCAGGCGCGGAGAAATCCTTGTTCGGCACGAAGTACGCCACGCGATGGCCGTAGTCGAGCGTGACGGTGAAGCGCCGCAAGGTGCCACTGCCGATGTTGCCCGCCGCGTAGGTCAGCGCGCCGTTGCCCCGCGAGGCCTGACTCACCAACGCAATGGGCCGGCTGATGGAAAGCTTGCCGATGTCGAGCTCGTCGGCCCTTCCCAGCAATGCCCGCGTGGGACCGTCCACGCCCTGGCCCGAGACGACACTTCGCACGGCGCGCGTGCGTTCGACCAGGTGATTTTCGGCCGCAAAGGAACGGGTCAACGTGAGGCCCGATGTTGCGCCGGTGTCGAGCTGAAACTCTCCCTCGACGCCGTCGACCGTCGCCCGGATCATCGGCATGTGCCTGTCGAAATGGAGAGGAACGATCGTGGCGCCGGTCGGGGCCACGAACGCATCAGGGTGCGTGAACGTGACAAGGCGCCGTGCATAGTCGATGGTGGTGACGGCACGTTGCAGCACCTCGAACCCGAAGAGGCCGGCGACATCCTGGCCTCCGGCTCTCGAGACCTCCGCCAGGTTGGCGGTCAGGACAACCTGCTTGTCGAGCCTCAACCCACCGATCTGCAGCGTCTTCAGGAGCGCGAGGCCCATGGATGCGGTGCCCTCGCCTGCGCCACCGAGGGCGGCGTCGCCCTCGCCGCGGACGGCCAGACGCGCAGCGTGCCCCGAGTCGATGAGCGCGACGGCCCCCGAGTCCAGAAGAAACGGCTGGTCGGGCGTGCCGTTGACGCTGACGTCGACGACGATGTGCCCGTTGTCCAGGCGGAACGGAACCGTGACTGTCGTGGTTCCCGCCGGAAACGGGTCGCCAGCCGGCAGTGCCTGGGGGACGGCAAACGTCCCGGTGTCGACCTTGCGCGCAGTCGCGAGCGACTCGACGGTCAGCATGTTGTCGAACCTGGCGATCCCGATCGTGTCGCGTACGGCGTGCGGCAGCTTCAGCCCGTCCACTTCGCGGTAGTCCGTCATGACCTGGGCATGCGGCTCGGCGCCACCAATGTCTACTTCCCGCTCGATCAAATGCGTGCCCCGGTCAAACCAGATCTCGAAAGGACGCGAGTCCTTCGGCGCGACCTCGACGGCATCGTAGGTCGCGCCATCGGCACTGCGCTCGCCGATGTATCGACGTTCGGCCGGCCAACGCTCCGGCCAGAAGAACGCATAGGAAGCCCGGTAGGCTCGTCCGATGCCGCGCGCCCTCGCCTCCCGGCTGTCTTCGACACGCACGCTCTTGTTGATGTCCCGCGTCCATGCCTGCGTGCCGTCCCAGCCCTCCAGTTGGGAAGCACCTCCGAGGTCCGTCGACTGCACGCTGAGCACCTGCGGCAGCTCGACCTTCAAGGAGAAGGTGCCGCGAAATCCGCTTCCAGCGAAGCCACCTCGTTCTTCGAGGCCCAGGACGGTGTCCCATCGCGCACCGCCGCTGGCCGACTTCGCCGCTGCCAGCAGCTGATCGGCTCTGGCGACAGTCGCCTCGGAAGCAAGGGCCGGCTGGAGGGCGGCAACTCCACCGAGCACCAAAAAGAGGATCATCGATAGCTTCATGTGCTTTCCTCGTCACCGGCTGTCTGCCTTTCGCCCGCGAGGCGTCGGCAGTTCGGCTCTCGATCAGGATCCACCCTCTCGATCTCGAAGTCGGAAGCCTGGAGTTCGAGGTCCGGGGATATCGGCAAGATCAGGTACCCGATGACTGCCGCGACCGAGCTGACGATCTCTCTCGCTCGCGCCCAGGAAGAACGGGCGGCGTTCACTGCTGCGTGAAGTCCGGTCGAACGCTGCAAACGGACCTCCATTGCGACTGCCATCCGCCACGAGTTCGCACTGGCGCCATGCCTGCAGTCATGAGGCCCTACTTCGAGTTCAGTCGAATGTGCCATTCGACGCTCATCGTCGCGACGACCACGCCGGCTTCGTCCGCGATGGAGACATCCACCGGCAGCACGATCTTGCCCTGCGCCGTCAGCTCCCGCAGGCACGCCTCGGCGCTGCCCGCAATCTTCCCGGTAGCGGTGACCGTGCCCCGGGCGGGCTTGAGGTAGCGGACATTCGCACTGGCGGCGACGGGACGGATTGCCAGGATCTGCGGGGCCATCGCGCCTGCCATCGCCAGTCCGGACGCCGTCTCGCCGAGCGCGAAGATCGCGGCTGCGTGAAGCGTGCCGACGTGGTTCGAGAGGTCCTCGCGCTGCGTCAGCCTGACCTCGGAATGTCCGTCGGCGACGCTCAGCGCCTCCACACCCAGAAGTTTGACGAACGGGACGGCATGGATGCCTTGCTTCTTTATCTGCTCGTAGATCATGTTGGTTTCGACGAATTGCTTTGAAGGTTGACCGAGCCCTGATGGGGCGGTTCGATGGCGCAGCCAAGCGGGTCGATTGCCTGCGCCGACTGCACGATAGGCAACGAAGGCTCATCGCAGAGGTACCAAGAGGCGCCATTGCCCAGGTGCCACCCCGCGACGCCGGCTCGCCGGCCCATGGGCCCGGCGATCGCTCTCGTCATGCGTCACCTCGCTCGACGACATGGATTTCCGCATGCCCTCCTCGCGGCGAACCCGAGACTCGGGCCTCGGCCATCGCACGCAGTTCGCGGCGCGGCAGGCTGTCGTCGGCGACCCACATCTCCGACCTCATCGAGCCTCGCCCGCGATAGGCCCGCACGATGGCCAGGTGGTCCGGCGTTCGCACGAACTCGCGCAGCGACGCCTCGTCGGTCCAGATCGAGAGCGAGCCGCAGCGGCGCTGCATGGGCGCCGCCCACAGCCAGATCCCGACCGCCCCGGACATTCGAGGCCAGCCCTCACGCAATGACAGACCGGCGCGGAAGGCGCCTGGGAGATCCAGGAATCCGTTGGCGGTGAAATCCGTGAAACTGATCAGCAGCCGGCCCTTCGCGGCGGCCTGCGGCCCAGTCCTCCATTTGCTCCACAACATTCGATCTCCAACATTTGAACGGGGCGGCCCATCGAGACCGTTGGATGAAGTCTAGGTACGCGATCGAAGGAAGAATGGATCCGTCTCCACGCCGGCGCGTGGTACCACTTCCGCGGCCGACCTGCGCGGGCCGAGGTCACGGCGCAGTCCAGGCTGGCACCTACGGTTGCAGCCGCCCTGGATCCATTGCGCGCTCCTCGCATCGATAAGCTGAGCCCTCAAGATCCAGCTTCAGGAGCTCGAATGCCTTCCCAGGAAATCATCAATCGATTCATCGCTCGCGTGGAGGAGAACGCCCACGCGGAAGCCGTCGAGGAGTTCTACGCCCAGGATTGCGTGATCCGCGAGAACCAGAGCGAGCCGCGGCTGGGCCGCAACGCACAAGTGTCCCGGGAAAAGGCGCTGATGGCGAAAGCCAGCCGGCTTGAATCGAGGTGCGTTCCACCGGTGATCCACTCCGGCAACAACGTCTCGATTCACTGGATCTTCGAATTCCACTGGCCTGACGGCACGGTCACGCGGATGGAAGAGGTCGCGCTGCAGCGATGGGAGGGAGAACGAATCGTGGAAGAGACCTTCTTCTACGATCCGTCGCAGAAGATCCCGAAAGTTGCTTCGGCCACCGCGACGCAGCTTGCGTGAGGCCTATCGCAATTCATGCAGAACATCGCCAAGCAACTTTGTCGCTGCTTCAATTTGACGCGGAAACAGGCTGGCGAAGCCTAGCAACAGGCCGACCTGAGGCGGCGACTCCCGAAAGTACGGACCCACCGGATGCAAGCCCAGACCTCGCCGCCGTGCCATGCCGATCAACCGGTTCAGGCGCTCCTGGTCGAAGCCTGGAAGCCACCCGATGACATGCATGCCGAGCTGCGAATCGACCACGTGCAGGCGATCGCCCGCGTGCTGTGCCAATCCTTGAAGCAACGCCGTCCGGCGTCGACGGAGCTCGACCACGGACGATCGCAGGTGCCGTTCGAATGAACCTCGCTCGAACAGCATTCGCATCGCTGCCTGTTCGATGGCCGGACACCCCAGGTCCTCCAACACCTTCGCGCGAACGAGATCCTTGCGCAGGCCGTCGGGGCAGACGACGTAGGCCATCCGAAGCGACGGGAACATCATCTTGGAGAAGCTGCCGACGTAGATGACGCGATCGCCGCCATCCAGCGATTGCAGCGCGGCCATGGGCTTCGCGCTGTAGCTCAACTCGCCGTCGTAGTCATCTTCGAAGATCCAGCACGAGTTTTCTCGCGCGAACTTCACCAATTGCCGCCTTCGTTCCAACGACATGGTCACGCCCGAGGGGAACTGGTGGGACGGTGTCACATGGACTAGCCGTGCTTCTTTCGGCAGATCGTCGACGACCAGGCCGTCCTCATCCGCGCGCACGCTCACGACCTTCGCACCGTGCGCCCGAAGGCAATGAAGGGCCAACTGGTAGTGCGGATCCTCGATGGCCGCTGTCGCCCCTTCATCGAGCAGGATGCGGGCCAGCAGCGACAGGGCCTGCTGCGCTCCACTGACGATGACGACATCCTGCGGCTTCGCAATCAAGCCACGCCAGGCCGCGAGGAATCGGCAGATCGATACCCGCAGCTCGAACAGGCCTTGGGGATCCGGGTAGCTGGTGTCCGTGCGCGCGGCTGCACCGGCCAGCGCCGTGCTCCAGGCCGTGACAAGCCTTGTATTGACGAGAGGCGCACCGTATTGCAGGTCGTATCGCAAGTCCGACTGTCCGCGCGGCAGCGTCGAGGCGGGAAGCTCGCGCAGACGAGACGCGTAGGCCGATTGCGCTTCGACCTGCGGCGAAGGAGTGATGGCGACCTGGGGTCGACTGATCTCCGCGACGAAGGTACCGAAGCCCTCTCGCACCACCCCGAACCGCTCGACACGGAGTTGCTCGTAGGCGCGGAGCACCGTGTTGCGCGAGAGGCCCAGCTCCTCGGACAACAGTCGGGTCGAAGGAAGCTTGTCGCCCACCAGGAGCTGGCCACTGAGGATCGCCGACCTGAGCGCGCGCGTCAGCTGATCGTACTTGGTACCGATTCCGTCAAGTTGCAGATGCATCGAATCAAATGACGTGAGCATGGATCAGACGACTGGCAGGCCCGACGATGCACGAAGCTCCGGGTCACGTACCGCGCACCAGAGCCACCATTGTCTCAAAGGAGTGAAACCCGCACGATCACCTGGATCGACCTGGCGGTGCGCGATCGTGACCACTCAACCTGCCGCCGCCAGAAGCTGCAGGCATGCCTCGGCAACCTCGTTCGGCCGCTCCATGGGCAGGAAGTGGGAGGCGTCGGTGATGCATCGAATGTTCATGCCTGGTTGCGCGCGCCGGATCTGCGCCAGCACGTGGGCGTCGCATAACGAATCGATCGTGCCGTGCAGGAGCGTCGCGGGGACCGCCAGCATCGAGAAGGCGTCGGTGAGATCGACCGGCTCGCAGACATAACCCGCGGCTTCCCAGTCGGGGTCGCATGCCAACCTGAGGCCGTGCCCGTCCTTCGCAGGCAGCATGCCGTCGAGCAGATAGTCCCGCAGCATCGCGTCCGGCCAGGATGCAAACGAACCTCGACCGCGGTAGGCGTCGAACGCCATCGACCGATCGGCGAAGCGGACGCGTCGACGTCGTGCAAGGTCGGCATATCGAAGCCCGTTGCGTCGGGTGGCGTCCGAGGCCGCGCCGCCTGCGTCCGCGCCGCCACCGAAAGACGTGGGCGGCTCGATCAGCACCACGCCGAGAATGCGTCCAGGCCATCGACTCGTGGCGAGAAGCGACGTCGTGGCGCCGAGCGAATGCCCGGCCAGGAAGAGCGGCTCGTTCAGCGCGTCGATGAAGGCGGCAAGATCGGCGCCATAGAGCTTCCACGAATCCAGCGAATCGACCTGATGAGGAAGGCGGGACCTGCCGTGGCCGCGCGCGTCCCAGGCAACGATTCGAAAGCTCCCGAGCAAAGGGGTCAGGACGCGTCGATAGGCGTTTCCATTCAAGCCGTTCGCGTGTGCGAAATGCAGCAGAGGCGCCGATGGCGATCCGCCCAGGTCCAGGTAGCTCATCGCCCCTCGACATGTCTGCAGAACTCTTCGGCCAGTCTCTAGCATTCGACTGCCTTGTCAACACCAAAAGGCGCGAGCCGCCGGACCTTCGCAGCGTGATCAAGCGGCGAACTGCGTCGACTGACCATACGGCATGCGGCTTGCGGCGCGCAACGCCCGGATCGACAACAGATGGAAACCGACGGCCAACGGCGCCATGAAGCACGGGATCAATCCGTAGGGAAACATCCCGAACGCCACGTTGGGAATCTCCGCATGCAACAGATTCAGCGGCCCCGGCGTGCTCAACACCGCACGCACGCCGACGTTGGCCAGCGAGAGCAAGCCCACCACGTTCCAGACCAGCGCGAGTCGACGACCGGCCAGGCCCCGCGTCGCGATCCACGCGACCACCGGCGCGCTCAGGGCGATCAGGAACTCGAAGTTGCCGCCAGCAAGCGTCAGCAATCGGGGCACGAGCCCTTGGCCATGCAGCTCGTTGACGGTGAACTCCACGCCGACGCGATAGACCTGAAAGCCGATCAAGGTGCCGAGAGGGATCGACGAGGCGAGACGGCGCCCCGTCGACGGCAGTGCGGCGATCAGGATCACCAGCGTGAAGACGGGCCCGGCAACCACTGCCATGCCGGGGGGCCGCTGGTTGGGATCGCTCAGGAATCCGAACCAGTTCAATGCGCCGACGAAGCCGAGCCACACGCCCAGCCCGAGCAGCGCAAAGATGGCCCCGCCGGCGCGGAACGTTCGCAGCAGCATGCTCGCAACGGCCACGACAACCAGGCCGGTGAAGACGAGGAATACAAGAGAGAGATTGCTGGGATCGATCATGAGAGGGTCGTTCCTCGGGCTTCTGGGATTGCGCCCTTCGCCTCGGTTCGTCGATGAAATGGATCGCCACAGGCCGTGTTCGGGCCGGACGCCTCGTGACACGCACGTGGCCGCTTGCCTGGCAGCACCACAAGTCGTCGGGCCGTCGCTGTCCGGCGCCCATCGACCTGCGCCTCGATGCTAGTTGGGCTCGGTCGGCGCGACTAGATTGCGCGCGCTTGATGCGCCATGCAGCATGGCTTCACTATCGATTGCGGCCGCCGTGCCGGCTTCGGGGAAGCCTGCTTTGGCGCTCCCGAACCGGCTTGTTGCGGTTCGAGCATCCGCCTCAGGAAGGTCGATTGACCGTCGGTATCCATTGCCCGTCCAAAAGCGAGAGTTCGAGCTGCGCCAGCCGGCCGGGTGAGTTCACGACGTGGATCTCGACGATCTTTTGCTCGCGCACGACGAAGGTGAGCGCGCGCACGAGTTGCTTGCCCGCCATGACGGCGATGCCGACATCGCCGTCGATGAGCACGAGTTCCGCGTCCTGCTTCGCACCCGCCTGTGCCTGCCTTGCCACTGCTTCGGCTCCTCGCATTTCGAGCGCCGTGGCATCCGAAACGCTGGACGAGCCGACGGTCAATCGCACCTGCGGGTCGAGAATCTCAAGCAACGCGTCGAAGTTCCCGTCCCGCGAGGCCGCGTAGAACGCCTGCACCAGTTCGCGCTGTCGGGCGGAGCGCCGGGTCGCGACCGCATCCATGCCCATGATTCGCCTTCGAGCTCGGCTGGCCGTCTGCCTTGCGGCCGCGCTCGAGCAGTCGAGGATCCTGGCGATGTCGTCGAAGCCAAAGCCGAAGAAGTCATGCAGCACGATGGCCACGCGCGCGACCGGATCGAGGCGCTCGATGACGATCTGCATCGCCAAGCCGACAGATTCGGCGAGGATGGCATCCTCTTCGAGAGTCGTGCCGGACTGTCGTGGCAGGACAGGCTCCGCCTGTTCGACATGGAGCGCCTCCTCCTTGCGCCTCTTGCGGGCGCGAAGCATGTCCAGCGCGATGCGGCCGACGACGGTCGTCAGCCATGCACGTAGATCCACGATGTCCTGCGCGCCGGCCTCGCGCAATCGCAGAGCCGTTTCCTGAACGGCGTCCTCCGCCTCGACCTCGGATCCGAGAATTCGCCGGGCGACCCGTTTGAGGCGACCACGCTCCGCCTCGAACTGGGCAGTCAATGAGTCTGATTCGGTCATCGTGGACTTCTGGTCGCTCCTCGCAGACGCTGACGCCGAAAGAGTGGGCGGCTTCGGCGTCCGCGGCCGATCCTCACCAATACTTCTCGCAGGGACGCACTTCGATGGCGCCGCCGAGACGCGCCGCAGGCACGCGGGCCGCCAGCTGAACGGCCTGCTCGATGCTTTCGGCATCGAAGACGAAGTAGCCACCGACGGCGCCGGCGTGACTGATGTGCGGCCCCTTCGACGCCGTGATCTTGTTGTCCACGACTCGCACGGTCACCGCGTTCTCCGGGATGCCCAGCGGAAGGCCCGGCGTCACGTTGGTCGTCGAGGCCACCGCGGCGTAGGCCTCGCTGATCTCCTTGTACTCCTGCTCCGGAAGCGACTTGGGGTCGAACGGGGACGGCTGGTAGATGAGAAGGACGAACTTCATGTGCAGACTTTCCTCTCAGGCGGGGCCTGGAACGGTTGACCTAGCCAAGACGATCCAGCGAGGAAAAATGTGACACCGGTCAGTTGCCGACCCACCCATCACCGGCCGTGGCCTATCGCGTCGCGGAGGCGAACCTTGCGATCTCCTCGTTGAGTTGGTGACGGTGGGTGAAATACAGACCGTGCGGCGCCCCGTCGTATTCGACGAGCTCGGCGCCGGGGATCAAGGTGGCAGCCGGCCGCCCGGTGATCTCGATCGGTGCGGAGGCGTCAGCCGTTCCTTGGACGATCAGTACCGGGATGTCGATCCGCTTGAGCTCGGGTCGGAAGTCCGTCTCTGCCGGAAGGCGTGCCAGCTCGACGGCCGCCTGCATCGAGGCGCGGAGCATGTCCTTGGCCGTCCAGTCGACGAGGGCACGCGACGACGCCTCGCCGAAATAGGGCGCCGCGTTGGTCTCGATCCAGTCGGGAAAGTTGTCGCTGAGCGCCGCCACGCGCGCATCGATCATGGCCTGCGGTATGCCGAGCGGGTTGTCCGCCGTCTGCTTGAGGTACGGAATCGCGGCGGGCGCGAGAAGCAATGCCCTTGCGATGCGGCTGCTGCCGTGGCGCGTCAGGTAGCGCACCGCCTCGCCACTCGAAAATGAGTGCGCGACGAGGCAGACCTCGCGCAGATCCAGGGTCTCGATCACACATGAGATGTCGTCCGCGAGAGTATCGAAGTCCAGGCCGCGTCCGGGATCGTCCGAGCGTCCGTGCGCGCGCCGGTCGATGGCGACGCACCGGAATCCCTCCCGGGACAGCGGGGCCATCTGATAGGCCCACGCATCGCTGCTCAGGGTCCAGGCCGCCAGGAAGACGATCGGGCGCCCCGCCCCCCAATCGCGGACGAAGAGAGAGGTGCCGTCGGTGGTGCGAATCATCGTCATGTTGGTTCCTCGTTGATGAGTCCTCGAGCATCCTCATTGGGTTGCCGGAAGGCCATTACCCCGGAGGTCATGTTTCGGATTCGGGCGCCGCCTGTCTCAGTTCTGGCGTGCGAGTTCAGGATCGAGTCTCAAGCCGCCGACGGCCGCCTTCAGCAATTCGAGCTCGGTGGCGTACAGCCGTCGCTGCTTGACCGTCGTGCTTGTCTCCTCAGCCTGGAGCAGGTGATACGTCGCCCGGCGCTTGTCCCCAGACTCAAGTAGACGGCCGCCAGGCGGTAATGCACTTCGGCGTTGTCGCCATCGATCCGGAGTGCTTGCTCGAACTCGTCGCGCGCCCGCGCATAGTCGCCGGAGGCGTTCGCCCTGATTCCCTCGTTGACTGCCGAAAGCCACATCGCGGACTTCGAGCGCGGATGACTTCGCTCGATCGATGCGGCCGCCTCGGATCGCCCCGCGCGGCGGAGAACGATGGCCAGGTTGCTCCAGGCCTGCGGGCTGTCGGGCTGCAGCGAGAGTGCGTAGCGCAGGGCGATATCGGCCCGGTCCAGCATGTCCTTGCGCAGGTACACGACGCCGAGCGTGTTGTATGAACCGAAGAACGACGGATCGGCGTCGATCGCACCCCTGGTCCACCAATACGCCTCGTCGACCCTGTTCGCGGCCAGGGCCTCCGCGGCCCGATTGTTCATGAACATCGCGGCGATCGTGGCCTCGGAGACGAACTCGGCGGTCTGGCCCTTCAGTTCCTCCTGAGGCAGGAAGTCCACGGTCCACCAGTCTGGCCTGAAGCCCGGGCTCCGCCGCACGGCAATCGGGGGACCGATGGAGACGTTGACGTGGCGCACGAGCTCGAGAAGGTCGCCGTCGCGCTCCCAATGCTCCCCGATCTTCACGGACTGGTAACGCACCTCGAGGCCAAGCGCCTTGGCCATCGCTCCTGTCAGTATGGCCAAGGACAGGCAGTTGCCGGCGTGCGCTTCGAAGGCCTGCGCGGCATTGCGGGTGAACTGGGCGTCGTAGTCCAACTGAACCTGGCGATCCGTGAACAGCGCTTCGATCAATGGCTGCTGCGCGCCGCTCGTCTTGCCGGACTCGGCCAGCCGCGTCGCGAGGAATGCCCGCATCTCCGAGCTGACAGTGAAGATGTCGTCAGCACTGATGCGCTCGGTCGGCGGGGAGAACGCCTGGTCTGCAAGCAGCGCACTGCCGGACAAGATGCGGGTGGGCGCCTCGGCGCAGGACGCCAGCATGCAGCAGACCAGCACTGGTGCGCATCGCCTCACCATCGTCTTGCGCAGCGAGATCATGACCAGGTGCCTTCTTGCAGCAATCCGCCTGATCGGGAACTCGAGAAAGCATGCGCCTCCTGCAGCGGCGAGAGGACAGGTGACCACACCGGGCGCGATGGAGGGACGGCCTCGAGAAGCGCCGTCCCCACGGCACCGATCTGCCGCTGAAAGCGAGCTTCGAGCAGGGGCGTCGGCATCCGTGCCTGTTTGGACAATGCATGGCAGTTATGCATCGATGGCGGAAAAGGAAGGCGGCAAGCCTCCGATATTTCCGGATACCTGACGGTGATCTCGTTGCGCCCGTCTTGATCAACCGCATCGAAGGAGCGAACAACGTGAGTGACCTCTCCATCAGAGACCGCATGATCCTGGCCTTCTCGTTGATCGGCGTTCTCTTTGCCGCAACGACGGCCATCGCCTGGAAGCAATCGCGAGACAACAGCAGCGACGTCCAGGCGTTGATCAACACCACGCTGCTGGCGAAGTCGAGCAGCCTGGTCGTCGACGCGGACGTCGTCCGGATTCATCGTGCGATGAAGGACGTCGCCTTGTCGCACTCTCCGCAGGATGTCGAGAAGGCGGCGGCGGGCATCCCGAAGCTCGAGGCCGCGGTCGCGTCGAACATCGCGGCCATCAGCGCCACGCGTTCGGTGGACGCCGAACTGGTCGACAGGCTCCAGGCCGCATTGACCGCCTGGGCCGCTTTCCGGGCCCAGACGGTCGAGCTCATGAAGGCTGGACGCTCGGAAGAGGCCGCAGCGCGAACCAAGCAAGAGGGTGCAGCGCTCGCGCTCAAGGCCGCTGGACTGGTGAAGGAGATGGTGAACGGTTCGGATGCGAGAGCTCGCCTGGTGCTCGACGAGATGGTGGGGTCCGGTGCGCGCGGTCGCACCGTTCTTGCAATGACCACCAGCGTCGGCCTGGCGTTGGCGGCCGTGGTCTGCGTCATGCTGGTGCGAAGCATCACGCGCCCGGTCGCATCGGCGCTCGAGGTTGCGGAGACGGTCGCTGCCGGGCATCTCGAGAAGTCCATGGCCGTGCCTCCGGGCAACGACGAGCTCTCCCGGCTCCTGCAATCCCTGGCCCGCATGAACTCGAGCCTGGTGGCCATCGTCTCGCAGGTCAGGGATTCGAGCGAGAACATCTCCGAAGGCACTTGCCAGATTGCGGTCGGCAACCAGAATCTGAGCCGGAGAACGGAACGTCAAGCGGCCAGCCTCGAGGAAACCGCCGCCTCGATGCAGCAGCTCACGAGCGCGGTACGTGCCAACGCGGAGACGACGGCGGTGGTCGGCGACCTGGCCATGAAAGCCTCGGGCTGCGCGGAGCATGGCGGCGCTGCGGTGGCGGCGGTCGTCCAGACCATGAACGGGATCTCGGAATCGTCGCATCGGATCGCCGAAATCATCGGCGTGATCGACGCCATCGCCTTCCAGACCAACGTCCTCTCGCTGAATGCCGCCGTCGAGGCCGCACGCGCCGGCGAACAGGGGCGCGGATTCGCCGT
>FTIP01003919.1_pt1 | contig 17075 bp, 16 predicted proteins | sample 1658301 | NCBI WGS metagenome assembly FTIP01 (sample SAMEA3914813, study PRJEB12502) | metagenome | biome: forest; material: soil | place: Canada | collected 2011-07-07 | depth 0.3 m
CTGGGCGACGCCGCTGGCCGCGGCTTCCTGCACGGGTTCGCCGGCATGCTGCTGTTCTGCGTCGCGCTGATGCTGATCGTGCCGGCCGACAAGCTCATCGGCCTCTTGTTGCGCGACAAGGCGGGGCGATGAACGCGCAGCGCCGCAAGGCTCTCGTCTTCCTCGCCGCCGCGCTGGCCGCCAGCGCCGCGGCGGTGGCGATGGTGCCGCGAGCGGGCGTGGACGAGATGACCGAGGCGCGGCCACTGCCCACCCTGTTTCCGGAGGCCTTCGGCGCCTGGCGCGTCGACCCGAGCGTGATTCCGCTCGAGCCGCCCGCCGAGCTTCGCAAGACGATCGCCGAGACCTACGACCAGGTGCTGGCGCGCACCTACGTGAACGCGCAGGGCTACCGCGTCATGCTGTCGGTGGCCTATGGCGGACGGCGCAACCAGGGCATGGATCTTCATCGCCCCGAGATCTGCTATCCGTCGCAGGGCTTCGCGCTCAGGCGCGACACGCGCGAGACCATGTTCGAGTTCGGCGACCAGCCGCTGCCGGTCAAGCGCCTGGTCGCGGGCTCGGGCAGCCGCAACGAGCCGATCAGCTACTGGCTCGTGATCGGTCGCAGCGTGGCCTCGTTCGGCTACGGCCATCGCCTGGCGCTGCTGAAATACGGCCTGACGGGCCACGTGCCCGACGGCCTGCTGGTGCGCGTGTCGTCCATCGACGACGACGAGCCGCGCGCCTACGCGCAACAGGACGCGTTCCTGCGCGACATGCTGGCGTCGCTGGCGCCGGACTTCCGCCGCCGTATCCTCGGCCAGGACTGAAGCCGGCCCATGAACGCGCAACAGATCCTCTCGGGGCTGGGCTGGTCGACGCTGGCGACGGCCGTCTCGGCGGCCTGCCAGATCGTGTTCCTGGCCGTGCTCGCCCGCCTGCTCGACCCGGCGGCCTTCGGCCTGATGGCGATGGCGTCGATCGCACTGCGCTTCGCCGGCTACTTCTCGCAACTGGGCTTCGCCCAGGCGTTGATCCAGCGCCCGGTGCTGGAGGCGGAGGACACGACGGCCGCGCTGCTGATGGCGGCCGCGCTGGGCGCCGCTTTCTATCTTGCGATGGCGATCGCCGCGCCGTTGATCGCGGCCGGCTTTCGCGCGCCCGAACTCGCGGCCCTGATCACGGTGCTGGGCCTGTCGCTGCTGCTGAGCCCGCTCGCCAGCCTGCCGCTGGCGTTGCTGCGTCGCGCGGCCCGCTTCAAGCGCGTCAACGCGATCGAGGTGCTCGCGTATGTCGTCGGCTACGGCCTCGTGGGCATCGCCTGCGCCGTGCGTGGCGCCGGCGTCTGGAGCCTGGTGGCGGCCACGCTGAGCCAGCAGGGCCTGCTGCTGGCGCTCGGCTTCATGGCGCTGCGCTATCCGCTGCGCTGGCCGGTTCCGCGCAGCGCGTTCGAGCGCTTGTGGACGTTCGGCTCGCGCTACTCGCTGATCGGCTTCATCGAGTTCCTGGGCGGCAACATCGAGACGTTGATCGTCGGTCGCCTGTTCGGCAAGGTCGACCTGGGCCTGCTCAATCGCGCCGGCACGCTCACCAACCTGCCGGTGGAACTCGGCGTCAGCGCCGTCAACAAGGTGCTGTTCCCGGCGCTGTCGGGCCTGCAGCACGACCGCGTGCGGCTCGCGGACGGGTTCCAGATGCTGTTGCTGAGCGTGGGGCTGTTCAGCACCGCGATGGCCTGCGGCATCGCCGCGGGCGCGTCCGACGTCGTCTCCTTGTTGCTGGGCGCCAGGTGGCTGGGCATCGTGCCGCTGGTGGCGATCCTCGCGCTCGCGGTCCCGCCGACGTTCATGTTCGTCGCCTGCGGCGTGACGCTGGACAGCCTCGCCGCGCTGGGCCCCAAGCTGCGCCTTCAATCGGGGGCGTTGGTCGTGAAGGTGGGCCTCGTGCTGGCGTTGGCGAACTGGCAACTGGAGGGCGTGGCCGTCGCCGTCGTGCTGACCGAGGCGCTGCGGCTGGCGTTCGGGCTACGCCTGGTCGCCGATCTTCTGGAGATCCCGATTGCGCGGCTGGGACAGTTGTTGCTGTTGTTCGGCGCAACGGGGCTCGTCGTCTGGAGCGCGGTCGCCGCGACGGTGGCCGCCGGCGTCGCGGCGCAGTGGCCGTTGATCGTCCGCGTGGGGCTCGAGACGCTGGCCGGCGGCGTGGCGCTGGTCGCCTCACTGCTGACCCTGGCGATCCGCTGCCCGCACTACGCACCGCTGCAGCGCTTCGACACCGTGCGCCGCTGGCACGGGCGCGTGCTGGCCGTCATCCATCCGCGGGCGGTGCTGCCATGAGACGCCTGCGTTTCTTCTACGTGCCCAACGAGATGGTCGAAGGCGACCAGGTCGGCCCGCGCAAGGCCTTCGGGCTGCTGCATGCGCAGGGCGTGTTCTCGGCCTACATGGCGTACTCGTACCTCGTCGAACGCAGCAAGGCGACCAGCCAGGCGCAGGCGCTCGAGTGGCTGCACGCCGCGGTCGATGCGTTCCAGCCGGACGTGATCTTCTTCCAGCACCTGAACGGCAGTTACCCGGTCGATGCGGCCTACATCCGCCGCCTGAAGGGCGTGGCCTCGCGGCCGAAGTTCGTCTGGCACGACCCGGACCCCTACGGCCGCTTCATCAAGCCGATCGATCCGGTGATGAAGGCCGCGCTGTCCGAAACCGATCTCGCGGTCCTCAAGGGACTGGGTCATTTCTCGGCCGCGGTGCGACGGGCCGGCGCGCGGCGCGTGCTGTTCGCGCCGGAGTCCTTCGACGACGAGCGCTTCGCGCGCGGCGGCCCGCCCGCGATGACGCGGCCCCTCGATGCCGTGATGATCGCCAACCTCACGTGCCTGAAGCGCATTCCTTGGCTGTTCATGCCGGGCGGCCGCAGCCGCAAGACCACGGCACGGCTGATGCACCGGGCGCTTGGCGAGCGCTTCGCGGTGTTCGGTGCGGGGCAGGGTTGGCGCGGCGAGCCGTACTGCCGCGGGCCGATCGCGTTCGACCAGCAGGAGACGGCGATCCGCTCGGCGTGGATCTCGATGAACTGGAGCCAGTTCGACGAGATCCCGTTCTACTTCTCCGACCGGCTGCCGATCAGCCTCGCCGCGGGGGTGCCGCACGTCACCAACCACCAGCGCGGCTTCGAGCACGTGCTCGGCGAGGCCCAGGGCGTGTACTTCGTGCACAGCCCGGCCGAGGCGCTCGACGCCGCCGACTACCTGCTGAGCCTGCCCCGCGAGCATCTGGTGGAGATCGGCCAGCAGGGGCTCGCCTACGCACGCGAGCGACTCAATGCGACGCGGGTCTATCGCGACGTCGTCACGGCGATCCGCGAGCAGTTGTTCGACGACGCGGGCGACGTGCACGAGCGGCACGCCGCAACCGCGACCGTGGTGGCCTGAGCCATGCACATCGGCATCGCCGGCCCCATCGCCACCTGCGACGTCCTGCCGTTGCTGGATCCGGGCGCGACGGTGCTGCCGCGTGGCTGCGAAGGCGCGCCGCTGCTCGCGACCATCATCGCCGCGCTGCTGCGACGCGGCCATCGCGTCTCGGCGTTCACGCTGTCCGACGACCTGCCGCTGCGATCGGACGTCCGCGTCGTGGCACGCGGGCCCGCGTTCGAGCTGCACCTGGTGCCGAGCCGGCCGCGCGCGTGGCCACTCAACGGCCGACGCCTCGGCCGCATCGTCGACCTCTACGCGTTCGAGCGCGCAGGGCTGCGGGCGGCGATCGAATCGGCTCGGCCGGACGTGGTGCATGCGCACTGGGCCTACGAGTTCGCCTGGGCCACGTTGCGCAGCGGCCTGCCGCATCTGGTGACCTGCCACGATTCGCCGCTGGTCGTCGCGCGCTTCGAGCGCGACATGCGGCACGGCGCCTACCGCTGGCTGCGCGCCGGCATGGCCTGGCACGTGCTGCGCCACGCCGCGCGCGTGACGACGGTGTCGCCCTACATGGTCGAGCAGGTGCAGGGGCTTTGCCGCGTGCCGGTGCAGGTGGTCGCCAATCCGATCTCCGAGCAGCCCGAGCGCGTCCCGGCGCAGGGCCCGCCGTCCCGGCCTCGCGTCGTGATGGTGTGCAACGGCTGGGGCCCGCGCAAGAATGGCGACGCCGGCCTGCGTGCCTTTGCGCTGCTGCGCCGGCGACTGCCGGTGGTCGAGCTGCACCTGTATGGCAGCGGCACGGAGGAGGGCGGGCCCGCGTGGCAGTCGTGGCGCCGCGAGGGCTCGCCGGGCCAGGCGGTCTTCCACGGCGCGGTGACGCACGACGCGGTGTTGTCGGCGATGGCCGAGGCCAGCCTGATGCTGCATCCGGCCCTGGAGGAATCGTTCGGCGCGGTGCTGGCCGAGGCCATGTCCGTCGGGCTGCCGGTGGTGGCCGGGCGCACCAGCGGCGCCGTGGCCTGGGTGGTCGGCGACGCGGGCGAGCTCGTCGACGTGACGCGTCCCGAGGCGATGGCCGACGCGATGCGGGCCCTGCTGCTCGACCCCGCGGCCGCGCGCCTGCGTGCCGCGCTCGGGCGCGAGCGGGTTCGCACCTGCTTCAGCCCGGGGGCGGTCGCGGTGCAGTACGAGCGCGAGTACGAGGCCGCACTGGCCGGCGCGACCAGGCGGGTCGCATGAACTGGCTCGGCTTGCCGGCGCGCGCCGAAGACAAGCTCGCGCAGGTCGTCACCGACGCGCTCGGCCGGCGCCGCCTGCGCCATGCCGGCGTCGAGGTGTCGACGCGGGCGCGCCTCATGGGCCTGCCCATCGTGTCGCGCTGCGACGACTCGCGCATCATGATCGGCGACGACGTCGTGCTGTGTTCGCACTCGCGCTGGACGGCGCTGGGCGTCGCGCATCCCGTCGTGCTGCGCACGCTGCGCGCCGGCGCGTTGCTGGCCATCGGTCGCGGCACCGGCATCAGCGGCGGGTCGTTCTGCGCCGCCGTGTCCATCCGGATCGGGGAGCGCTGCCTGCTCGGCGCCGACGTGCTGATCGCCGACACCGACTTCCACGCCCTCGACCCTGCTTGCCGGGAGACCGGCTGGGACGACATCGCTTGCGCACCCATCGACATCGGCGACGACGTGTTCATCGGGGCGCGCGCCGTGATCCTCAAGGGCGTGCGGATCGGCGACGGCGCGGTGGTCGGCGCGGGCGCGGTCGTCACGCGCTCCGTGCCGGCCCATGCGGTCGTGGCGGGCAATCCCGCGGCGATCGTTCGATCGCGGGAGAGGGGCACGCCATGATCCCCGCCGCGGTCTTCGTCGCGCTGCCTTACCTGCTGGCGTTCCTGCTGGCGCTGGCGATCCCGATGGGTACCGTCGTCCAGTACCGGCTCGTGCGCACGGTGTCGCCTGACAACCGCATCATCGTGCTGCTCGTGCTCGTCGCCGTGGGTGCGATGGTGTCGGTGGCGCTGACGCCGCGCACGCTCAACGAGCGCGACCTGGAGACCGCGGGGCGGCAATTGATGTCCGACTTCGACGAAGGCTTCGCCGCGTCGCGCTACCTCAACGTGCTGATCGTCGGCGCGGGTTTCGTCGAGTTGCTGCGCGGATGGCTGACCAGTCGCGCGCAGCGCGTGCCCGACCCGGCCCGCCCGATCCTCTATGGCCTCGTCGGGTTCTACGTCGGCACGATCCTCATCCAGGCCGTCGGGTCCGCGCATCCGGAGTTCGGCTACCAGTCGCTGTACGTGCCCATCGTTCTGCTGACGGTCTACTACCAGCGCGTCACCGACCTCGCCCGCATCGTCGACGTCGCCAAGCTCTGCGTGCTCGCACTGATGGTCGCGAGCCTCGCGGCCATCGCGATCAAGCCCGATTTCGTGCTCCATCGGCCCGACTCCGGCGTGATCCCCGGCGTCGACTTCCGCCTGTTCGGGCTGACGCCGCACGCGAACGCGCTGGGCCCGATCGCGTTGATCGGGCTGATCCTGGAGGCCTGGTGTCCATCGACCTCGCCGCTGATGCGCGTCGTGCAGTTGGCCGCGGCCGTGGTCGTGCTGGTGCTGGCCCAGTCGAAGACGGCCTGGGTCGCCGGCTTCGTGATCCTGCTCGTGGTCACCGTGCCGCTGGGCCTGAGACCGGTGCGCAGCGGCGCCTGCGATCGCACGGGTTTCGGCCGTGCGGTCTTCACGCTGCTGGCCTGCATCGTCGCGCTGATCGTGCTGTTCGTCGGCCTGGCGCAGCTCGACGTCGTGGGCTACCTCGACCGCACCGCGCAGATCGAGACACTCACCGGCCGCACTCAGATCTGGGACATCACGCTGCAGGCATGGCACGAGAGCTACCTGTTCGGCTACGGCCGCGAGATCTGGGGCGCGGAACGCATGCTCAAGTTCCGCCTGTTCCACGTGGGCCAGGCACACAACCAGTTCGTCCAGACGCTGGGCGAGGCCGGACTGATGGGGCTGACCCTGCTGCTGGCCTACCTGGGTGTCGTGCTGCACGCGGCGTTGAGCCGCTTCGCGGCGTCGCGCGGCCTGGTGTTGAGCGTGGCGGTCCTCGTCTTCGCGCGCTGCATGACCGAGGCACCCTTGCGCATCGACGGGGTGCAGAGCTGGCCGACCTTCACCAGCGTGCTGCTCATCGTGTTCGCCTGCCACTTCATGCGCGGCGGCGCCGGCCTCTCGCGGGCGCCCACGCGGGACGCGAAGCGGGCCGTCGAATCCGGCGTCGACGGCCTGGGTTGGGTCGCGCGATGAAGCAGCCGGCTCACCTCTGTGCGCTGCTCACGTGCTTCAACCGCCGCGACAAGACGCTGGCCTGCCTGCGTGCGCTGGCGGCCAGCACCGGCCTGCGCGATGTGCAGGTTCACGCCGTGCTGGTCGACGACGGCAGCACCGACGGCACCGCGCGGGCGGTGGCTGCGGAGTTCCCGTGGGTTCGAGTCGTCAGCGTCGATCCGGCCGACGGCGCGCTGTTCTGGTGCCGCGGCATGCATCGCGCGTTCGCCGCGGCGATCGAGACCGGCTTCGACCACTACCTCTGGCTCAACGACGACACGATGCTGGCGCCCGACGCGCTGGCGCGCCTGCTGGCGACGGGCGCTGCGTTGCGGCGCCGCCAGGGTGCCGCGGTCATCGTGGTGGGCAGCACCGTCGACGCGGAGACCGGCGTCGTGACCTACGGTGGCGAACGCAGACCGTCAGGGTGGCACCCGCTGCGCGTCGAACGGCTCCAGCCGATGGCAGCGGCACAGCGCTGCGACTCGATGACCGGCAACATCGTGCTGATCCCGGCCGACGTGGCGCTGCGCGTCGGCAACATCGACCCGGTCTTCGAGCATTCGATGGGCGACACCGACTACGCGTTGCGGGCGCGCCGGCGCGGCGTCCAGGTGTGGGTCGACGCCGGCACGCACGGCACCTGCAGCGACAACTCGCCGCTCGGAACGTGGTGCGACACGACGCAACCGCTGCGCGCACGCTGGCGCGACATGATGACCCGCAAGGGCCTGCCATGGCGCTCGTGGCTCGTGCTGACGCGGCGCCACGCCGGGCCCTTGTGGCCGATCCACTTCGCGTCGCCTTACGTCAAGGTGATCGCCCAGGGACTGTTCAGTCAGCCATTCCAACCCCGACGACGAGGTCTTCGATGAACACCGCAGCCGACCAGGTCGAACTCCAGCGCGACTACTACGCGGCCACCGCCGATCGCTACGAAGCCCTGCACGTGCGCGAGCACGACGAACACGGCCTCGCGCTGGCCTGGCTCGCCGGGCTCGCCGCGCACTACGGCGCCCGCTCGGTGCTCGATGTGGGATGCGGCACCGGGCGCGCGCCGCTGTACCTGCAACGCCATCAGCCGGACCTGCGGGTGCTGGGGGTCGAGCCGTCGGCCGAACTGCGGGCCATCGGCCACGCCGCGGGCATCGCCGCCGACGCGCTGGTGGACGGCGACGCGACGCGCCTCGCCTATCCGGACAACAGCTTCGACATCGTCTGCGAGTTCGGCGTGCTGCACCACGTCGAGCGCCCGCGCGTGGTCGTCTCCGAGATGCTGCGGGTCTCGCGCCTGGGCATCTTCGTCTCCGACGACAACCACTTCGCGGCCGGCTCGCCAGTCGCGCGCGTCACCAAGCGCATGCTCGATTCGATGGGGCTGTGGAAGGCCGCCTACTGGTTGCGCAGCGGCGGCCGCGGCTATCGCATCAGCGACGGCGACGGGCTGTCGTACCCGTACTCCGTCTTCGACGATCTCGATTTCCTGAACGCGCGCTGCGACCTCGTGCAGATGGGCAACATGACTTCGGCCGGCACGGACTTCTTCGCAGACGCGGCCCATGTGGCGCTGTTCGCCCGCAAGAAGGGCGGGGCGTGCTCGCCGCGCTGAACCAGGTCGACGCCGCGCGCCGGCCGCGCATCGCGGTCGTCGACATGGCGGTGGCGCCGGACAGCCCCGCGGGCAGCTGCGTGCTTGCCGAGATCCGCGGGCTGGCGCGCACGCTGGACGTGACCGTCTTCAGCGAGCGCTTCGACGCGAGCGAGCTGCCCGGCGTCGAGTTCATCCGCGTGCGCGCCCCCGTCCGCCCCGTCGTGCTGCGCTATCTGGTCTTCCACCTGAGCGCGCCGTTGCAGGTGGCGTTGTGGCGCCTGGGCGGCGGCCGTGCCGACTGCGTGCAGGCGACGCAAGGACAACTGCCCGGCAGCGCCATCTGCTACGCGCACTTCAGCCATCGCGGCTACCTCGCGCGGCAATGGAAGCAGAGCACGGTCACCGGCCCGCGCCGCTGGGCCCGCTGGGCGGTGCATCGCTTCAACGCGGCCTGCGAGGCCGTGGCGCTGCGTCACGCACGCTGGATCGTCGTTCCCTCGCGCGGGTTGGCGCGCGAGATCGCGGCGGACTATCCCGCGGCAGCGGGCAAGGTGCGCGTCATCGCGAACCCGGTGGCGATCGATCGCTTCGCGCGACCGAGCGCGTTCGATCGCGCGGCCGGGCGTGCCGGGCAGGGCTTCGCCGACGAGCACGTCGTCCTCGCGTTCATGGCGCTCGGCGACTTCGAACGCAAGGGGCTGGGCCTGCTGCTGTCGGCGCTCGCCGCCTTGCCGCTTGCCGAGCGCGCCGTCGTGCGCCTGCTGGTGATCGGCGGACACGCCGACGAGATTGCCGGCTTCGCGCAACTGGCGGCGGTGTTGGGGGTGGACGCGTGTGTCCGCTTCGTCGGAATGCAGGCGGACGTCCGTCCTTTCCTGTGGATCAGCGACGCGTTTGCGTTCCCGTCGAACTACGAGACCTTCGGCCTCGCCGCCGCCCAGGCCGCGGCGGCCGGCCTGCCGGTGATGGCGTGCGACGGCGTGCATGGGCTGGAGGAGTTCGTCGTCGACGGCGTCAACGGCTGGAGCATCGCGCGCCGCCACGACGCGGTCGTTGCCTGGATGGCGCGCGTCGTCGCCGAGCGCGCATCGTTGCCGCACATGGGACGCGCCGCGATGGAATCGGTGCAGCCCTATTCGCAGCAGCGCTTCCAGGCGCGCTGGATCGAGCTCGTCGCCGCGGTGATGCGCGGCGACGATCCGTGCACGGCCGCCGAGCCGGCTTGAGGAACCACGGTGGTGCTGCTGCTCGCCTACGCGATCCCGGCGCTGCTGGTGATCGCCTTCGCACTGGGGCTGGCGGCTGCGTGGGTCGTCCAGTATCGGTTGACGGCGGGCGTGGCGCCCGAGTGGCGGCTCGCGGCGGTGGTGGCGATCGTCGGCGTCGGCGCGTTGTTGTCGGTGGCGCTCACGTCGCGGGACCTGGACGACGCAAAGGGCGGCACCCTGGTGACGTATGACGACCTGGCCGGCGGCTTCACGGCGTCGCGCTGGTTCAGCGTGTTCCTGGTGATGGCCTCGCTCCTCGAGGTGGCGCGCGGCTGGCTGCAGGACCTGGCGCGCAAGTCGTCGGATCCGGCGCGGCCGTTGCTGTTCGCGATGCTCGCGTACTACGTCGGAACGACGCTGATCCAGGCCGTGGCGTCCGACCATCCCGAGTTCGAGGCACGCAGCCTCTACGTGCCGATCCTGCTGGCCGCGGTCTACTACCAGCGGCCCGCGCGGCTCGGGCCGGTCATCGCCGCCACGCGCTGGGTGATCCTGGCGTTGATGCTCGGCAGCCTGGCCGGCGTGTGGCTGCACCCCGACTTCGTGATGCACCGACCCGACTCGAGCTGGCTGCCGGGCATCGACTGGCGCCTGTTCGGCCTCGCGCCGCACGCCAATTCGCTGGGGCCGATCGCGCTCCTGGGCATCCTCGTCGAGCTGCATTCGCCGTCGCGCTGGAAGCTGTTGCGCGGGCTGGTCTTCGTGAGCGCGACGGCCGTCCTCGTGCTGGCGCAATCGAAGACCGTCTGGGCGACCGTGCCGGTGATGTTGGCCGTCGTCTGGCTGCCGTTGAGCCTGTTGCGCACGTCCGCCGGCGGCGACCTCGGGCACGACTTCCGGCGCAGCGTGCTGACGCTGTCGGGGGTGATCGTCGTGCTGGTACTGGTGGTCGCGGCAGCGGTTGCGTTCGACGTCGTCGATACCATCGAACACCGTTCCGACCTGGTGACGCTGACGGGCCGGACGCGCATCTGGGACATCACGCTGCAGGCCTGGCAGGAGAACGTGCTGTTCGGCTACGGGCCGGGCATCTGGGGCGCCGAGCGGCAGCGCGAGTTCCAGATGTTCCACGTCGGGCAGGCACACAACCAGGTCGTGCAGACGCTGGGCGAAGCCGGCCTCGTCGGCCTCGTGCTGTTGCTGGTCTATCTCGGCGCGTTGCTGGTCTCCGCGCTGGGCACATTCGTGGCCTCGCGCGGCATCGTGCTGATGCTGTTGATGCTGATGCTGGTGCGCTGCGTCACCGAGGCGCCGCTGCGCACCGAAGGCATCCTGTCTTGGACCACGTTCCTGCACGCGCTGCTGATCGTGATGGCGTGCCACTACGAACGCGGGCGTGCCGCGCGGCGGGTACCTGCGAGCCGGCGCGCGAGTGGCGAGCCGGCCGCGATCGGTTCCGGGGTGGCATTCGATGGCCCTTGATCGCACCCTCCCGCGCTGGTGCGCCGCCGCGCTGTTGCTCCTGGTGCTGGGGCAGGCGCAGGGCACGAACCTGTTCGACATCCCGGCCGCGCTTCCGCCCCGCGTGGTCGGCCCGGACTACTTCGGCACGCACTTCCATCGCCTGGACCACGCGGAGCGCGAGTTCCCGGCGACGGCGTGGCCCGACGACCTCGTCGGATCGCTGCGCCTGTGGGACTCCGGCACGCGCTGGGCCGACGTGGAGCCGTCGCCGGATCGTTTCGACTTCGCGCGTCTCGACGAGCACGTGGCTCAGGCGCTCGCGCATCACGCGAGCGTGTCGCTGGTGCTGGGCTCGCCGCCGCCGTGGGCCTCCGCGCGTCCGCGCGAGGCCGGCCCGTACGGTCCGGGCAGCGCCGCCGAGCCGCGCGATCTCGCCACCTGGGATCGCTACCTGGACGCCGTGATGCGGCGCTACAAGGGGCGCATCTCGCAGTACGAGCTCTGGAACGAGCCGTATTTCTCCGACGTCGACGCCGACATTGGCCACGGCAACGCGTTCTTCACCGGATCGGTGGCGACGATGGTGGCGCTCGCGCGTCACGCGCGGGCCGCGATCGCGCGGGAGGATCCGCAGGCCAGCCTGCTGACGCCGGGCTTTGTCGGTGCGACGAATCGGCTCGACCTGTTCCTGAAGGCGGGCGGCGCGAACCTCGTCGACGGCGTGGCCTATCACCTCTACGTCGAGGACGACGCCGAATTCGTGCGCCTCGTCACCGACGTGCGTGCCGTGATGGCACGCAACGGACTGGCCCACCGCCTGCTGACGAACACCGAGAGCGGCTTTGCGATCCGCGGCGTCGAGGGCCAGCCGGCCGGCGACGGCCAGCCTCGCGTCGACCGGCGGCGCGCCGCGGCCTTGCTGGCGCAGACACTGGTTCTCGGCGCCAACCTGGGCGTAGCCCGCTACTACCAGTACGCGTGGGACAACGGCCGCATGGGCATGCTGTTGCCCGACGGTCGCAGCGGCACCGACAGCCTGCGCGCCTGGACCGCGGCGCGCCGCTGGCTGCTCGGAACGACCCTGGAGGGCTGCCGCGGCTTGGCCGGGGGCGGCGTGCGCTGCACGGGGACGCGCGGCGGCGACCGGCTGTTCGTCGCGTGGCGGATCGATCCCGACGCCTCGGCGACCTTCGCGCTGCCCGAGGACTGGCACGCGATCGCGATCGACCACGTCGGGGACGACAAGCCGGTCGCGGTCGACGCCGATGCAGACGAACTCGCGCTTCCGGCGGATGGCATGCCCATCGCCATTTGGGCCCGTCCCGGCGCGCCCGCGCGTCACACACGTGTTATCGAGTCCCGCTAAGGTGATGCGCTCCATGAACGCAGCGATCGAACCCGGCCGGCTTGCAGCGACGCGCGCCGTGCGGGTCGCCATGGTGACGAACATTCCCGCGCCGTACCGGTTGCCGATGTACGAGCTGCTGGCCGCGCTGCCGGGCATCGAACTGCAACTGTTCTTCTGCAGCGGCCGCGAGCCCGATCGCGAGTGGGACCTGCAGCGGCTGCGCGTGCCCCACGTGTTCCTGCGTGAACGGGTCGTCACCTGGTCCGGGCGCTACATCCACACCAATCCGGACGTGTGGCCGCGGTTGCGCGCGTTCGCACCCGACGTCGTCATCACCACCGGCTTCAATCCGACGCACCTGATCGCCTTCCTCTTCGCGCGACGGCGCGGCGTGCGGCATGTCGCCATGACCGACGGCACCGCGGACTCCGAGGCGCGCCTGAGCGTCGTCCACCGCTGGCTGCGGCGTCGCGTCTACGGCCGCTCGCAGGCCTTCATCGGCGCCAGCGAGGGTTCGTTCGCGCTCTATCGGCAATACGGCGTGGCCGAGCCCGCGCTGTACAAGTCGCAGTTGTGCGCGGACAACCCGGCGTTCGCGGCCGCGGCCCGGCCGCAGCGCGATGTCGACCTGGTCTTCTGCGGGCGTTTCGTCGCCGGCAAGCTGCCGCTGTTCGCGATCGCCGTGGCGGACGGCGTCGCGCGGCGGCTCGGACGGCGCGTCGTGCTGCTGCTCGTCGGCTCGGGCGAGCTGGACGCGCAGATGCGCCGCGCCGTGGACCAGGTGGCGCACGCGGTCGACGCGCGATTCGCCGGCTTCGCGCGCCAGGCGGAGCTGCCGGCGCACTACGCGCGCAGCCGGCTGCTGCTGTTTCCGACGGTGGGCGACACCTGGGGCGTCGTCGCCAACGAGGCCTGCGCGGCCGGCGTGCCGGTGCTCGTGTCGCCGCAGGCCGGCGTGGCGGGCGACCTCGTGCGCGACGGCGACAACGGCCGCGTGCTGCCGCTCGATGTCGATCGCTGGGCCGACGCGGCCGCGGCACTGCTGCGCGACGACACGACGTGGCAGCGCATGTCGCGCCGTGGCGTCGAGCTCGTGCGCGCGTACACGTATGCGAGCGCCGCCGCGGGCGTGGCGGCTGCGGTGGCGCATGCGATCGCGGCGCGGGAGCCCGCATGAGTGCCGAACGCGTCCTCATCGTCCACAACGCCTACCAGCACGCCGGCGGCGAGGACAGCGTCGTGGCCGACGAAGCGGCGCTGCTCGCGTGCAAGGGCCACGAGGTGATCGAGATGCGGCGCGACAACCGCGAGGTGGCCGGGATGAGCCGCGTGCGCCTGGCCGCGCAGACGCTGTGGTCGTCGCAGACGCATCGCGAGACGCTGGCGCTGTTGCGGCGGCATCGGCCCGCGGTCGTGCATGTGCACAACACCTTGCCGCTGGTCTCGCCGTCGCTGTACTGGGCCTGCGCCGAGGCCGGCGTGCCGGTGGTGCAGACGCTTCACAACTTCCGCCTGGCCTGCCCGCAGGCGATGTTCCTGCGCGAGGGCCGGGTGTGCGAGAGCTGCATCGGAAAGACGCCGTGGCCGGCCCTGCGCCATGGCTGCTATCGCGACTCGCGCGCACAGACCGCGGTCGTGGTGAGCATGCTGGCGCTGCATCGCGGCCTCGGCACGTACCGCGACAAGGTGACGCGCTACATCGCGCTCAACGAGTTCTGCCGCGCCAAGTTCGTGCAGGCCGGGTTGCCGGCGGCGCGCATCGTGGTCAAGCCCAACTTCGCCGACATCGAACGCGGCGCCGAGACCGGGTCGCGCGACGGCTTCCTGTTCGTCGGGCGCCTGGCGGCGGAGAAGGGCGTCGACGTGCTGGCACGGGCGTGGGGCGAGTGTCCGGGACTCGCGTTGCGCGTCGCAGGCAGCGGCGCGTTCGGCGCCGGGATCGAGGCGTGCGCCGGCGTGACGATGCTGGGGGCGTTGCCCCAGGCGGCGGTGCAGCGCGAGATGCGCGCCGCGCTGGCGCTCGTCCTGCCCAGCCTCTGGTACGAGAACTTCCCGCGCACGCTGGTGGAGGCCTTCGGCGCCGGCCTGCCGGTGATCGCCAGCCGCCTGGGCGCGATGGCCGAGCTCATCGAGCCCGGCATCACCGGGCTGCTGTTCGAGCCCGGCGACGCGCGCGAGTTGGGCGAACTGCTGCGCTGGGCCGCCGAGCACCCCGAGCGCATGGCCGAAATGGGCGCCAACGCGCGCGCGCGCTTCGACGCGCTGTACACGCCCGACATCAACTACGCCCGCCTGATCGAGATCTATCGCGCGGCGATCGCCGACCGTCCGGCCACCGAAAGAGCCCATGCTTGAATACCGCCAACGCCAGGACGTGATCGGCGCGAAGATCGACGTCGTCTACTGGGGCGGTGCCGTGGCGACGCTGCTGCGCTGGGCCTCGGCGCGCGAGAGCCGCTACGTCTGCGCGTGCAACGTGCATTCGGTCGTCACCGCGCAACGTGACGAGCGCCTGGCGGCTTCCGTGCGCGGCGCCGACATGGTCGTGCCCGACGGCGCGCCCGTCGCCTGGCTGATGCGCAAGTCCGGTGTCGATGCGCAGCAGCGCGTCTCCGGGCCCGACCTGATGTGGCGCTACTTCGCGGCGGCTGCGGTCTATGGCGAATCGATCTTCCTGCTGGGCGGCACCGTCGACACGCTCGCGCGCCTGAAGACGCGCATCGAGGCCACGTTCCCGGGGCTGCGCGTGATCGGCACCCATTCGCCGCCGTACCGCGCGCTGAGCGTCGACGAGGACGCGGCGCTGGTGCAGATGCTCAACGACTCCGGCGCCACGACGATCTGGGTCGCGCTCGGCTGTCCGAAGCAGGAGATCTGGATGGCCGAGCATCGCGATCGCGTGCGCTCGGTGATGATAGGCGTCGGCGCGGCGTTCGGATTCCATGCCGGCACCGTGCGCCGCGCGCCGGCCTGGATGCAGCGGCTGTCGCTCGAGTGGCTGCACCGCCTGCTCAGCGAGCCGCGCCGGCTGTGGCGCCGCTACCTCACCACCAACACCTTGTTCATCGTCGCCGCCGCGCGGCAGTTGCTGCGCCTGTGATCGCGGCGCTCAGCAACCCCGGCGGCGCCGGGTCGCCGCCAGCAGCGCGAAGCCGGCCAGCGCCATCGCGAAGCCCTCGGTCTCCGGCACCGCGGACACGAGCAGGCCGTGCACGAGGCCGGCCTTGGTGGTGGCCGTGCCGATGATCTGCATCGCGTCGTTGATGCCGTTCGCCACGAAGTTGGTGGCGCCGGGAACGATGTTGCTGAGGTCGGTCATCACGCCGTCCGACCACAGGAACGAATGCTGCACGGTGCTGCCGGCGATGTTGGACAGCCCGATCACGTCGCCGAACGAATCCATGCCCAGCGCGTAGCTGTTGGTGCCGCCCAGCGTGCCGAGGTCGGTGAGCTTGCCGTCGGCGAAGATGAACGCGTGCGTCGCGCCGTTGCCGGCGGTGCTGGCGTTGCCGATGATCTCGCCCGCGCCGTTGACGGCGACGGCCGTGCTGTTGGTGCCGCCGAACGTGCCGAGGTCGATCATGCTGCCGGCGACATACTCGAACGCGTGCTTGGCCGAATTGCCGCTGAGCGTGGAGTTGCCGATGACGACGCCCGCGGCGTTGATCGCGGTCGCCGAGCTCGATGCGCCGCCCAGCGTGCCCAGGTCCGCCAGCGTGCCCGCGCTGTACAGGAACGCGTGGCTGGCGGCGTCTCCGGCGATGTTGGAGTTGCCGATCACCTGGCCGGCGTTGTTGACGCCGACGGCGGCGCTGGTCGTTCCGCCCAGCGTCTTCAGGTCGGTGATCTTGCCGCCGCTGTAGCTGAACGCATGCGTGCTCGCGTTGCCCGCCTCGTTGCCGTACCCCACGACCTGGCCCGAGGCGTTGAGACCCGTCACATAGGTGCCGGTGCCGCCCAGCGAGCCGATCGTGTTGAACCTGCCGTTGGCGTAGAAGAAGGCCGACGTCGACGCGCCGGTGCCGGAATACGACTGCCCCGCGACCTGTCCGGCGGCGTTGACGTAGTAGCTGCCGCCCGAGGTGCCGTTGAGCGCGCCCAGGTCGGAGATGCTGCTGCCGCTGTAGCTGAACGACCCGGTGCTGCCGCCGGCCGTGAACGACTTGCCGATGCCCAGGCCGCTGCTCGCGGGCGACACGGGCCCCATGAAGCTGCCGTCCAGTGCGCCGAGGTCGGCGTAGCCCCAGCCGCCGGACGTCTGGGCGAAGCCCGGCGCGCACCAGGCGGCGCAGGCGAGCAGGACGGCGCCGGCGACGAACGGGCGTTGGATCGGGGATCTCATGGGGCAGCTTCTTTCAACTTCGGTGCGTACCGCCCACGGTATGCGGGCGGACGACGGACTGGCAGTCTTCGAGAGTAGGCGAGCGAGTTGACACACGAGTGTCGCGCAGACTGCCGCAGGCGTGCCGTTCGGCCTATGCCGGCCCCTGCCGTTCGATTCACGGCCACGTCGCACAAGCTGTCGATGATGCGGTGATCCGTCTGCCCCCGAGAGCCTGAATTGACCGCACCCGTTCCCTCCACGCAGGTCCTGTCCGCGCGTCGCAAGATGCTCCTGGGGGTGCCGCTGGGCATCGTCGCGTTGCAGGGCTGCGGCGGTGGCAGCGCCTCGGCGGCGCCCGCGCCGCCCGCACCCGCGCCGCCGGCGCCGAGTCCCGCGCCCGTCACCGCCA
>FTIP01000122.1_pt1 | contig 16952 bp, 14 predicted proteins | sample 1658301 | NCBI WGS metagenome assembly FTIP01 (sample SAMEA3914813, study PRJEB12502) | metagenome | biome: forest; material: soil | place: Canada | collected 2011-07-07 | depth 0.3 m
GACAAGCCGCGGAATCTGGCGAAGAGTGTGACGGTGGAGTGAAGGGGTTCTGCGCGATGTCAGGGTTGTTGTTCTGACCAAATAAAGTCGCAAACACTTCATTAGAGTCGCAAACACGCCAATAGAGTCGCAAACGCAGTCGGCGCGCTCATGAAACATTCAATTAATGGCATACGTGGCGAGCCGAAGTCTGCCCTCAGCGCAGAATCAGACGGGGTGCGACCCTGGCCTGACCATCGGCTAGGTGAGCTTGTCTCAGACTCTATTGGCCAAGAACAAATTGCCGTGCCGTGACAATCGCCAGCGGATCCGATTGCCACCGGCGGCATGCATCTCGAGCTCGACGCGGTCGCTTGCGCGCCGTGGAAACCTCCTGCCTCAATGGACGCGCGCGAGACCCGATCGACGCAGGCGTGCCACCGTCGCCTCGACATCGTCCCAACCCGGCTTGTCCGGCGCGAAGCGGCGGCGCATGTGAGACACCAGTCCCGCGATCTGGCGGTCGTCGAGGCTGTCACGGAACGCCGGCATGAACGCGACCTGGGGCGACGGCGACGTCCGGATGCCGTCCAGGATCAGGCGCACGACGTTGTCGGGTCGGTCGCTGTGCAGGTTGGAATTGAGCGCGAGCGCCAGGTTCAGCCCGAGCAATTGCGGCCCATCGCCGTCGTGGTGGCAGGCGCCGCAGGCGGAGTCGAACAGGCGTTGGGACGCGTCGCGGATCCCGGCGGCCGAGGCCCGGCTGCGCGCGACGGCCGCATCGGCAAGCGCCACGGTGGCAGACCCGTCGGCCTGCGGCTGCGCGTTGAAGGAGGCGAGGTAGGCCGCCATGGCCTGCACGTCGGCCTCAGGCAGGTTCGCGAGCTCCTGCACGACCAGCGCCATCGGGCCCGACGCGACACCGTGCTGCGGGCTGTAGCCGGAGCGCAGGTAACGGAACAGCTCGGCCTGCGTCCAGGGCACGGGCCCCTTGCCGAGCACCGTCAGCGCAGGCGCTTCCCACCCGTCGACCATCGCGCCGCTCAAGAAGCTGCGGCCGCTGCGTTCGCCTTGCAACGCGTTGCGCGGCGTGTGGCAGGCACCGCAGTGCCCCAGGCCATTGACCAGATAAGCGCCCCGGTTCCACTGCGCCGTCTGCGCGGGATCGTCGGCGACAGGCCCGGGTTGGAGATGGAGGGCATTCCAGATCGACACCAGCGGCCGGACGTTGAACGGGAAGGCGAGCCGCGTCGCAGGGACCTCCGAACGCAGCGCGGGCTGCGACATCAGGTACGCGTAGAGCGCGGCCAGATCGTCGTCCGTGGTCTTCGTGAATGCGCTGTACGGAAACGCCGGATACAGCAAGTGCCCGTCGCGCGAGATGCCCTCGCGCATCGCGCGCTGGAACGCCGAAAGCGACCAGGCGCCGATGCCCGTTTCGATGTCCGGCGTGAGGTTGGTGCTGTAGATCACGCCGAACGGGGTCTCCAGGGCATGTCCGCCCGCGTTGACGGCGCCACCCGGCGCGGTATGGCAGACGGCGCAGTCGCCGGCCGCGGCCAGCTGGCGTCCGCGGGCAATCGTCTCCCTGCTGTAGATCGACGGCTCGTGCGACGTCATGGGAGCGATTTCGGCCCGCGCGCCGAGCAGGCTCGCGGCCAGCCCGGCCACGCCGCCGATCAGCGCGCCGGCGATCGCCCACCACGCCTTGCCGCGCGGCCACACGGCGGCGGCGGCAACGCGTCGCGAAACCACCGGCTCGTTCGCTGCCGACGCCGTCTCGCTCGCCGGAATCGCCGCCAGCCCGGCCATTCCCGCTCGCACCACCTCGGGCGTGAACGGCGGCTGTCGGAACCGCACGCCGGTGGCGTCGAAGATCGCGTTGGCGATCGCCGCCGTGCCCGGCACCGAGGCGGACTCGCCGGCGCCCAGCGGCGGCTCGCCCTGGCGCGGCATCATCAAGACCTCGACGATCGGCACTTCACGGAAGCTGAGGATCGGATAGGCGCCCCACTCCAGGCTGGTGGGCGCGCCTTGAGCGTCGAACCTCACCTCCTCCTTGAGCGCACGGCTGGTCGCCTGCAGCACGTTGCCGTGGATCTGGTGCTGGACGCCCGCGGGGTTGACCATCATCCCGGCGTCGTGGCCCACGACCACTCGCCGAACGTGCACTTCGCCGGTCTTGCGATTGACCTCCACGTCGGCCACCCACGCCGCCCAGGCGGCCCCATAGCCGGGAAATCTGCTGTGCACGTAGCGTGCGTAGGCCACGCCCTGCCCCTTGAGCAGGTCGCCATCCGGGGCCTGTTGTCCAGGAACGGTGTGGGGTATCCATCCGGCGCGCTCGGCCGTGGCTTTCAGCAACTCGCAGGCGCGTTCATCGGGCAAGCGGGCGAGACGGAAGGCGACCGGGTCGGCGCCGGCCTGCGTCGCCAGTTCGTCGATGTACGACTCGTGCGCGAAGGAATTCGGCAGCGCCGAGACGCCCCGCAGCCACGACGCCCGCACGATGGGTGCCATGTCGTTGGCGACGACGCGCAGGTTCTCGAAGGCGTACGGCGGAACGGCCGTGCGGTCGCCCATCTCGTACGCCGTGCCGGTGGCAGGCACGGTTCCCGTCAGCAGCAGTGCCAGCGTGGGGGCGCCGTTGGACGGATAGGAGGTCTGGAAATCGTAGGCCGCGACGCTGCCGTCGGCATTCAAGCCGCCATTGACCTGCATCAGCTGCGCCGCCCCCTTGGGCTCCCAGGCGTTCTCCTGTTCGCGGCTCAGCTGCACGCGCACCGGCTTGCCCACGGCGCGCGACAACAGTGCGGCATCGGCCACGACGTCGTCGGCGCAATTGCGGCCGTAGCAGCCCGACGCCTCCATGCGCACGACGTCGATGCGAGTGTCTGGCAGTTGCATCAGCAACGCCAGGTCGGCGCGCAGCACGTGCGGATTTTGCGTGCCTGCCCAGACGGTCATCGCGTCGACGCGCCAGTCGGCCAGCGCGCAGGACGGGCCGATCGAGGCATGCAGCTGGTAAGGCCAGACATAGCTGCGCGCCATCGCCACGGACGCACCGGCGATGGCGGCGTCGACGTCGCCTTGCTCGGTCAGCACGCGCCTCGTCGACGGGTGCGCGCTCAGTGCGCTCTCCAGATCGTCGAGACCGCGTACGGCCGGCCAGGGCTTCCAGCGCACCTGCAGCTGCCGCATGGCCTGCTCGGCATGCTCCTCGCGCTCGGCGACCACGCCGACGAAGTCGCGGATCACGACCACGGCGACGATACCGGGGATGTGGGAGATAGACGACTCGTCGACGGACTCCAGCGTCTTGCCGACGAAGTCGCCCGCGTCCACGCCTGCGTAAGGCGGTCGAACGACCCGCCCGTGCAGCATGCCCGGCACGCGCATGTCGTGCACGAACACGAGGTTGCCCGCGACCTTGGCCGGGATGTCGACCCGCGGCACGGACTGGCCGACGATCCGGTAGTCGCCGGACTTCTTGATCGACGCGTCGTTCGACAGTTGCAATTCGACGTGCCGACCGGCGACGATGGCGCCGTAGCTGATCCGCCGTTCGGGATGCTGCACGCTGGCGACGACTCCGTCGACCACACACAGGTCCGCCACTGCCACCCGCAGGCGGCCAGCGGCCTGCTCCAGCAACCAGGCACGCGCCTGGGCGGCTGCCTGGCGCAGCGGCGCGGCATGCACCTGGATCGAGGCACTGGCGATCGTCGCCCCCTGGTTCGGAACGCTGCCCGTGCTGCCAAGCAACATGTGCAGGCGATCGAACGCGATGTCGAGTTCGTCTGCGGCGATCTGGCCGAGCGCGGTCCGGATGCCCGTGCCCAGATCGACGCGGCCATGCAACCCGGTGACGCTGTCGTCGTCCCACACCGCCAGCAAGATTTCCACGCCTTCGTCCGGATTGGCGGAGACGGTGGCGGGTTGGCCCGCCGCAGGCGGCACTGCCGGCGGCGGATCGCGAACGACCAGCAGCACACCTTCAGCGTCGTGGAATTCGCGGCGGCAGGTCGGCTGCGCGGCTCTGGTCGTCATGCTGACTCGGCCCCCGCTGGATCAGCGCCCATCAACACGACGGCGCGCTCCACCGCCGCGAGGATCTCGAGATGCGTTCCGCAGCGGCACAGGTTGTGCGACAACGCCTCGCGCATCTGGTGCTGCGTGGGCCGGCGATAGCGCCTCAGCAGAGCTACCGTCGCGATCACCATGCCGTTCAGACAGTAACCGCACTGGGCCGCCTGTGCGTCGATGAAGGCCTGTTGCACGGGATGCAGCCGGCACTCCGGATCCGGCCCCAGGCCGGCGAGGCCCTCCAGCGTCGTGACGTGTCGCCCTTTCAGGCCGCCGATCGGAAGCACGCATGCGCGCGCCGCCACACCGTCGACCAGCACGGAGCAGGCACCACATTCGCCGAGTCCACAGCCGAACTTCGGGCCGTTGATCTTCAGGTCATTGCGCAGTACGTTGAGCAGCGAGGCCTGCTCGGGCACCGCCAGCTTGTGCCACGCCCCATTGACGTAGAGGCACACGGGCTTGCCGGGAACGACGGGAGATGCCATCGGGCCTACAGGCTCAAGTAGGCGCGCCGGACAGCATCGTCGGAGGCGAGTTCGGCCATGGTGCCGCCATAGCGAACCTGGCCCTTCTCGAGCACATAGGCACGATCGGCGACGAGCTCGGCGAAGTGCATGTTCTGTTCCGACAGGAGGATGCTCACGCCAGCGGCCTTGAGCTCGAGGATCATGTGCGCCATCTGCTCGACGATCAGGGGCGCCACGCCCTCCGACGGCTCGTCGAGCAGCACGAGCAGCGGATTGCCCATCAACGTGCGCGCGACGGTGAGCATCTGCTGCTCGCCGCCGCTCATGCGCCCGCCCGGCCGCTGCGGCATCTCGCCCAGGTTCGGGAACAGCCCGTAGACCTTCTCGGGCGTCCAGTACGGCGCGGCACTGCCGTCGGGCCACGCACGAGCGGGCTGGCGGCCGACCTCGAGGTTGTCGGCGACGCTCAGGTCGCTGAAGACGCGTCGATCTTCCGGCACGAAGCCGAGGCCCAGGCGCGCGATCTGGTAGGGCTGGCGCCTCGCGATGTCGTGGCCCATGAAATCGACCTGGCCCCGCCGCTTGTCCAGCATGCCCATGACTGCCTTCAAGGTCGTGGACTTGCCGGCGCCGTTGCGGCCCATCAGCGCCACGACCTCGCCACGGCCGACCTCCAGGGAGACGTCGAACAGGATGTGCGCCGCACCATACCAGGCGTTCAGGCCCGACGTTCTCAGCAGCGGCAGGCCGGCCACAGCGGTCCTTGCCTGGGGCTCGATCATGCGATCTCCTTCTCGAAGGTCTTGCCGCTGCCGAAGTACACCTCCTGAACCTTGGGATCGTTGCGGATCTGTTCGCCGGTGCCTTCGGCGATCAGGCGGCCCCGGGCCAGCACGATCATCCGGTCCGCATACGCGAACACGACATCCATGCTGTGTTCGGTGAACAGCACCGCGAGCTGGCGTTCGACGACCAGGCGCTTGGTCAGCGCCATCAGGTCGTTGCGCTCGCGCGGCGCCATGCCGGCCGTGGGCTCGTCCATCAGCAACAGTCGCGGTTCGTTGGCGAGCGCGATCGCGAGCTCGACGCGCTTGATATCGCCGTAGGCGAGTTCACTGCAGGACCGTTCGGCCTGCGCCGCCATGCCCACCTGCGCCAGCAGTTCCATCGCCTTGCCGCGCCCCTGCGTGGCCGCGGGACGCCACAGGCGATAGAGCAGGCCCGCGTGCGACAGCAACGCCATCTGCACGTTCTCGACCACCGTGAGCGATGCGAAGGTCTCGGCGATCTGGAACGTGCGCCCCACGCCCATGCGCCAGATATCGCGCGGATGCAGGTTCGTCAGCTCGTGGCCGTCCATGCGGATCGATCCGCTGCTGGCGGGAATCTGGCCGTTGATCATGTTGAACGTGGTGGATTTGCCGGCGCCGTTGGGTCCGATCAGCGCAAGCAATTCCCCTGCCACCACGCTGAAGCCGACACCCTCGACCGCGTTCGCGCCGCCATAGGACTTGCTGAGATTGGAGATTTCCAGGAGAGCCATCAGAGTTCCTGAGCAGCGGTTCGGGTCGGTCCGACGGCTGCGGACGCGACGTCCTCGGGCCGCGGTTCGTCGCCCTGGTCCCGGCGCGCGAACAGCGTGCGCACGAAGCCGGCGATGCCTTGCGGGAAGGCGAGCACCAGCACGATGATGGTCAGGCCCAGAACGGCACGCCAGTAGTCGGTGGACCGCGCCACGGTGTCCTGCAGCCAGCTGAAGACGGCCGCACCTGCGATCGGGCCGGTCAGCGTCTGCACGCCGCCCAGCAGCACCATGACCAGGCCGTCGACCGACCTGCCCACACCCATCGCGTCCGGCGAGATGCTGCCCTTGGAGAACGCGAACAGCGAACCGGCCAGGCCGGCGAACAATCCCGCCACGACGAAGGCGGCCCACTGGACACGCCTGGTGTCGATGCCGATGGCGTCGGCGCGCAGCGGCGAATCGCGCCCGGCGCGCATGGCGTAGCCGAAGGGCGAGAAGAGCATGCGGCGAAGGCCATAGACGCTTGCAGCGACCAGAAGCAATGTGAGGTAGTAGAAGGCCTTTCGGTCAGCCAACCACTCGGCGGGCCAGACGCCCGTCAGGCCGTTGCTTCCGCCCGTGACGCCGTCCCACTGGAACACGACGGACCAGACGATCTGCGAGAAGGCGAGGGTCAGCATCGCCAGGTAGACACCCGACAGGCGCACGCAGAACCAGCCGAACAGCAGGGCCCCGGCGGCCCCGGCCAGCGGCCCGAGGATCAGCGCCAGCTCCATCGGCAGGTGCAACGACTTGAGCAGCAGCGCGGAGCCATAGGCGCCGAGGCCGAAGTACGCCGCGTGGCCGAACGAGTGCATGCCCCCGGGCCCCATCAGGAAATGAAGGCTGGTGGCGAACAAGGCGGCGACCAGGATGTCGATCGCCAGCACCATGGCGTACGGAAAGACGCCGCTGGTCAGCGGCAGCAGCAACAGCACGCCCAGGCTTGCCGCGGCGAAGATCCGAAAGCGCCGGTCGCCGCGCCGCAGCGGCAACTCCGCCGGCGCCGAATTGCGGCTCACGCCTTGCGGGCGCCCCAGCAGGCCCCACGGCCGCACGACCAGCACCACCGCCATCACCAGGAACTCGACCACCAGCGTCAGCTTGGAGAAGTTGAACGCGAACCAGCCGAAGTCGACGTCGCCCAGCCCCGAGCACAGCGCCTTGGCCACCGAGATCAGCAGCGCCGCGACGAACGCGCCGGAGATCGATCCCATGCCACCCACGACCACCACCACGAAGGCGTCGCCGATGACCTGCAGATCCAGGCCCAGGCTCGCGGGCTCCCGCGGCAACTGCAGCGCGCCGCCCAGCCCGGCCAGGGCCGCACCGAGAGCGAACACGCCGGTGAACAGCCACGACTGGTTGACACCGAGCGCACCGAGCATCTCGCGATCCTGGGTGGCCGCGCGCACCAGCGTCCCCCAGCGGGTGCGCGCGAGCAGCAGCCACAGCAGGCCCAGCACCACCGGGCCGATGGCGATCAGCAGCAGGTCGTACGACGGGAACTGGCGACCGAGGATCTCGATCGAGCCGCGCAAGCCGGGTGCGCGCGGGCCGAGGATGTCTTCCGGTCCCCACAGCCACAGGGCCGCGTCCTTGAGCACCTGCACCAGGGCGAAGGTGGCCAGCAATTGGAAGAGCTCGGGCGCCTTGTAGATCCGGCGCAACAGCGCGATCTCGATGAGCGCGCCGAACGCGCCGATGCACAGCGCCGCGGCAGGCACGGCGAGCCAGAATCCCCAGGCCCCGCCGCCGAACCAGCCGCAGATCGAATACGCCGAGTAGATGCCCAGCATGTAGAGCGAGCCGTGCGCGAAATTGACGATGCGCGTGACGCCGAAGATCAGCGACAGCCCCGCGCCGACCAGGAACAGCGACGACGCGCCGGCCAGGCCACTGAGCAACTGGACGAGAAAGCCGGAGAGAGTCATGACGTGGTCGACGTGCGCGAAGCAGTTTGAGAACGGATCAGTCGGGCGCGCGCAGCGTCTTGACCTCGGCGTCGCCAGGCTGGAACCTCGCGCCGTCGAGATAGACGTAGTCCGTCATCACGCCCTTGCCGCCCTCGAGCTTCGTCTTGCCGACGAAGGCGCCCATCGTCGATTGGTGATCCTGTGATCGGTAGCTGATGGGACCGAACGGCGACATCACCGTCAGTCCGCCGAATGCGGCGATCAGCTTCTCGGACTCCGCGCTCCTGGCCTTCTTCATGCCCGCGACAAGCGACTTGATGGCGGTGTAGCCGACGACCGAGCCCATCCGCGGGTAGTCCTTGTACTTCTCGTGGTACGCGAGAAAGAAGGCCTTGTGCTCGGGCGTCTGGATGCCGTACCAGGGGTAGCCCGTCACGATCCAGCCGCCGGGCGTGTCTTCCTTGATCGGATCGAGGTACTCCGGCTCGCCGGTGAGCACGCTGACGACGGCTCGCTCGTTGAAAAGGCCGCGCGTGTTGCCCTCGCGTACGAACTTGCTCAGGTCGGAGCCGAACAATGCGTTGAAGATCGCATCGGGCTTCGCGTCGGCGAGTGCCTGCGCGACGCTGCCGGCATCGAGCTTGCCCAGCGGCGTGGCCTGCTCGGCAACGAACTCGACGTCAGGCTGCGCGGCCTTGAGCAGCCTCTTGAAGGTCGCGGCGGCCGATTGCCCGTACTCGTAGTTCGGGTAGATCAGCGCCCAGCGCTTCTTGTGCAGCTTCGCCGCCTCGGGCACCAGCATCGCGGTCTGCATGTAGGTGTCGGGGCGCAGGCGCCAGGTGTAGCGGTTGCCGTTTTGCCAGACGATCTTGTCGGTCAGCGGCTCGCCCGCCAGGTAGAACACCTTGCGTTGCTTGGCGAAATCGGTGAGCGCCAGGCCGATGTTGGACAGGAAGGCGCCGGTCAGCACATCGACGTGCTCACGCGACAACAGTTCTTCGGCGGCCCTGACGGCATCGCCCGGATTCGCGTTGTCGTCGCGCGTGATGAGTTCGATCTTCTTCCCGTTCACGCCGCCTGCGGCGTTGGCTTCGTCGATCGCCAGCTCCATGCCCTTGCGGTAGGGCTCGAGAAATGCGGATTGCGCCTTGTAGCTGTTGATCTCGCCAATGCGCACGACGTCCTGGCCGTGTGCGGCAGACCACGGCGCCAGCGCGGCCGCGGCGATCGAGGAGGCCTGAAGGAACTTACGCAGGATGTTCATGGGGTCTCGCAAATGGTTGGGGCTGGATCGACGACGTGGGGAGAACATTCGTGAAACGGGAGCGGCGATCAATATCGGCCAGCCGCGTTCAGGGGATAGGCCTGGCTGGCCCGGGCGACGCTGCCCAGCGCCGCATCGCGCGACATCACGGCCGCATACTTCTGTTCCATGTCGAACAGGCTTGCGGCGTGCGGCTCCAGCGCGCGATCGCCAACGCAGTCCGAGATCACCAACGGCCGGAAGCCGAGCGACATCGCGTCCACGACGCTCGCACGAACGCAGCCGCTGGTGACGCAGCCCGCCACCAGCAGGCTGCGCACGCCGCGCTGGGTCAGCCAGGCGGCCAGGGTCGTCCCGAAGAAGGCCGACGGCACCGTCTTGCGCACGACCAGTTCACCGGCCACGGGCTCGAGCTGCGGGACGATCGCGCTGTTGTGCGACCCCTCCTTCAGCGTGAGCATGCCCGGCACCTTGAGGCTGAACACGTTGGCGTCGGAATCGTCGTCCGCATAGACGATGCGGCTGTGCGCGACCGGCCAACCGCGGGCGCGCGCAGCGCCCAGCAACGGGATGGTGTTCGCGATGGCCTGCGCGATGTTGCCGCCGCCGAAGACGGCCGGATCGGCGAAGCCGTTGACGAAGTCGACGATCAGCAGCCCCAAGGGCGGCTGGATCCGCAGCTGCGACCCGAAGCCCTGCCGCTGGTAGGTGGTGATCTCGTTGTGCGCGATGCTCGTCATGACGTCGGCCCCAGGCTCAAGCCGCCATGCGGTCAACGACCGTGCCGTGGGAGACCACGTCCACGCCATCGAGCCGAACGGTGCAATTGCGGACGGGGATGTCGATATGGCAGGCCGTCGTGCGGCTGCCGCCGGCCTCGTTGTTCGGACCGAGCGAGAACAGGAAGTTGCCCTCGAAGGCGCGCGCGTCCATGCCGATCGTCGCCTCGCGGTCGTACAGGCCCAGCGTCGACCAGCGTGCGCGCGGCTGGAGGCCCCAGCCGATGTGCGAGATGGCGAAGGCCTGCGGGTCGTCGAACGAGTCCATGTAGTCGCGCAGCAGCGCGGCGTCCACGCCACCGTCGATCTCCGTCACGAATCCGTTGCGCACCGTGAACTGGATCGGATCCTGGATGTAGCACTTCTGCGGCAGCAGGATGTCGCCCCGATCGAGCACGATGCGGCCGTTCGTGCCGCCTTCGTTCGGCCAGGTGAGCACGAAGCCGCTGGGCCAGTGGTCCCAGCGCCCCGGCTCGTCGACGAAGCCGTATTCGCTGATCGCGGGGAATTCACCCAGCGGGCAGCGCAGGTCGATGCCGGCGTCCGACACGATGTGCATCTCGCGCGCGGCCTGGATTCGCGCCGCCGCGGCCTTCACGCGCTCGCGGTCGGCGGCCGTCGGCAGCAGGCGCAGCAGGATCTCGGGCGGCTCGACCGCAAGCAGGATCCTTGTTCCCGTCGCCAGGATCTCGTGCTGCTCCGGCGAGAACAGCAACGTCATCAGGTCCAGCACGAGGTCGCTGGCCTTGAGCGCGGCGATCGCGGCCGGGTTGCCGGTGAGCGCCGTCGTGCCCAGGTAGGCGAGCGGATCGCGGCTCAGTGATTTCTCCGCGTTCACGGGCGGCAGGTCGAGGCGATTGACGATCGCGCCCAGGGATTGCGCAGCGGCGATCGCGGCAGTCATCGTCTGCGGATGGGTGGACGCGCTGGTCAGCACGGTGACGACCTGGCCATTCTCGAGCTTCGAGAGGCGAAGCACTTGTCTCCAGGCGTCGAACATGGCGTGGTCACTGACGGACACTGGGTTTCTCCTTGAAGAATGCGCGCTCGGGCACTCGGGCTTCCAGCGGGAACCCGAGGAAATCGCCGAAGGCCGAATAGAAGCCTTCTTCGTTGTCCCAGGGAACCATGTGGCCTGCGTCAGGAACTCGAACTGCCTGCATGCCTGGCGCGAGCGACTGCAGCTCAGCCACGTCTTGCGGCCGCACGACATCGCCGCGCTCGGCGGTGATCAACAGGCTGGGCACCTTCAGGCGCGGCAGGTCCGCATGGATGTCGTCCTGGTGGAAGCCGTCGAAGCTCGCGCGCACGGCGCGTTCGTCGCAGGTATGCAACCATTCGGCGCGCAGCTGCAGTTGGGCCTCGGTCCACGTGGGACAGTAACGCCGTATCGCGTCGGGCCCCATCCCCCGCACTGCCTCGGCAATGGAGTCCACGTACCACGCCAACGTGGCGGGATAGGGCCGGCGGCCCGGGCCCGACACGGGTGGATCCACCAGCACCAGCCGCGTCAGGCCGGCGGGCTCCCGCGCGGCGGCGCGGATCGCGATGCGTGCGCCCATCGAGTGGCCGACGATCGCCCAGCGTTCGAGCCCCAGCGTCCGGGCAAGGCAGATCACGTCGGCAGCCTGCGCGTCGAGCCCGTAGTCCATCGTCGTCGAAGACTCGGACAGACCGCGTCCGCGCACGTCGAGCACATAGGTCTCGAACCGCCGGCCAAGGCGCTCGCCGACGAACCCCCAGGTGATCGCCGGACTCGTGATGCCGGGCACGACGATCAGCGCATCGCGACACCCATCCGCGCCGCTCGATTCGCCATAGCGAAGATAGTGCTGGCGAATGCCGTTCGCGCGAACCTGTGCGCCGTACTTGAACGTGCTGCAAGCCATGGCAGTCATGCGACTCAGTAGGCACCCGAAAGCAGGGCACCGGCACCCGGCACGACGGGTTCCAGGCCCAGCGCCTTGAGCATCATGTAGGTCGTCGCGATCGCCGCGGTGATGACGGGCTTGCCGGTCATCGCTTCGACCTTGGCGACCGCCGACAGCGACGGCATCTGGACGCAGGCCGACAGCACGATCGCATCGACGTCCGACGTCTCCATCTGCGCGACGATGCCGGGCAGCAGCGCGGCGTCGTGCCGTCCGACTTCCAGGTTGTCGGAAATCTCCAGCGCGCGGTAGTCCTTCACGTCGTAGCCTTCGTTGCGGATGTAGTCGACGACCAGCTCGGTCAGAGGCTTCATGTAGGGCGCGACGATCACGATGCGTCTAGCGCCGATGACCCGCAGCGCGTCGACCAGCGCGCCGGCGCTGGTGATCACCGGCGCATCGGCGCCATTGGCATTCGTGTGCGCCTGCAGGCGCGCCTCGGAGTTGCGGTGGTAGCCGTGTCCCATCGCCATGATCGCGACCAGGCACGCATAGCCCAGCACGTCGACGCGGGCGTCGCTCAATTCGAGCGCGCAACGATCCGATTCGCCGTCCATCGCCGCCAGTTCCTCTTTCTCCACCTTCTTCATGCGCATGCGGCTCGAATGAAAGGTGAAGCGCTCCGGGCGGATCTGCTGGCGCGCCAGCAGCATCGCGGGGATCTCGGTTTCCATCGTCGTGTTCGAGCTCGGAACGATCTGCCCGACCCGAAGAAGCTGCTGGCTGGTGAACGTCATGAGAGTCGTGTCGAGCGGGTGGCACGTCGGTTGTTTGATAGCGGCAATCGTAGTGCATACACTCGATATAGACAAGAATTTTCAGCGCCCTGATTTAGTGCACCGCGGCATCAATGCGGTGCTTTAGCCTGAAAAATTGCATTGTTCTGGTGAATTCAAATAAGTCTTTACTTTCCAATATTCGAGTGTGTAGACTTGATCATCAACGCGTCATCGACGTGCTCAATTCGATCGAAACACCCAAGGGAATCCAGGATGAACAGCCCTCCCGTCGTCGCCATCGTCGGCGCAGGCCTTGGCGGCGTCGCTGCCGCCGCGCTCATGCACAAGGCCGGCTTCAACGTGCGTCTCTACGAACAGGCGCCGAGTTTTTCAAGACTCGGCGCGGGCATCCACGTCGGCCCCAACGTGATGAAGGTGATGCGCAGGATCGGCATCGAGGACGAGCTCAACCGACAAGGCTCGCATCCCGACTTCTGGTACAGCAGGGACGGGCTGACGGCCGAAGTCATCGCCCGGATTCCGCTTGGCGACTACGCGGTGTCGCACTACGGCGCAAGCTATCTCACCGTCCACCGCGGCGATTTCCACGCGCTGATGATGAAGGCGGTGCCGCCCGAGATCGTGTCGTTCGCCAAGCGGCTGCAAAGCGTCGAGGACCGCGGAGATGCCGTGCACCTCGGCTTCGCCGACGGCACGACGGCGCAGGCCGACATCGTCATCGGCGCCGACGGCATCAACTCGCGCGTTCGCGACACCTTGCTGGGCGAGGAGCCGCCCAAGGACACGGGCTACGTAGGTCACCGCGCGGTGATTCCGATCGCACGGGTCAACGGCTTCACGCACGACATGTGCTGCAAATGGTGGTCGGGCGACCGCCACATGATGGTCTATTTCGACACCGCGCGACGCGACGAGATCTACTACGTGACGGGCGTGCCGCACGTACGCTGGGACCTGAGCAAGAGCTGGTTGCCCAGCGACAAGGAAGAGATGCGCGCGGCCTTTTCCGGCTGGCATCCCGGCGTGCAGTCGCTCATCGAAGCCAGCACCACGATCACCAAGTGGCCGTTGCTGGAGCGTGATCCCTTGCCGCTATGGAGCCAGGGGCGCCTGGTATTGCTGGGCGACGCGTGCCATCCGATGAAGCCGCACATGGCGCAAGGCGCCGCGATGGCCATCGAGGATGCGGCGATGCTGTGCCGCTGCCTGGAGCACACGGGCGTCGGCGCCCACACCGAGGCCTTCGCGCTCTACCGCGCCAACCGCAGCGAACGAGCGGGACGGGTACAGAAGGTGTCGCACGACAACACCTGGCTGCGCACGAACGAGAACCCCGACTGGTGTTTCGGCTACGACGTCTTCGACGTCCCGCTCGTGGAGCCCGCGGCGGCGAGTTGACGCACGACGCGGTCACCTGCGCGGCGAGTGCTCGCCGCAACTGAACGGATTTCCCTGAAGTCATGACCAGCGGATCCGCGGATCCGCCGGCAAACGATTCCACCCTGGAGTCAGGGCGGAGCCGTGCCTGTCCTCGGGCGGGCGCGAGTTCATCGGCGCGAGTTCTGAAGGGGCACGCCGGTTTGTTTCCACAACCATCCAAAGAGGAGTGCGTATGCGTTCAATCAAACTGATGGCAATGGCCGTCGCGGCCATCGGCTGCCAGCTCGCCCAGGCCCAGACGGGCACCCCGCCCCCGATCACCCTGTACGGCGTGACGGTGTACGGGATCTTCGACGAATATCTCGGCTATACCAATGCCTCGAGCCACGAAATGAAGACCCTGGACTCCGGCGGCCTGATGGCCAGCCGCCTCGGCTTTCGCGGCAAGGTGGATCTGGGCAACAGCGGACTGAAGGCGACCTACACGCTGGAACACGGACTCAGTGCGGACACCGGCGCGTCGGCCGACACGACGCGCGTGTTCAACCGCCAGGCCTGGGCCGGCCTCCAATCCGACCAGTACGGAGAGATCCGCTTCGGACGCCAGAATTCGCCGCAGTTCACCATGAGCGCCAACTTCGACGCCTTCGGACATGCGACCTATGGATCGCTGATGAACAACACGACCGCCTACGTGCCGCGGTTCGACAACATGATCCACTATCTCGCGCCGGAATTCGCGGGCGTGAAGCTGCAGATCGGCACATCGCTCGGCGAGCAGGCGAGTCCGCACACGACCGGGCTCACCGCCTATCTCTTCGCGGCCGAATACCGCAACGGGCCAGCCTACCTGGGAATGAACCACGTGCGCCAGAAGAGCGCGAACGGCGCCTTCACGACGCGTGCGACCTACTTCGGCGGCAACTACGACTACGGTTCGGGCAAGATCTACGCGGCCTACTTCAGCGGCAACACGCCCGGCTCGGTGCCGGCCAGCAACGAAGCCGGCCGCGAATACGGGGTCTGGTCGCTCTCCGCCGACTATCGCGTCCTGCCCACACTGTCGGTAGGTGCCCTGTACGGCTCCGCCAACGACAAGTCCACGGCGAACAAGGATGCGACGCAAGTCTCGTTCATCGGCAAGTACGACATCAGCGACCGCATGGAGTTCTACGCCGTCCTGGCCCGGCTCGAGAACAAGAACACCGCGAACTTTTCGCTCGGTGCCGCCGGCCCGATCACCCGCAACACGCCGCCGGCCGGAGGCGACGTGGGCGGGGCGCAGGTGGGAATGCGCTTCATGTTCTGAGGCAGCGTGCCTCCGTCGAACCCGGGTCGGCCGGCCGGGGTTCGACGCGGACTCGTATACTGGAACTGCCCAGTGAGCGGTTGATTTGCCTTCGCCAGCCCAAGCGCAACCGCCGTTCCAGACGTTTCCGCCGTGCGTCCTGCTCCCATGCGAATCCCAGAATGAATCCGGCCCAGTTCCAAGACGCGACATTGCCATCCGGCACGGGTTCCTTCACGCAGGAACAGATCGACGCCTACCAGTTTTCGCAACAGGTCGGCCACCTGCTACGACGGTCCTACCAGCGACACGTCGCCATCTTCCAGCGCAGCATCCCCGACTCGCAACTGACGGCGGCGCAGTTCGTCTTCCTCTGCGCCCTGCACGCGCAGGGCCCCTGCTCGATCAACGATCTCGTGCGCGCGACGGCCATCGACCAGGGAACGGCACGTGGGGTGGTCGATCGCCTCAAGGTACGTGGGCTGCTGGTCGTCGACCACGATCCTCACGACAAGCGCAAGGTGCTGATCCGCTCGACGCCAGAGGGCGAAGAGCTCGTCAGGGAGATGGTGCCGTTTGCGCTGCAGATCACCGAAGACACCTTCGGCAACCTGAACTCGGCCGAGCGCATCGCGTTGGTGTTTCTGCTGCAGAAGATGAGTTCCCTGCCGGAAGAGTGATCGTGCAGCAAGATCTCGACCGACCTTTGTTTCAGCGCCTGGTGAGCGCAGGCAGGACGAATCGGCATTGCAAGTCCCTGTGGCCGGAGTTCGAAAGGTCTGACATGACGGTGTTTCCTTTCCGGTGAATCAAATGCGGTCTATCTTGTGGCGTTCACGGGTGAGCCGCTTCATGAGAAGACTCCTTCTGGACCATGGGAAGGCCCGCAGTGCGGCACGCCTCGATGCCACCGGCGACGTAGCGGGCGTCGAAGCCTCGCGCGCGCAGGGACACCGCACAGACTAACTGTTCAGTTGAGCGTACAATTTTTCCGGCTTTTTTGGAGCGTTGGGAACTTGTCGTGGATTTCAGCGACGCTTCCCGAAATCTGACGCCGCCGAAACGGCTGCACCTGCAGCCTGGCGCTCTCGCGCCGCCGGGGAGCGGTCATTCGATCGGCGAACTGCGAAACGGGGTTCAAACTCCTCGAACGGCAGCTTGGATGCCTGCAGCCATGGGGGCCTCGCGATGTCCGAAACGTGAACAAGGTCGCGTCAGCGTATGCCTATCCCGCACACATGGTTTTCAACTTCTGTATGATGAACATCATGCGAACAGAGAAGACCACCGCAAGAGCAGCCGCCAAGGACGAGTCGCACCAGCGCATCGTGTCGGCGGCGGCGCGAGCGATCCGCCGCAGCGGTTACGACGGCACGGGCGTCGCCGACATCATGAAGGAGGCGGGCCTGACGCACGGCGCCTTCTATTCCCACTTCTCTTCGCGGGAGGCCATGCTGGCCGAAGCCGCAAGTCGTGCATGCGCGGAGGCGGCGGCAGCGGCGGCAGATGTCGTCGCCAGCGTGCCCCCCGGCAAGGCGTTGGAGGCCATGCTCCG
>FTIP01000569.1_pt1 | contig 16947 bp, 17 predicted proteins | sample 1658301 | NCBI WGS metagenome assembly FTIP01 (sample SAMEA3914813, study PRJEB12502) | metagenome | biome: forest; material: soil | place: Canada | collected 2011-07-07 | depth 0.3 m
CGCGGCCAGTTCGAGCACGGCCGCGACGCCAACCGCGACCGCTGATCGAGTCTCGCGCGGGCGCGCGCCTCGCGCCTCCTGAGCGGTCGTTCGGAAGCCTGACTGCGAACGCCCGAGTTCGGCCAGGTGCGGTCCGTCGTTGTAGGCTGCTTTTGGACGCTTCCTTATCGATGCCATTCGCCTATGCCACGGCTGGGTCGATTCGATCCTCTACCAGACCCGTCTGCTGTGGACCGAACAACTACTTCTTGAGGGCGCCCCCCCAAAGAACGAAGATGGATTGACGTGGATCCGGGCGTCGCGTTTGCCCGTGCTTGCTGCACCTTTCCTCGTCAAAACTTGGGGAAGAACATGAAACGCCTTCTGATTGCGGCCGTTGCCGCTTGCGCTCTCGACAGCACGGTGATGGCTAACGACCTCACGTTCACGTGGGACTATGTCGGTCTGGAGAGCGATACGCCGCGATCCCTGTGCGGCTCCGACTGGCACGGCTGCCCGCCCGAGACCCACGACGTCTCCGGCACGTTCACGTTGACGGTGCCCGACGACACATTTGTCGGCAGTGACCAAGTTACCAGGGACAACTCCAGCATCGACACCATCAGCTTCCATACCTCGGGCGGCCAGCTGTTGTTCTACAAGGTGACGAACAACTTGAGCTTGCACTACCTGTGGGTGAATACCCTCGGCGGCATGGAAGAGACCTACATCATGGAGCCCGACGGTTATGTCACGTCGTGGACGCAGATCAAGATCGGCGAAGGCGTGACACTCCCGGAACCCGTCCCCGTGCCTGAACCCGGCCCAGCGTTGCTCACGCTCGCCGGCCTGGCCATGCTGGCCGCCCGCGCGCGCCGAAGAACCGGCGCCTTGCTCGCTGACTGAGCGCGAAGTCGGCGGCCACGACGGATTCGGGGCCGGCGACGGCCAAGAGCTGCCGTTTACAGATGTCCGCTTTGTCGGAGAAGCAGGTGTCTGGGTTCACGACGCCAATGGCGTCATCCCTGCGTAGGATGCTGCGTGGCGAATGCGAGCTACTGGCCACAAGCAGACAGTCGCCAGCGACCGCTTTCCTGAAGACCGCCCTGGCTTGCCAGACGACCGCACATCCAATCACACATGAGATTTCGGGACAATGGCTTGGGTCCGGAGCGCGGCGCGATCAACTGCGAACGCAGTCCGCTTCCGACGCGGCCAGCCACCATGTGGGCGGAGATTGACAGCGCGCGCTTGCGCCTCGAAACCGCGCGCTTCGACTCATCGCGCCGTCCTCGGGCAACACCTCAGCCCTCGCGCACGACTCGCGCTCCATAATCGCCCGTCACCCCCGTCACCCTCGTCACCCCCGTCATGCTGCCCGGCAAGAGGCAGAAATCCACAAAGAGGAGCCCGCCATGCCCAAGTCATTGCTCTACGTCCCCGGTCTCGCAATGCCGGAGCTGGTGGTCAAGCAGGCCAGGACTGGCGCGGAGTTCAGCGCGAAAGTGGCGGCCGCCTTCCAGGGCGACATCTACATGCGCGACATGGTGCCGGTGATCCTGAACAAGGGCGTGCAGCCGCGCGACTGCCGGCAAAGCCTGCGGTGGGTCGACATCCCGCGGGTGCCGGCGCCGACGCGTCCCACGCATCGCCGAACGCCAGCCATCAGCGGGAAGATACCCCCGCCTCCGCCGAGCGGTGGCGGCATGCCCAAGGCCTTCAAGATGCTCGGCGCCCCGGGCGCCAACGTGCTGTCGCTGCAGCCCGGCGAGCAGGCCGTGCCGATGAAGATGGGCGTGGGCATCACGCTCACGCCGTGCACGGCACCCGAGTACCTTGCGCAGCCCATGCCCAGCTCGAGCAAGACCAAGGCGCTGGCTGATCTGGCGGCTGGCGACACGCTCTACATCGTGGGCCACTCCAACGCCCTGGGCGGTTCGCTCACCTACAAGTGCCCGGCGCTCGGGCACATCACCAAGAGCGACCAGAACCCCAACGGTTGCGCCGGATGGCAGCACGCGGAGAAGCGGCACATCGACCCGGTGACCCTGGCCAGCCTGCTGGTCAACGAAGGGCTGCCGGTCAAGGTCAAGTTCGACATCGCGCTGGTGGCCTGCTACAGCGCGGGGCTGGACGATGCCGAACTGCAGACGGTGCAATCGTATGCGCAACGCCTGGCCGGCGCCCTGAACGGCCGCGGTTGCCTGGCGAAGGTGTACGGCGCCACAGGTCTTACCAGCGCTGGCACCGAGGTACAGGTGTCCCGAGGCGCCACGCAGAAAAGGGACGGCAGCATCCTGCTCGATCCCTCCGGGCGCGAAGAACTGCCCGACGGCGGCGGCTTGCCGTTCTACAAGCGCTTCTTCCGCTTCTACAAGTGAACGCGCAGGCGGCCGCTCGCGGGCGCGCCGCATCGTCCGTTCAGGCCTCCAGCGGAAACAGCGCCTGCGGCATACCCAAGGCCGTCTGCACCACCGGCCGGAACCGCTCCAGCACCGCAGGACTCTGCGACGGCGCGTTGTGCATGCACCAGCGAGCCACGACGAGCACATGCTCCTCGTGCGCCATCAGGCCCTTGCGCATCGCGGGGTAGGCGCCGAGTGCGGGCGAGCTGTCCTCGAGCCGCTCGTAGTCGCAGCGTTCGTTCGGCCGGACAGGTGCTTCGAATAGCAAGGCTGCGGGCATCCGCCCACGTGCGAAGTCGCGGTGGAAGTTCTGATAGCGGCTTGGACGCCGGCGCCGAAGTCGCAGTTCGGTAGAGTCGAGATGTGGCGCGGTGGCGGTAGGTCTGAGCATCGCTGTTGCCGCCCCTTTCGGTTGACGGTGGCCGCTGGGCGTGCTTCTCGTTCAACTTGCCTGCAGCACGCCCGTCTTCGGATACTGCGGCGGGCACGAGCACGCTGGAGGTGTGTATCTGACGTTCTGGGCGGTGGCGGCTCTGTTGCTGTAACTCGTTTTCAAGGCGCTTTTGAATCGCTGGGCGTCGACCAGACTGCGTGTTTTCCATCTGGACTGAGATGCGCGGCTTGCGGCTGCAGCCGGCCAGCAGCGGCCTATGATGATCGTCCGCTTTCGGGGAGACAGATGTGACAGTGGGATCGCGCGAAGAGAGCGAAGCAATGATCGCGAAATTGCAGGCTGGACTTGCGCGGCAAGACCTCTTGCCGCCCCGCTCGCTCAGACGGAATGCCAGCGACTACCCGTTGGTCTGCTACGTCAGCCGGGCGCGTGTGACCGCTCTTGGGTACGGATACTGTGATGTATTTCTCGCACAAGGATCGAGACCGCGCCAGTCGAGATGCCCGCGGGAACTACATGGAACGTCGAAAAATGGAAGCTGAAGAGCTGTACAACGCAGGGCGCCTCGCCTACGAGGCTGGCCGTCTCAACGAAGCGATGGATTTGCTTGAAAGATCCCTGCGCCTGCAAGATCATTTCAAGTCGCGCGAGCTGCTCGCGGCGTGCTGCGCGGCCGTCGGTGACACTGTCGCTGCCTTGGCAAACCTGGAGCTTGCGTATCAACTGAATGAGAAGTCCAGCAAGACGGCGTGCCTGCTGGCGAAAGCTCTACTAGATGCTGGCAACCCAGGGCGCGCCCGAGAAATTGTCGAGACGTGCCTGAGGCTCGACAAGGACTACGGCCCGGCGAAGCGATTTCTCGACGGGCTCGGGTATGAATACTCCCGTGGCGAACAAAAAGGGAGCGCTGGTTGCCTGGTTCCAACGATCTGTCTTTGGCTGCGCCGACGGGCATCTGTCGGCCACAACCGGTCGGTCACAAAAGGCCGCTTTGCGGGAAGCCACAGGGGAGTCGAGTGCAGGAATATCGCTTCAACTCATCGGGAATGTCGACGCGACATCGCGCTTGCAACACCGGTTGGCCGAATGACGGGTCAATCGGAGCCTTGCCGCCACTCGGGCAGCATGGATTCGATGACCGCGGCCAGTCGGTGCGCGATCTTCTCCTGGTCGGCACTGGACGGGTGCCAGTCGCATCCGTCTAGCGCGAGCGGCCCCAAGTCGACGACTTTCGCGACCGGGACGCCTTCCTTGACGAGCAGCTCCCGCACGCGTTGAACTGAGCGTTCGACAGCGCCGTCCGCCACATCCGTGGCAAGGAGGATGAATTGCGCCGCGGGATGGCGGTGCCGCACGGATCGCACGAACGCGACGTATTTCCGCTCGAAGTCCGCGGACAGGCCGGCGGCATCCACCCAGGGTTCACCGGCGCCGATGGGTGTGGAGAAATCGTTGGTACCCAGCCCGACGACGAAAAGTTGCGGTGACCAGTTCGGGTCGTCGGCATCTGCTGCCGGCAGAGGGTCTGCCGGCAGCAGATGCGCATAAGCGGCGGGCAGCGTCAGGCCGGCCTCATTCGAGAAGTTACGCACCATGCCGCGGCCAGAGATCGCGTTGATGCGGTAGTCGGCGTCGAAACGCCCCGCTACCCGCGGGCCGAACGCCAGCGAGTTGTCGGTGGTACGCCAGACCTCCTCGACGCTACATTCCCTGCTTGTCGAGGCCGCGCCGTAGCCAACGGTGTAGGAGTCACCAATGAATTCGATCGCACGTCCACGTACACGGGGCTGCAACGCAGCCGCCTGATCGGGCACGGCAAACCCACCAAAGACCTGGGCGCCGTCCTGGCTCTCGCTCACGATGTCCACCCTGACCACGTGCTCACCCGGCGGCAGGCCGCGTATGCGCAGCACGGCAAGCGCAGGCCGCATCACATCGACCATCTCCCGGTTGTCGATTGAGACGCGAGCATGCTTGTCGCCGCTGCCGAGGTCGACATAGACCATGGTTCCGGAAAACCGCGCTTCGAAGTACGTGCCCGGCCACTGGTACCGCCAGCCCCGCTCGCCCGGCCGTTGCTCGACTCTGCCGACAGCCCGAGCCACCAGTGCAGCACTGTCGACCGGCCAGGCTGCCAGCGGCTGCACCTCGAGCGATGCAGCGTTGGCAAGCAGGGAAATCGAACTCGCCAACAAGGCTGCGGAGGATTTCAGGAGGTCAGAGGACGACATCAGCAACGCGATTCATGGGGTTGTCCAAATGTGGCTCGAGTGATTGGTGCTGACTGGCCGAGGGTGCTCGGACGTGCTGCTCGGCGCCGAGTATTGTGAAGGACGCGAGTCAGCCAGGGGACGAAACCCCAGCGCGGTAGGGCGTCCCGGACGCTCTTCGGCGGGTGGGGCATGACGGACGATTGGGCGGGGAACGATATGCTTTACGCTACGGTCAGTCGACCAGTACCGATCACCGGTGTTGCCTCATCTCGCCTGGCAGGGGCCTCCGAAGGCTCTTGTCGGCCAAGACCAGTCGGTCGCGACCGTCCGGTTTCAGGGAAGTTGGGAGGGCATAAATGTTGATCTCGCGCATTGTTCTGGTAGCGACAATCGTGGCACTTTTCGGGTGTACCACTTCCTTGCCAAGCCTTTGCGGCGAGTACGACGGACGCGCCTGGAAGGAGGTGCAGGCTCCCGCCGACCGGGCGCAACTGATGAAGCTGGCCGTACTCGAGAATGGTTTTCACCCGACGCTCGACAACATTGTCTGGGCAACAGAACCCGGCGGCTTGATGATGCTTTGCGAGCTGAGCGGCAGTCGCTCCACTCCGTCTATCGGCGGAGCCTGGTGGATCTTCGATGGCCAAAGGCTGGTCGGGCGCGGCGCACGGGTCTCGCTCTCATAGGGACTGGTCGGTGAGAATGGCCTCCTGGCCCGCAGTCGGCCAGGAGCGGACGTCCAAGAACGACCGCTTCGGGGAATCCTGCTATTCGCCCTCGAAGCCTCGTGGCACGCTGCGACTAGCATGGAAGCTGACACTACTTTCAACCCAATATTTTCGCCCGAATTGGTGCAGGATGCATCGCGCGCATTTGTCCGGCGATATCTAGCCGGACGTTATGGCGCGCTGTTAGCCGGCTCGACAGTCGTAAACGTTGCCGGGATCGCGCTCGCGTATTGGCTCGGCGCAGATACGGTTCCACTTGCAGTATTCGGTGTGTTGGTTGCCCTGTGCGTGGCCTATTTCGTCTCGTTCTACATCCTCAGGCCAGCTCGCCTTGCCGCCCGCATGCTCAGGACGCATGACCCCAAGTTGAGCCTTCGCGTCGACGCTCAAGGCATCCTGGCACAAGGCGAAAAACAGCAGGCACACATCGAGTGGCCCAGCGTGAAATCAATTCTGGAGCTGCATCACTGTTTTCTCTTGGTGCTCTCGTCCGTTACCTTCGTGATTGTTCCGAAAGTGGGCCTGCCGGCTGAGTCTGCCGATCTTCTGCGGCGTCGGATCGCGAAGGGATGAACTGACACACGCAACTTTTAGGTCAGCAGCCGCAGCCGGCTGCGGTCGTTGGCGGCCGGCGGCTTTGAGGTTGGCTCGCCTGTAAACATTCCGGCGAGGCAAGCAACCGCATGAGCGACGAAATCAAGATGAACCAACGGGCAATCCCGGAAGCGGCGCTGCGCGACAGCAACGCTGTTGAAATGCTGCGAGTTTGGATCGCCGAGCAAGGGTTGCACTGCTCGCTCAAGGTCGGCATGTACAGAGAGAGCACCACCGTATCGGAGGAAAAGGCCTGGGCCAAGATCCTCGCCGACGTCGCGCGTCACGTAGCGAACGCACTGCATGCAGGGTACGGAGCAGACGCCGCAGAATCGCTCCGAGAGATACGAGAAAGCTTCGCCCAAGAACTGGAGGCGCCGACCTCGGATATCAGAGGCAATTTCGTGAGGAAGCATTGAACTGGCTGACCGGGCGGAGGCGAGCTTTCGGCCACGAGCGGTCGATGGATGATGACCGCTTTCGGCGGGCACCGGTTGGCACGGGCCACGCAAGGGCGCCGCGAGCTCATGCCCGCCAAGCCGGCACCGCTTTGGCCAGGTTCCACATCATGACGTCGATGGCGCGGTCGCTTCCTGGGCTGCGCGCATTCGCGAGTGCAGCCCAGCACAGTCCGCTCGCGGTTCTCACCACAATGGCCGTCGTTCCGGGTAGGCTGCCGATGTGCCACCAATTCGGCAAGCTGTTCACCGCCCAGCCAGACGCGTATCGGGACCCGGCTGAGGCGGTCACCGTCGATGTCATGGTTTGTATCGTCCGCGGCATCAACAGGCTCTCGGTGTCGTTGAATCCGTCCACGTGCATGACGAACTTCACCAGGTCGGTTGCAGAGGCGATCCAGCCGCCATGCGAATCCATGCGAGCGACGTTCATTCCGTAGGGAAGTCGGTCGGGTACGTCGTAATAGACCACCTCGCCGTTCGCCCGGTCTGCTCGCGTGTTGCCGCCGATGCGCATGTCCGTGACGTCGGAAGGCCTCAGCACGCGCTGGGTCACGAATTCCGCGTAGGGCAGTCCCGACGCCTTCTCGATGACGCGTCCCAGGAGGCAATATCCGAAATTGGAATAGGCCCACTGGGTTCCAGGGGAATTGGCGAGCGGCTGGTTTGCGAGCACCCACGAGATCAACTCGTGCTGGCTGATCGAAGGGTCGCGAAACATCGGATCGGTCGCATCGTTCGGCCAGCCACCGCTGGTATGCGTGAGCAGATGGTGAACCGTGATCTCCTGGAGCCACGCAGACGGGTTGTTGCCGCAGTAGGACCGAAGCCAGCCGCCCGGTGCGAACACCTTGTCGTCCAACCTGACCTTGCCTCGCTCGATCAGCGTGTAGATGGCCGTAGACGTCATCGGCTTGGTGACGCTGGCGATGCGGAACAGATGCGAAGGCGTCGCGGCTTCACCGCCTTCCACATCGGCCAGCCCGAAGGCTTCGCGATAGACAATCCGGCCGTGCTTCGAGAATGCCACCGACAGGCCAGGAATCTTGAACTTCTCGCGGAATTGCTCGGCGAAGCTGCTCATCGTCAAGCGCTCGGGACCAGACGGCGCGAGCACTGCAGCGTCCGCCGCCTCCCCCCGGCTCGACATGGAGCCAAGCACCGCCGCGCTAGCACCGATCAGGAAATCGCGCCGCGTTGCAAGGGACATGTCGTCTCTCCTACGAGTTCAAGAGACAGAGCATACTGATCAATGCGCCGGCGTACTTCTCCTTCTTCGAGGGCTTCCGTGCGTTTTGCCATGGCAGCGTGACGTCATCCGAAACTAGTTGAACGGCTACCTCTTCAAGTTCGGTGTCATGCGTTCCCGTCACAATTCGCAAATCGGCCAGGAGCAGTCCTACGCGAGCGTCCGCTAACGGGAAGTCTAGTCAGGTAGCATCGAAACATGATCACCTTCTCCGTCAATGAGGCAATCGAGCATCTGGATGGTCTGGCCGGCAAGGACATCTCGGTTCACGGCATGTTGTCATTCGAGTTCGAAAACGTTTCCTTGTCGCATGTTCCACTTTTTGAACGCGCGCCTAGCTACGATTCGTCGATCTGGCTGGCTGTCGGAAATGGCAGCCTAAGATTCGATCCGAAGGTCTGCGAGCGACTGCGTGGCAAAGTGGTGATTGTGGAAGGCACGCTCGCCAAACCCGACCCCCGCTTCGGCGGCAGTGGCCATTTCAGTCTATGGCCAGCAGAGATCGTTGCCCGAACTCTTGAGCTGGCGCCGACCGGAGATTGGGCGCATGTCGGCCATGAGCAGACGATCCCGAACGACCGCTACCGGGTTGTCCAGTGAGCAGATACGATGCACCCGGTCAGTGTGGCGGAAAGGTAGACGCACGGGCAAACTCGTCCCTGAAAGGGGTGCAGGCTTCGACACCTGTCGCTGACAACGCCCGCACTATCGCAGCTTCCGGCCAGTTGCGGTTAGTCGCGAACGACAGGTATTAGGAAGCTCAGAGGAAGCCGACCAAGCGCGGTCGTTCGTGCGCCGCTGGTTGAGGGTTTGCTAGGGGCGGATCAGCCTGACTTGAGGAGCCGATTTACGGTGAAAGAGTTTGTTTCCTTGGCCCTCGTATTGGGCCTCGTAGTAGCTTGGGGAGGCGTGGCGGCTTGGCGTCTCCATCGGGGATACCGATCGAGGTCGTGGCCGAAGGCTGAAGCGATCATCGAGGCTTCAGCGGTCTCGAGGATGTCCACTTTGCAAGCTACCGTGTGGATGCCGAAAGTCCGGTATCGGTACGAGGTTGATGGTACGTGGTACCGAGGCGAACGCATTGCGTTCAAAAGCCAATTGGGGACCAACCCGAATTCCGCCGCGAGGACGTGTGCGAAATTTGTTGTGGGCAGCCGCGTCGCGGTCTACTACGATCCGAAAGCACCTCACCGCAGCGTGCTTTGGGCAACCATCAGCATCTCCGACATTGTTTTCGCTGCGTCTGGAGTGGCGGCAGGACTCTTGATGGTCTTGCTTATGCTTCCGCTGGTGTCTTTTTCAGACCGACAAAGTTTTCCACACGAAGGCGCTTTTGTTGGCCTTTACTACGGTGCATTCGAGCGAAGTGACTTTAGGCCAGCAGGCACAAAGGAGACCTGGTGGCTTAAGGGTGAGGTACCGTGCAAGAGAACGGCCCGTGCGTCTGATGGCCGACCGCTGTTCTATGTCGAGTTCCAGGCGTCGCTCTCGGAGCGCGGCTCATTCGGTCACCTGGGTGCCTATGATCGCCAGATCGTTCCTACCCGATTCATTGCCTGTCGCCACGCGACTGCCGCTGAGGATAAGGCGCTCTTCCAGGATGGATCGTTTGCATACTGAGGCGTGACCGGCTTCTTTGGGCTGCAGTCGGCCATGAGCGGGCGTTGGTCAACGACCGCTTCCAGGAAGCTCTGCGTTGGGACAGAATCCCGCCATGCCAGGGAAATTCCTCAAGCGAGGCACGATAGTTGACGCTATCAAGAGTCAAGAGTGCACCAATGCCATCCAGAAGCGTGACGGCCTGTCAAAGCATCCCGTACGCTTCACCGTATGCGGCTGTCCGGACCCGAACTGCGGTGGCTGGCACACGATCGTGACCGACAGGCAGGTTCCGACCGCAGATGAGTGCGACGCGCTGCTCCGCGCGAAATCGCTGAAATCCCGAGGGGGCGCACCCTGACAGACTTCGGCAGCCGGCCAACAGCAGTCTGTCGCGAAAGGCCGCTTTGCCCCTGTTCAAAATGCACGCATGATCACTGTCACCGCTTCCGTCGCGCGCTATTCCAGGATGCTGCTCTGCGCCACCTGGTTCTCAGCGCTCGTCGCTTGCAGCAAGGAAACGACCGTTGTGGCAGGGGCACGTGTCGCCGCGGCAGCATCAAACGCCTCCTCGCGAGAACTGTCTGGCGCACGCCAGCTGGCGGCTCCCAACCTAGCGCCCCTTCCTGATGCCCTCTCACCGAACATAGGCGGGGAGTGGAACAGCATCCGGGCTGAACAGGTGGCTGAGAACGCCATGGAGCGGTCGACGGACTGGGCGGGGCTAGGTCTGTGCAGCTCGGCGTGTCGCGTCGATGCCCGAATGCTTATGGAAGCGGAGGACCCTTCGGATGGCGCCGGGCGACACCTCATGGTGCTGGCCATCAGCGGAAGTGAAGCCGACGGCGCAGGCGCCATGTTCCAGGGCACCGCCATCGGCATTTGTTCGTTCGAGCGGAAGACAGGCAATTGGACGTTGACTGAATGCCGCGAGGACGCTGCCCGCGTGCCCTATGGCTACGGCGACTACGACGCGCTGGAAGCCGTCATTAGATCGGACAGTGAGGGCGGTGTCGTCGTGGTCGTCGACTGGGCAAAGACGGGGACGGGCGAGCGCTCTCGATATCTTGCATTTCTGCGCAGAGTGGACGGTCGATTCACCACCGTACTTGAATTGAGCACGGGCGTCGATACGATGGGCAACTACGCGGATCGGCCCGACATAGAAGCCTCGTGGCGGGCCACCTGGGACTTTCAGAGGAGCGCCACGACCGTGCCTGACATCTTGACCACAGCCACAGGCAACGAGGGCCTTCGCCACATCGATTGCCGAGCCCGTTTCCGTTTCGACGGTCGACAGTACGTCAAGGCCGAAGCCAGTGCCAGCCGCGAATCCTGCCCCTGGGCCGATGAGGAGCCTCCCAAATCGGCGGCGTCCGCGGCTTCGGTCTGACGCTGACCGGCCACAACCTGACGGTCGACGACGTCCGCTAACGGGACGCTCGGCTGGCCTGTAGGATCACACTCATGACAACGAAGACGGAAGCGTACGTCCTGTCGCCAATGCCAACGCCTTGGGGCGACTACGGCAAGATCCTGGTGCACGGGATGAGCTCCCATCTCGAGCGCTACGACGGACTGCTCCAGCTCGAACGTGCCGGATCGCGCTTTCCGGCGATCACGGGTCAGGTTCACATCTTGGTGAAGGAGGCAGTTCGCGCCCTCCTGGACGCGCGGATGCCGGCGCTCGAGTTCCGTCAAGTTCTCCTGCGGCGATGCGTGCGGCTGGAATGGGCTGATTGGGATACGACACTTGATGAGCCCGCGGAGTATCCCGACAGCGGCGAGCCGGAGGACTACATCTTGTCTCGGCCGCATGACCCGATGGTGGCAGCATCGATCGGGATGCTCTGGGAACTCGTGCCCGAGGTCCTTGATGGAATCCAGGCCCCCGGAGGTGCATTGCGCCTCTTGGCGTACCGTGGGCAACACCTTGTGCGGGCCGATCTGGATGCAGGCCACAACTTTGTTTCGGAGGAGATGCGAGACCTACTCCTGGAGGCCGCGCCTGGTTGCCTCAGCTTCAAACCAGCAAGGCTCAAGCACGACTGAATTGTCGGTGCCTCGCCTAATTCCGCAGTCGGCCATGACCGGCCTTTCGCCAGCGGCAGGTCTTGGGTGACCCGCCAAGTCGGCGATGATGGGAAGCACCATCGCCGATCCAAACTGTTGACCGTAGTTGTGTGACTCGATGACGCTCGAGACGCGTCGCTGGCCATCGCGACCGCACAATCGGCGCCACTGTCATGGTGGATTCCGCTACATCAAGCGCCGGCTTGGCGTAGGGGGGCCGTCACACAGCACCGTTTCCCTTTCCGACCTAGACGAGACATGGGGCTGGTATGAATTTACGAGGGAGCAAGTTCGCTGCGATCGCTAGCCTGGCGCTGGCCATCGTGCTGTTGGCCGTTTCATTGACGACCGGGCTCCAGGCAGGTGCCATCACTGGCCCCGGGGCGCTAGTGCTCACGCCGCGCGACGAGGTATGGATCGGAGTCGGTCAGCAACTCTGGCGTTCCACCGTGGACGGGCACCTGCTTCAGGCCCTGCCGGTGAGCGAAACGAATCTACCTGGCCCGCCCTCCAATTTGCTACATCACCCCGCGGGCCGAATCGTCGCCACGGTTCGAGGTAACCCGGGGCTGTACTTCCTCGATCCCGTGACCGCCCGTGTTGGGCGGGTAGTGGTACCGCGATGGCCTGCCGAATTGAAGGACTACGGGAACGACGCGATCAATGTCGCCTTCGGCCCCGACGGGCGGTTTGCCGTCGCTACGGGTGGCGGCCATGCCGTGGTTCTTTTCGATGCCGACGGTCGCTATCTGGCTCGCACGGCGCCCGACACCTACCGCTTCACGAACGGCCTGTGGTGGGAGGGTGACGATCTGTGGACGACGGATACCAATCGCTTCTCGCTCCGGCGTCTGGACGGCAAGACGCTCGCCGTCGTACGGAGCGTGGCCTTGTCGGCTGACGATGTCGCTCGATTCCTCGGCCCCGCACGTGCAGCCTCCGGCGCCGAAGATCCGATGGCCGCGTTGATCCGCTATCGCAACGGCATGATCGAGGGCCGTGTCGTTCTTGTCCGACGCGATGGCGGAGAAGTGCCTTTGGCGCATGACGGCAAGTTCGAGCCAAACGACGTCGAATGGGTTGACCAGGATGTGCTGGCCAGCGACGGTGCGTCATTCAGTGTGCGCCGCTGGAATGCTGGTGGACAAACCCAGCCGCCTTTCGGCGACGCCGCGTTTGCCGATCGTCTGCGGCAGATGGCCAGCGCACAGACCAGCCTTCAGCGAAGGCACCAGGCAAGCCTCTGGGCGGGGATTGTCGTCTTCGCGGTCGCGCTGTTGCTCGCCCTGGGCGCACAACGGGCGGAGCGGTCACCTCGAGGCCTCGACGTGCCGCTTGATCTCTCGCACCTGGGAACACCGCTGGTTGACAGGCTCGCACTGGCTCGGTTGGCGCTGCGTGTCCTTGGCCCGGCGCTGCTTCTGGCGATGTTCGGACTGTCGTTGCAGACCACGCTCGTACGTGAATGGATTCACTCGTCCATCACGCAGGGCGCAATACTCCTCGTGGCAAGCTTGGCCACGGTCGCCATTGCCGCCGTCGGCATCTGGTTCGTGCTCGCCACGCGACGCAAGGCGAAATTGCCAGCATTCGAGCCGTTGTTCAACGCGGTCGCCGTGCACAGACTGCGAAAAGCGACAACTTTCCTGCTGCCGATGGCTGAAGGCGAGCACGTCGTCGAGACCTTCATGTTTTTGCGGCAAGAACCCAGGGCCGAGGGCAATCGCATTCTCGAGGTCTTGGTGCCCGCGCGTGAGTCCATGTGCTGGGTTGTGTGGACCAATTTCCGCGTACGAATCTTCAAATCGACGAGGACCGATCACTGGTTGGATATTGCGTTTGACCTCACGCAGATTTCAGCCCTGTCGACCCGACCAAGTGCTGCCGCGCGCGCAGGGACGACCGCCCGGCTGATGCTTGGAGCCGGCAGTGGCGGTTGGCTGGAAATCTTGCTGCATGATGGACGGGCGATCGTCGGTTCGGTCACATCGGCCATTGTGGCGGAGCGCCTAGTGAGACAGTTCCGTCTGACCAGCGTCGATGTTCAACCCATGCCACAGCCGGACAGCGCGCAAGGCCTCGACCCTGTCGCATCAGGGCCGACGCGCGTTCAGGCAGCGATCGCCTCCGCCGTGCTTCCCGGCCTCGGCCAGTGGTGGCAACGACGCGGGAAGACGGCGTTGCTTTTCTTTGTGCCCTGGTCGGTCATCCTGCTCGCCTTGACCATACCAGTTGCCTGGACGGTGGTGGGCACCCGCGCCGACGTGCACGCGTCGACAATCGCGCTAGCTGTGCTCATGCAGATTGGATATCCAGCCCTGGCTGCTTGGGATGCCTGGAAGGCGGGACGACAGGCGTTGGTCGAAGTCTGAAGTTGGCGCCTCGCCGCTATGGCCGTCGCTGTTCGGACCAATTGCAGACGGTCGCGAACGACCGTTATCGGGTAACCTAGGATCTCACGGTAGAGGCAGACATAGGACCAGGGGTACAAGTGTTCATTGAGAAGCATGGTGGGCTCTGGGCCAGCGGCGAGTCGACAACCTTTGAGCTGTTCGACGAGACATCTCAGCTCCTCGGTGCCGTCTCAGAGAGGGGTGGCCTGTTCGTGGCCACAATCCACGAGAAGAGCGCGGATCCCCAGTGGCGGTTACCCGTATGGGGCGAGCTTCGCCCGAGTTCTCTGTTTGGCACGCAAACAGAGGCAATCCAACACATCCGATCGACTCTGTACGTGGATGCGCCGCGCTAGTCGGAGGGCTGCATAGCGTCCACTTCGGCAGGCGGTCTGGAAGTCATCATCCGGCCAGCACGTGTCCTTCGCCAGCCATCGGTATTCGGCTGTATAGCGAGAGGATTGCACTGCGGCCGGATGACCGTCCGCCGCGGTGTTTCACCAACGTCGCGACGAGTCGTCAGAGAGCGGTGGTCTTCATGCCGCGCGTCGATAGCGATCGCGACAGGGCGTCCTAGGCTGGGGCGACAGCAGAGCGGCGCTGTCGCAGGCGACCGCGGCCTGCGGTCGCCTGAACTCGTGGGTTAGGTGCGATGCCTAGATCGACAGGGCGTAGCGGATGATGTCCGCGATGCCGAACGTTGCCTTGGCCTTCGGAAGCGTGGGTGTCCAGTCCGGCTCCAAGCGCAGGTAGGAGTTCTCACCCGCGACCAGCAGGCCCAGAATCGTCTCCGCGACGATTCGGCCGCCGACTGGACCCAGCCTGACGGGAACCGCATTCGCGTCTTTGTCGGCCATGCCTTCGCTGTCCTGGCGCCACTGAGCGTTGGCTTCGGCGAGCACGTAGTACCAAAGGGGGGAGTTCGTCACGAACCGACCCTCGGCGATCTTCGCCAGTTCCTTATCGTCCGGCTGGTGGGCATCATCGCGCTGGGCCTTGCCCACAAACAGCTTGGACGGGGGCAGCGGCTCCTCTCCGATTGCCGCTGCGATGGTCTGTCCGCTCGGTAGATCCATGCTGTTGCCTCGCCAGAGGTTACGCACGGCCAGGTTGCTGGGATTGGTGGGATCGGTCTCCTTCGGCTGGAGCGTCCGGACGATGAGATCGCCGCCTGCCACGAACGGCGGATCCGAGAATTCGGGGAGGAAGCCAAGCGGGTTGACCAGCGATGAGTCGATCTTGTAGGCCGGCTGCAGGCGCGCCTTGCCCGTTTTGCCCGCGCTCCCGTTGATGTCGAAGAACAGGCTCCAGTCGATGGCCCATTCCTTCGGAAATGCGTCGAACCCGTTGAGGCCGCGGGCTTGCACTCCCGCGAAGATGAAGAAACGGCCGTCGACATGCTGCGGATCGATTTCCTTGCCGGTCGCTTCCCGGGGATCCTTGCCGCCGTGGAGGTGGGTGTTCAGGCGATAGATCGGTCGCACCATCGAGTGACCGTACCGGTACGCCGCGGCTGAGAACTCGATCGGGATGTACCCGTCGCCGGCCTCGACGTCAAAGTACTTCAGCGTCGGGCGCGTACCGCCGGCGCCGGCCTCTGTCCACTGCGGCCACACCTTCTGCATCGTGGCCTTGCCGACGATGGTGGGGAGGTAGTCGTTGGCCACCGCCCATTGGTAGTGCCAGCGGACGAGCTTTTGGATCTCTTCGAAGGGCAGATCCTTGTGTTGCTCCGCGAGACGGTTGTGGAAGCGCAGAAAGACGCCTTGGAGCTGGGAGACGATGACGTTTTCATCGTTGCGCTTGTCGCCGATCAGCGCACGCGCCGGCCGATCGTCGTCCGGCGCATTTCCTGCGAACCTGGGCAGGTCGCGCGAGGAGGGTAGTTGCTCGAAACCCTGCGAGAGCGGGCGTCCGAGGCGGAATCGCCGGCCGTCGGGCTCGTACATGTACGGCTGGTCCGCTGGGCCACGCCCGTACAGGCAGTCCAGGTCGAGCGCAGGCGTGCGGAAGTCGACGAGCGCGCTCGGATCGTTGCGCTTTTGCAGCAGGCTCGCTGGATCGAACGTCATGTCGTGGTCGACGAATTGACCGAAGTAGGTGTAGCCAGCCGCGATACCGGTGTTCTCTTCGCCGTCGATTTCCGTTTCTGCCGTCGCGGATGGCAGCAGGAAGAGCGGATTCTGCGGGTCATCGCTGGCTCGCTCCGGATCCGCGGTCATCGCGATGCCGAGTTCGGCCAGGTCCTCCTGTGTGTGCGTGGAGGGCGGCAGTTCGGGAAACATCCGCCTGAACTTGCCCTCCATGGACGGCGATCGATCTCCCCGCAGGCCCCCGCCGTGCGCTCCCGCATAGGGAGTTGTGCCCGGTGCCGGTTTGTCCATATATCCCATGAGTACCTCCTCATATTTGAAGGTCGGCGTGACCTTCGGACGGATGCGAGCGCAAATATGACTGCGCCCTCAACTTCGACATGCTTTTGGACAGAGGCGAGACGATCGACATTGAACGAACGACCCACGTGTCGGGCCTCGTCAGCGGTCATGAGCCGCGTCCGCCGGGGCGGACGCTCAGCAAAAACTGGAACGAAGCACCTCGTGAATCGAGGCCGAAGGGGATCGGGGCTCGCTGCGTTCGACCACCTAGTCGGCGAGAAGGCTGCGAATCTTGTATTTCTGTCGGTCAGATCGCCGGACCTGCGCCAAATTAACGCTGCGGCCCAAGATCATCGGTGGCGTAGTTTGGGCGCGAAGTTCTTTATCGCCATCCCCAATCTTGATGTCGCTTTTTGAATTCCGATGCCGTTTATGGATGCGAGGTTGCTGGGCCATCCAAGCCTGGCGCCGATTGATTCGACGGGCG
>FTIP01094176.1_pt1 | contig 16938 bp, 13 predicted proteins | sample 1658301 | NCBI WGS metagenome assembly FTIP01 (sample SAMEA3914813, study PRJEB12502) | metagenome | biome: forest; material: soil | place: Canada | collected 2011-07-07 | depth 0.3 m
GCGGCACCTACGTCTCCGACGAGATGCCGTGGTACCTGCACGGCGTGCCGTACGACTACCGCGGCTTGCCCGGGCTCGCACTGGAGGTCGAGGCCGTCTCGCGCGAGCGCGGCGGCTACAACCGTGCGATCAATCATCCCGGCCTGGGCCGTCACTACGCGACGATCAACGTCGTCAAGCAACTGCGGCTGGAACTGAACGACACCCCGGTGGTGACGGTCAGCTCGTGCCAGAACTGCGACTGGACGCACTTCCTGACCTCGGGCGAGGCCATCGCCGAGGGCGTGCGCCGCAGCGGCCTGCGCGCCGTGCTGCTGGCCTCGGGCGCGTTGAGCCACAAGTTCAATCCGATCGACTGGACGCCGAAGCATCCGCGCATCTTCCACGAGAGCAACGTCTCGCGGCCGGAGCACATCGTCAGCGACAAGGGGGCGATCGAGCTGATGCGCCATGGCCGCCACGACCAGATCCTCGAACGCTGGAACGACGAATACCGCAAGATGCCTTGGGAGGCCTTCGGCGCGCACTACCTGCAGATGCTCGGCGCGCTGGGCGGCGCGCAATGCCGCCTCGAGGGCGAGCCGCTGTCGGACTACGAGAACGCGCGCGGCACCGGCAACATCCACGTCTGGTTCGACACGCAGGCGCATGCCAACGATCTGGAGGCCGCATGAACTTCGAATTTCCAATGAACGAACTGCCCGCCGTGATGCGCGGGCCGCGCGTCGAGCGCCGCCGTGTCCTGCACGGTGGCAGCGCATTCTGGGGCACGCTGCGCGACGACGGGCGCCTGCACCTGGACGACGGCCGCGCGGTGGACGCCGACAGCGCCAGCTACCTGCCGCCGGTGAACCCCAGCAAGATCATCGCGGTCCACATCTCGTACAGCTCGCGCAGCCACGAGACGCGCAACAAGCCCAAGCCGAGCGAGACGCCGACCTATTTCACGAAGCCGCCCACGTCGCTGAACGGCCACCGGGGACAGATCCTCAAGCCGGCCGATTGCCGGTACCTCAACTACGAGGGCGAGTACGCGGTGGTGATCGGCCGGACCTGCCGCAACGTCACGCCCGACGAGGCCTGGGACTACATCGAGGGCTTCTGCCCCGCGCTCGACATGGGCCTGCAGGACTTCCGCGACACGGACCAGGGCTCGATGCTGCGCGTGAAGGGCGCCGACACGCTGCTGCCGATCGGCCCGGGCATCGTCCGGGGCGTCAACCTGTTCGAGCAGACGCTGCGCACCTACGTCAACGGCCTGGTCGTGCAGGAGGCGCACATCGGCGACGAGACGATCTGGGGTCCGCACTACGTGATCGCCGACATCGCGCGGCACATCACCCTGGTGGCCGGCGACGTGATCCTGATGGGCACGCCCGGCCATTCGCGCAGCGTCGATCCGGGGCAGCTCGTGGAATGCGAGATCACCGGCATCGGCCGCATCGCCGGCACCGTCACCGCCATCGCGGCGCCGCGGGCCAGCGCCCTCGGCGTCGGCCACGCCCCGACCGACACCCCGGAGGTGCGCCGCGTCGCGCTCGGGTTCGACGAGCGCGTGCCCGAGCGGCTGAAGAACAATCTGCGCCAGGCCAGGGAGCCGTCGTGATGAAGGTCTGCATCGTCGGCGCCGGCGCCATCGGCGGCTTCATCGGCGCCAGGTTGGCCGCCGCCGGACGCGCCCAGATCAGTGCCGTCGCGCGCGGCGCCACCCTGCAATCCCTGCAGCGACACGGCTGGCGCCTGAACACGGCCGCAGGACTCGTGCAGGCACCGGCGCAGGCCGCGGCCCACGCCGCCGACCTGGGCCCGCAGGATCTGGTCGTGATCGCCGTCAAAGGCCCTGCGCTGGCGCAGGTGGCACAGGGGCTGGCCCCGCTGTTCGGCCCTGACACGATGGTGATGCCGGCGATGAACGGCGTGCCCTGGTGGTTCTGCCAAGACGTTCCGGAGATCGGCCATGAGCCGCTGCAAAGCGTCGACCCGGGCGGACGGATCGCATCGGCCATCGCCTTCGGGCGCGTACTCGGTTGCGTGGTGCATGCCAGCACGGCGACGACCGAGCCCGGCTTGGTGCAGCACCGGATGGGCCAGGGCCTGATCGTCGGCGAGCCACGCGGTGGCCGCAGCCAGCGTGCGCAAGCCGTGGTCGAGCTGCTGGCTCACGCCGGCTTCGATGCCACGCATTCGGACAACGTGCGCTACGACATCTGGTACAAGTTGTGGGGCAACATGACGATGAACCCGGTGAGCGCGATCACCGGCGCGACCATCGACCGCATCCTCGCCGATCCGCAGGTGCGCGAGTTCTGCTCGGCGGCCATGCGCGAGGCTGCAGCCGTTGGCGCCCGCATCGGCTGCGGCATCGAGCAGAGTGCGGAGGACCGGCACGCCGTCACCGCCAGGCTCGGAGCGTTCAAGACCTCGATGCTGCAGGACGTCGAAGCCGGCCGGCCCATCGAGCTGGATGCCATCGTGTCCGCGGTGCACGAGATCGGCGCCCGGCTGGGGCAGCCGACGCCCAACATCGACATCCTGCTCGGACTCGCCCGGCTCTTCGGGCGGGTGCACGGGCTCTATCCGCAAGGCTGACGGCAGTCCCGGGCGTGAGCTCCGGTCCGCCGGCCCCATGCGCGGTCAGACAAGCGGGCTCGTCGGGCGGGCTGCAGTACCGACCCGTCCGGCCCCCCCGGTGGGCGGCGTCAAGGCCTACGATGCAATCACACTCACCCCGTGTTCAAGCGTCAAGACGGCCTCGAGCCCGCCCTCTTCGTGGTTGCGCAAGGCCAATGACGCCTCGTTCTTTTCTGCGAGCATCTTGGCGATGGTGAGACCCAGGCCGACGCCATCGGCGGATCGGGAGGTCGATTCAAGGCGGACGAACGGCTCGAACACCGCCTGGAGCTTGTCCGCCGGAATGCCGGCCCCCCGGTCGCGGATCACGACATGCACGGCGTTTCCGACCGCAACGGCCGACACCTCGGCGCTGTTGCCATATTTCAATGCGTTGTCGAGCAGGTTTGACAGGCATCGCTGCAACGCCCGGGGACGCGCATGGACGTCGCAGTCGCAACGCCGGTCGAATGTGACACTCTTGCCGGTGGCCGCCACTGCGTCCTCGATCACCACCTCCAGCAGATTGTCGAGCGCGATGCTGGCGAAGGGCTCGGTGATCTGCGCGCGCCGCGCATAGTTCAGTCCCTCGCGGATGAGCCCCTGCATCGTGGCCACGTCGTCGATCAGCCGGCTGCGCAGCGCTTCGTCGGAAACACGCTCGAGCCGCAGCCGCAGGCGCGTCATCGGCGTCTGGAGATCGTGGGTGATCGACGCCAGCAGTTGGGTCTTTTCGATCATGGAGTTGCGCAACTCGGCCTGCATCACGTTGAAGGCGCGGGCGGCATCCCGAACCTCCCGAGGACCGACTTCGTCTATGGGTCGACGGTCGATGTCGACGCCCAGAGCCTGCGCGGCACGCGACAGCTGCCTTAGCGGTGCGGCAGCCATCCGGGCGACGAGGAAGGCCACGATCGCAATGCCCGGCATCAGAAACAGTGCGACCAGCCATCTCAGTGCGTACGAGTCCTCCAGCGGACGGGCGCGGAGCTGGAGCTTGACTGGAACACCGTCCGACAGGGTCGTGTCGAGCACCCAGCACTCGCCCCCGGGATCTCCAGAAGGCAACAGGCAGGATTCGGCCTTGGCGCTCGCGGCATGGACAGGTCTGCCAGTACGGGCGGTCAGGCCCGCGGTCAGCGCGGCATCTTCCTTCAGCGTGACCTCTTTGCCGCTCGCCGCCCGGATTCCCCCGATCCGGTTCGCAAGCAGGTAGGCCCGGAGCGGCTCGTGCGCATGATCGACCAGGGAAAGAAAGTCGACAAGTCGGTCACCGACGCGATCCTCGCGCATGCTGCGGAGGTCGCTGCCGCGCTGCGCGTCCGCATACGCCAGTGCGATCACCGCGGTGCCGACGACCCCCGCAAGGAGAAGCACGAACAGCCGCCCCGCCATCGTGTCGACATAGCGAAGCAATGTCATTGATAAGTCACCGACGCCGCCAACACGTACCCTTCCCCGCGCACCGTCATGATCAGTTCCGATGCGCGCGCGTTGTCACTCAACTTCTGGCGCAGCCGACTCACTTGGAGGTCGGCGACACGCTGCACCGAATAGCCGCTCTCTTGAGGAACCGCACTGGTCGTCAACGTGAGGATCTGGTCGCGTGTGAGTACCTCGTTGGGATGCTCGACGAAGAATTTCAACAGGCTGAACTCGCTACCCGAGAGCATGACGACGCGATTCGCGCCCTTGACGAGGCGGCGATTTTCGAAATCCAGCGTCCAGTCTCGAAACATCGCTCGCTTGGGCGGCGAGGGCTCCGGCGCCTTGAGCGGCGAATAGGCCCGCCGCATCACGCTGCGTACCCGGGCGGTCAATTCACGCGGATCGAACGGCTTGGCGATGTAGTCGTCGGCACCCACCTCCAAGCCGATGACTCGATCCACCGCCTCGCCGCGGGCGGTCAGCATGATGATGGGAATATTCCGGCGGCTCCGCGATTCGCGGCAGAGCGACAGCCCGTCTTCTCCGGGCAGGTTCAGATCGAGAATGATCAGTTCGACCGGATGCTTGTCCAGGGCCGCGAACATGCTGGTTCCGTCGGACGCAGTCACGACCGAATAGTCGAACTTCCGCAGATGCTCGGCAACCAATGTGCGGATTTCCGGATCGTCGTCGACAACCAGCACCACGTGGGCACTGTTGCGAGTCGATGCCGCTTCGGTACCGGTGTCTTGCGCGGCGGCCCCGGTAGGCGCAGCGCCCGTGCTTTCAGGATGGGAAGTGGTCACGATTTTCAAGCCAGGAGGAACCTTCGTCCGACGAGCGCAAACTCGAACGCATCTGGCGCGCCAAGGCCGGCCACGCGCATCGCGCGCGCGCAATCCGAGGAGTAAGGCGCCGTCGCATCATGCTGCCAACACCCTTCAGGCGTGTGAGTTTGCAGATTACACCAAAGGACAAGAGCCGTTCATTTCGCTGGACCGTGACATGTGCCCGCATATGGCCACCGCCTGGCTCTTGAAATCATCCGTGCCGCAGCCCGAGGGCCAGGGCCAAGTTCTGACCACCTCGAGTTCGGTCGCGGCTCGCACCGGTCAGGCTAGAAGCTGCGGCTGACGAACCAGAACGTACCCAGCCCGACGAGCGCCGATCCTGCGCCGTCGATCAATACGCGGCGCGGCAGCGCAAGCCTGGCGCGCACGAGCAGCGCCGCGAGGCCGACCAGGCCCAGCACCAGCATCAGTTGCGCGATCTCGACGCCAATGTTGAAGCCCACCAGGATCTGCGCGAGCTTGTCCGGCGGCAACTGCATCTCGAGCAAGGTCGACGCGAAGCCGAAGCCATGGATCAGCCCGAACACCAGCGTGACCACCAGCCGCAGGCGCCCTGCATCGCCCATGTGTCCCGACATCAGAAGGTAGTTCGCGCAGAGCAGCGCGGAGCCGACGAGCAACAGCGGCGGCATCAGCCCGATGTGCAACAGACTCGCCGCAGCCATCGCGAGCAGCGGGAGGCCGATGGCCGCCGCGACGAACCTGGACCGCCGGGTGGCCACGGCGATGTTCTCCGCGCCGATCATCGCGATCGTCAGGCCCACGAGCGCATCGATGAATTCGGGGTGCGGCCGCAGCGCGCCGGTCACCGCCAGTGCCAGGGTGACGCTGTGGCCGAGCGTGAAGCCGGTGACGACGAACACGAGGTTGCGCAAGCGCCGGGAGATCAGTACGAGCCCGAGCATGAACGACATGTGGTCCGGGCCGGTGAAGATGTGCTCCATGCCGAGGCGGATGTAGTCCAGGAATCCGGCGTCCCGCATCGCGGCGTCGCCAGGGGCCGCGCGAACCTCGCGTCTTTCGGCGGTGAACATCTGCTCGATGAACTCCCCGTCCATGGTCTTGATCTGCGCGAAGGTGACGTGCGACGGGACGAGATCGAAGAAGGCCGAGGACCGCAGCGCGATGTCGTCCTTGCCGGGGCAAGCGAATTCGAACTCGAAACGCCGGAACTGGGAGGTCGCCGCCATCGCGTGCTCGTGAGCGATCGCGCACGCCTTGCCCGCGCTGGCGGCGCCGAGGCGGCTGTGGAGGTAGTCCAGCACGGCGGCGTTGGAAGGCTGCTGCTCCCCGGCGTGCGCGAGACGCGCCGATTCGACCAGCGGGATCGAGAACTCGAGGTGCACCTGGCCGCCGGCGATCTCCCAGACCGAGTGGCTCTCGCTCTTGGTGTGCGCGAGCGCCGGCGCGACGAACGCGAACACGAGCACGAGCACGGCGGACGCCGCGTGCCAGCGACGCAGCCACGTTCTCATGCGCCCGCCCTCGCGTGGCTATCGTGTGCGGACAAGGCCTGGGCGTCGTCCGACAGCTGGATGTCGGCGCGTCCGCGCAGGAACTCCACGTTTGACCGCAGCACCTGCTCCTGCGCCGCCTTCTTGTAGTCGGCCCAGACGCGGTCCGAGACCGCCTGGAAGGGCCGCGGCACGGATGGCTCGTGCTCGATCATCACGACCACGTGCAAGCCGTCGGCCGCGGCGACCGGATCCGACACCGCGCCCGCGGCCAGCCCGCTCGCGGCGGCATACACCGATGCATCGAGCTTGGCCTTGGCGGCGAAATCCAGGATCGCGTCGTCGCCCACGCTGCCCGAGTCCTGCAGCTCGAAGGCATGCATCGTCTGGTCGAGCGGCTGACCCGCTCGCAGCGCGGCCACGGCCCGAGCCGCATCCGCCGCGGCTCGAGCGCCATTGCGCCGCGGGCCGACGCGCGCCACCAGGTCGCGCATCCGGAAAGAGGCGTCGCTCGCGTACCGGCCCCTGTGCGTCTCGTACCACTGCCGCAGCGCTTCCGGCGAGGGCTGCTGCGCCAGCACGTTGGCCGTCACCTCCAGCTCGACGCCCGCCACCATGGCGGTGCGCACGTCGGGATCGAAGCTCGGCAGGTCGATCTCGACGCCGCGTTGGACGCTGAGCTCCTCCGCAACCATGTCGTCGAGCACCTTGCGACGCTGAGCCGCAGTCGACTTGTCGTAGGGCACGCCGAACTGCGTCTGCACCTGGGTCATGAAGTCGCCGCGCAGGATCGGGCGCCCGTTGATCAGCGCCATCGCCTCCGGCGGCACGGCGCTGGTGCGCGTGCCCTTGGCCGTGAAGAGGCTGTAGCCGGCGAACGCAAGGCCGACGACGGCGCCGCAGGTGAACAGCACCAGGGAGCGCCGGTCGCGGGCCTGATCCCGATCAGGGGCGCCGCTGTTGCTTCTCGTCTCATTCATGATGTCGATGTCCTGCAGTTGCGCGGGCGTCGCGCGCACCAACGCGTCCGCGAGCGCACGGCGGTGCCACACACGGTCGGCGCGATGCCTGACCACGCACGAAGGGGCTGTCTCAGGTCGATCGGCATGCCGGGCCTCAAAGGCTTGCCTTGATGGACACGCGGATCGTGCGCGGTTCCATCGGATGCACGAGCCGCCCGTCCACGCCGTTGCCGTTGTTGCACGCAACGCCTTCGCTGCGGGTGCATGAGCTGCCCCAGTAGGCGATGTCATAGGCCTTGGCGTTGAACAGGTTCAGGATGTCGGCACTGAGCTGCCAGCGCGGGTCGATCCGGTAGCCCAGCTTGACGTTCGCCGTGAAGGCCGGCGACGCTTTCTCGGTGCCGGTCTCCTCCAGCGGATAGGCGCCGATGTAGCGCAGCCGAACGCCGGCCAGCCACGGGCCCTTCGCATCCGCGGTGATGCCCAGCGAGGCCGACAGCGGAATCGCATTGGGCACGTAGCGGCCGCCGTTGGAGGCTTGCTCGAAGCGCGCGTGCGAGATCGCCACGTCGGCATCGACGTTGATCCAGCGGCCGATTGTCGCGTCGTTCCACCACTCGACGCCGTAGCGGCGCGACCCGCCTTCCGGTTCCGTGACGCCGTCGTCGCCGACGAAGACCAGCTCCGATGCCAGGTGGGTCGTCCACAGCGACAGACCCGTATTCCAGCCGGTCAGCGGTGAGGTGCGCACCCCGATCTCGGTATCCATCGCTCGCGAGATCAGGCCGACCGGCTCCGCCGCCGAGCCGTCCGAGGGATTGACGCTCGAGATCGCTCCCCGCGCGTCGTTGCTGTGGAAGCCCAGGCCCCAGTTGGCGTAGAACTCGGTACCGGCGAACGGCCCGAAGGCGACGGCCACCTTGGGACTGACCTGGGACGCGCCGGACCTGCCGCTGTTGTCCATGTTGTACAGGCCGCCGGTTGCGGTGTCGGCAGCCTGGATGTTGTCGACGCGCATGCCCGCCACGCTTCGGAACCAGGGCGTCCACTGCGTGCGCACGTCAGCGAAGGCGTTGGTCGCCGTCTCGATGAGCGCGTCCTGGCGAACCGCGCTGGTGCGCTGGCGATCCACCGTCTCGTACAGGCCCACCTTCGGGATGCGGTCCTGGCGCAGCCCGGCGCCGACGGTCAGGTCGCTGTCGAACAGCTTCGGGCCCAGATGCCAGTCGTGCTCGAGGCCGCCGCCCCAGGTCGTGCGATTGTCCAACTGCTCGTGCTGGCTCTCCTGCAGGCCCGACGGCGTCGAGAAGAGGTCCAGCGCGTAGCGGATCACGTAGCCGTTGGCGTGGGTCGACGACGTCTCGTCGGCGCGCGCCCATTCGCCGGACAGGCTGTAGCGGCCAGTCTTGCCGCCATCCGTCGGCGCCAGGGTACCGTAGCGGCTGATCTCGCCGTCCTCGATCGCGCGTTCCGGCACCTCCTCGGTGGCGATCCAGTGTGCGTCATAACCCATCGCGGTGATGTTGAAGCCGTTGCCGGCAGTACCCGACGACAGGCGCAGCACGCCGCTGAACTTGCGCAGACCTTCGGGCTGAACCCAGGGGCCGTTCGTCCGGGTGTAGTCGATCGCGCCCAGCAGGTCGAAGTCGCCTAGGCGCCGGCTGCCCACCGCGAAGGCTCGCCGATAGTCGTTCGGCCCCGCCGTGACGTCGATGAAGGGCCTGGCCACGACGTTCGCGTACGCCATGCGGGCAATGCCCGTCGTGTCGAAGTCGCCGTCCTCGGCGCTGTAGGCCCCCTTGCGGAAGTTGATCTTGTCGATCAGTTCGGGCGACAGGAAGTTCAGGTCCGAATACCCCTGGCCGTGGGCATGCGTGACCTCGTTGATCGGCATTCCATTGACGTAGGTCGCGAAGTCGGTGCCGTGGTCGAGGTTGAACCCGCGCAGGAAGTACTGGTTCGCCTTCCCGTCGCCGGAGTGCTGCGTGACGATCAGGCCGGGTATCGATTCGAGCACCTCGGCCGGGCGCAGGAGCGGCCGGGCCGCCAGTTGCCTCGCGGTGAGGGTGCCCTCGGTGGCCGAATCGGCGACGCCCACCAGGTTCGCGGACCGGCCCGACACGACGACAGTCTGCGTGCTGTCAGCCACCACTGCGGCCTGCGCGGCGTCCGCGGCGGCCCCCGTTTGCGCGCAGGCATTCGCGACGACGCCCAGCGCCAGTACAACAAGGGCGCCATGAGTGGCGTTGCCGCGCGTCGAGCGGGGTACCCTGGAACGCTGGGTCGCGGCCATCTCCTTGCACGCGACGAAAATGGCACACATTCTTTGATGCTTTCGCTAACTTGCATATGCCTGCCCAACGACACGTCGCCGCAGCGGGCGTGGTCCGGCATCGCCACGGATACCCCAGCCGCTATTCCCGCGCGTGCTTCCAGGCGGAGAAGAGGTAGTAGCTGACCGCCTTGATCTGTGCCGGCGTCAGCGTCCCTTCGAAGGCCGGCATCGTGCCTTTGCGTCCCCCGCGGATCGAGGTGACGATCGAGAGGCGATCGCTCCCATAGAGGTAGTTCGGGGACGTCAGGTCGGTCGAGCCGATGGAAGGGTCGCCCTTGGCGTCCTGGCCGTGGCAATCGAAGCAGCCGCCACCCTTGCCGAACAGCACCTTGCCGCGCGCGGCCGCCGCGACGTCATGCTTCTTGCCCCGCAGGGAGATGAGGTATTCCGCCAGATCGGCGATCTGGCGTTCGCCCAGCTTGGGATAGCCGCCCTCCTGCTTCGGGTCGAGGCCGGCGAAGCTCGGCATGACGGCCAGTCTCCGAGTCTTCGGATGATCGGAGCGAATGCCGAACCTGACTGTCTTCTCGATATCGGAGGCAAAGATCTCGTTCGGGCCGGCGTCGACGTTGTCGCTGCCGTACAGGACTGCACGGTCGCCGAGATCAGGCGCATGCGCGCCCGGGATGCCCTTGAGATCCCGGCCATGGCACGACGCGCAAACCTCCACATAGGTCTTCTGGCCCAGTTCCAGCGCCGACTTCGACAGTACCGGATCCTTGTCGATTTCATCCGCCACCACCTTTGCCAATCGATCGTCGGCGGGCGTCGCATCGGCCGAGTACGACACGCACGGCATGGCAACGGCCAACAGGCTCAACGTCGCCGCCGCAGGCCAGAGCCACGCGCCGAGGCACCTGGAGATGTCTTGATCGAACTTCATGGTTTCCGCACGTTCTTCCTGTCTTGATGCCCGAAGAATCTGGCCAGGAGCACGAGCACGACGGCGCTGAAGAAAAATGCACCCGCAAGCATCAGCATTTCATCCGCTCCAGCGTCGATATCGCCATGTCGGTTGAGGGCCGCTCGATCGGCGAGGCCGGGATGCTTCGCCGCCGAATTGGGAATCCGATCGCGACAACCCTCGCGACGCGCGCTGCCTGCCGCCTTGTCCGGCAGCCATGGCGCCCCCGGAGACGTCGAGCGACTCCCCGCGCCTTCCGCACGCCCAATGGAGGGCCGATCCGCAAAGTACGATGCGGCCTGCAAACAGGGCGCCTGCGCGCCGAGGACGGCCAGAAGGCTCATCCGCCGGATTGCGGAGGCGACCAGTGCCGGAGCGCGGCCCGAAATATCGAAATCGAATTTCATGCTTCAAGCAACTCTGCGCCGGGAATAGATCTCAGTCCTGCGGGTGCAGCCGCCCGCGATAGCTGCACCGTCCCAACAAAAACACGCCGGCGGCGGCCGCGAACGAAATGGCGCCGGCGATCTGAAAGAGGCTTGACGCCGGCACTGCGCAGGAAATCAGGATCGCCCCGAGGATCGGCCCGAGAATGGCGCCGATCCGGCCGGTTCCGATGAGCCAGCCCACTCCCGTGGCACGAACCGAGGTTTCGTAGAAGGTCGCGGCCAGGCCGACAATGCACATCTGCGCTCCGATGGAAAGCGCACCGGCCAGAAAGCACGTCCCCAAAAGGAGTGGCCCCGAACTCCCGCTGATGCCGATCAGAGCGATCACGCCGCCACCGATCGTGTACGCCAGGCTGATGGGAGCGATCGGACCGTGTCGCGTGATCACCCTGCCGATCGTCAGGCAGCCGGCAATGGCGCCGAGATTCAACGCGGCGACACCCAGCACGGCATACCTCGTACCCGCGCCGGCCTGGTGGGAGAGGAGCGGCAGCCAGTTCACCAGGAAGTACGAAAGCATGAGACTCAGCATGAACGTGAGGGTCAGGATTGCCGATCCCAACGCCCTGCCTTGGCCGAAGACGCTCGCCAGCAATCTCCACGCAGTCTCATTTTCGGCCGGCTCTCGTTCGCCACTGCCTTCGATCGAGTCCGGGCCGCGGCCCATCTTGCGCAGGACGGCGGCGATCTTCTGCTTTTCGCCGCGAACAAGCAGGAATCGAATCGACTCCGGAACGAAGCTGGCAAATGCCGGCAACAGCAGCAGCGGCACGACGCCGCCGATGTAGAACAGCGGCTTCCAACCATGCACCGGGACCACGAGGGCCGCGATGATTCCACCCACGACCGCACCGAGCGGGAATCCGCAGAACATGAGTGAGACGACGGCTGCGCGTCGTTGCGGCGTCGCGAACTCGGATATGACGGCGATGACTCCGGGGAGCGCGCCGCCAAGCCCGACGCCGGTGATCAGGCGAACCAAGGTCAGTTCTCTCAGGTTCTCGCAGAAGGGGGTCAGCAGCGTCACCAGGCCGAATAGCAGGATCGCCACGATCAGGCTGGGCTTGCGCCCGAACCTGTCCGCACCGACGCCGAACGCGATGGAGCCGAACAGCGCCCCGACGAGGCCACTTGCAAACACGCTCCCGAACGCGGAAGGCATGACGTTCCAGTCCGCGGCGATATTGGGCGCCGCCAGCGCGATGACCTGGGTATCGAAGCCGTCCACCAGGGCAACGAACGCGCAAAGCAGGAACACGGCGATCTGGAAATGACTCGGCCATTTCCCTGGAGCGTCACTGGCGGGCGCATTGAGTTCCATTGAATTCATTTCTCCACTCTCGATCGATTTCTTCGGCAGGCATTGACGCGCCGGCTCTGCAGCGCCGCGGCGCCTTGAGGGGCCGTTTCGGCGCCGAGCCGACACCAGGCCGTCGCGCTCGTGGATGGATTCCTGCGCCGGAACTGCCTTTCATTGCCCGCTAGTGCGCAGCGAACTTGAGCGAACCATCGGGCTCGCGCTGCCACTGCTTGAAGTAGTCCCATTCGAGTTGCGCCGTGCGCGGATCCGCGGCATGCGGCAGGTCCGTCGTCCAGACAAAGCTGAACAGGTTCAGCGGAACAGGATCGCTGCTCAGGTACTCGTTGATCTGGAATCGACCCGCGGGATAGCGGCTGTCCCGGGCGGCGGCGACCTTCTTGCCGCCGAGCACGAGGATGTCGTAGGCATCGCTGTTGGGGCTCTCGTAGCGTTGGACCTTGTCGGCAGTCGTGATTCCATCCAGACGCTTCATCTCGTCGATCGCGCCGCGCAGGACCCCTTCGGCCGGCACCTTGGCGTCGGTCGATGCTCCCGTGTCGACATCGCCGTACAGCAGCATCATCGGGATGCGGAGGTCGTGCTCCTTGCGGATTTCCGCCGCCCGCGCCTCGACTTCAGGCGACATGGGGCCAATGCCGCTGTTCGGAGAGACGGCAGCGAAGGTGGTCGAGTGACTGATCCCCATCATGTACGTCAGCCCGCTGCCCAGCGAGAAGCCCTGCATGTAGACACGGCGCCTGTCAATGCCATAGTCCTTGGACACCTCGTCGATGGTGCGCAGGACGTATTGCGCATCGGGTCCGTTCGGATCCGTGAATTGCCACTGGTTGCGCTGGCCGCTGAGATAGACGGTGATGAACCCTTCCTTCTCGCCCACCTCATGCATCTTGATCTGATTCAGGTACTGGGTCGCGGGGAAGAAGGCGCCATGGGCGGCCAGCACCAGAGGCAGCGCCTGGCCCTTGCGATAGGTGGAAGGCGTCTTGACGTAGTACTTGTAGGTCAAGCCACCGGCCTCGACCGTCCGGACATCGAAGGTCCTGGCGACTTCGGATTCAGTCAACAGAGAACCCAATTGCCCGTTGGGCGCCGATGGCCAGCGTCCGATGTGTTCGAAGAAGTCGTGCCAGATGGTCGAGACCAGGCTGCTGTCGTACTTCGCCCCTTCGCCGAGGGTCGAGGTGCGCACCTGCTGCACTTCGTGCGCGGGATTTCGATAGACGACGCTTTCGACGCCGCCGATCGAGGCGCTCCGGCCCTTCTCGGAGACCGCGTCGGAGCGCTTCCAATACTTCGCCAGCTTGCCGAGCGGCGCATCGGAGGTCCCCGTCGTCAGCAGCCATGCCGCGACCGGCACGTCCTTCTTGAGCTCCGTCCACACCGGCTTGGCGTTCTTGCCCTCGCGCATGTACTGGAAATATCCCTGTGCTGCCTCGTTGGCGTGTGCGTAGGCAGCGTCGTAGGCCCCCCCGTTGACCGTGGCCAACGCGGCGAAGACGCCAGGCCGGTTCAGCACGAACTCCTGGGCGACCGTGGCACCGGCGCCAACACCGCTGATGTAGTGGTAAGACATCCAGGTCGGAACCCGTGTGCCGCCGCCGGCGCGCATGGCGCCTCCGCCCGGGCCACCCGGACCGGCCGCCCGCCCCTCGCCGGCGGCCTGCGCTCGCTGCGCGCCTTCGGCCTGGCCGTGCGCCGCGCCGTCGCCTGGCCCTCGCTGGGCGCCATCGCCGCGACCGCCAGCGGCGTGGTCTGTTCCGGCCGCCGGAACCATCAGGCGCCTGGAGACATGGTCGTACACGGCCTTGATGTACTCATCTTCGCCGCCGCTGTTGGCTGCCCAGGACTTGCCGGCGACCTCGGGAAACACGACGACGAAGCCATCCTTTTCGGCGAGGCTGGTCCAGCCGGACGACTTCGCGAATTCCTCCGCCGTCTGGCCGTTGTCGTGGAGCGCATAGACAACGGCGTTGTAGGCGTCGGGGCGGAAATGCGGCGAGACATAGTAGTAGTAGGCGCGCTCGACTCCGCCCACCGTGACCATGTTCCTGGACAGCAAGGTCGCCTGCGGCACACCGGCGCCTGGCTGCGGGGCGCTCGCGCCGGCATCGGCCGCCGCTTCACGGCGCCGCGCCGGTGCGGGCGGCCCCAACCTGATTCCCGGTTCGCAGTACGCGTTCTCGCCATGGGGGCCACCGCTGCAGAGATATTTCATCGAGCGGGTGGTGCCCGTCCACCGGGTCTTTCCGTTGGCCGTGCTGACATCCGAAACTCGAACGCTTTCCCAGGCCAGGTTGCCGATGGCCAGACTCGTGCCCTGCTGCAGCAGCTCCGTTTGCGACGGGGGCGCGTCGTGGACTTCGACCGGCGTCGAACACGCCGACAAATACGCCACCGCACAGCCCAGCGTGAGGGCCTTGAACCGAAAAATCATCAAATCATCTCCACTTGTTCTTCAGGAGGGCAATTCACCCTGGGTCTCGGCCTGCTAGCGCGCCGCGCCGGGCGTGTCCCTGTCGTTTTCGGTGCGGTCGTATTCAACCGACTCCCAGGTGGGCCGGCGATACCAGATCTTTTCAGCGGTCCAGGGCTTGACGAACGCCTTCGGATCCCTGACCGTGATCTCGTCAACCAGCGTCTTCCAGTTCTTGAGATAGAAGCGTTCCTCGATCTCCAACTGGTCGCTGTGAGGACCGCCGCCGGGGCCGATGCCAGGCAGGCGCGTGTCGGCCCGCACGCAGCAGGTCTTGACGATCAGCTCACCGTTCTTCCACTGGCCAGTGGAATAGCCGTTGGTGGCCGGCAAGGTGTTCTCGGTGGGCGTGCGTCCGTCCGTGTAGATGCGGCGCGGCTGATTCTTGTTCTCGCTCATGAGGGTCACCTGGGATCGGGTGACCTGGACGTCCATGGGAAAGAGCATGTTCATCCAGCCAGGCATGGAATTGAAGAACGCTCCGCGCTGGCCGGCCGGACCCTCTGCAGCGAGCTTGCGGTACTCGTCGTTATATGGCGGGTCCTGGGGCAGACCCGGAGGAATTCGGTTGTCCCAGACGTTGTCGCCGTCGCGCTCCCATATTCCGGTCCAGTCGCCGAGATCAGACCATTTAGGCAACTCCGCGACGCCGTTCGGATAGTGAATGGTCTGCGCCATCGCCGCGTCGCTCCCGGCCAAGCAGAATCCCAGGAGAATCGCAGCGGCGTGCCTGCCCCACCCGCGGCCGTTCAAACGAGGCATACTTTTTTCGAGAAATTGAAACATAATCATTGAAGAGCGATGGAGGTCAGGCCGGGGTGATGCCGGTACTGATGGTCGTGCCATCCTCGAAGGTCGCCTTGAGGAGTGCGCCCTCCTTCTTCGTGGCGTCGCGCGACGGGTAGATCTCGACGGTCACCTTGTCGCCAACCTTGAAGGTGGTGCGGGTCCAGCCGCGTCGTACCAGCGTGCTGACGCTGGCGCCCTCGATGCCGTACTCCACTTCTTGTCCGTTCTGCACGCAGACGAGCTGCAACCAGCTGTGCGGATTGGTGAACTCCCAGGACTTGACCGTTCCCTTCAGGACGACGGCCTTGCTCTGATCGAACTGCGCAAAGGAGTGGTGTGCGGATGCGCGCTCCGGCGCCAAGACACTGCAAGCGACCATTGCGGCCATCGCGGCGCCACGCCGAACCTTGGTTGCAAAAACACCGATCATTACGGTCTCCATTCGTTGATGAATATCGAATCCATCGTGGTTCGAGTACTTGTCATTTGTATAATACGGCAGACGCGATCGGAAAATCATATATATTTATCTGCCATTTCTTATCGTAGTTTGGCAATCCAGGCGGCATCGACACAGTTTGATATAAACGACATCGCAGAGCCAATAAACATCGACCGCTCGAGATAGTCCGAATATAGAGCCTGAAATTATCGAATTCGCGCGCAAATTAAAATCTGCAAACCAGGAGAAATCGCGCGCCCGCAGAACAGGCCGATCGCTTCGAGGGCGGCGCTCCGACGCATCCGCTCTGAGCCCGGAGCAACTTGGCGAAGGCGCCATAGGCGTGCCGTGGGAGGCAGCCTGAAATCGTCTTCTGACTTGCTCGCGTTACCGGGCATCGACGCCGGCGCCCCAACGATCGCGAGTTGAGCAGAAGGCCAGGCGCGTTCTGGTCGCCGCCATCGCCGCGCATCTCGACAAGCGCACTTCGGTGGGGCAGAGGCGAATGCCGACGCTCGGCTTCAGGGGGCGAGACTGTCGCGCATGCACCGATCCGGCGAGATTTGGGCACCAAAGTAGACGGCTTTTGATCCGGCTAGCTTCGTTTCACGTCAGCGGGCGACGGAGCGCAGGGAAGCGACCGCGCTGGCCATCAGGATCGCCCCGGCCACCAGCCACCCGGCCGGCGCCATCGCGCCGGCGGCAAACAGCCACGGGTAGACCAGTGCCCAGCCGGTCAGCGCGAGGCCGGTGGCGACGTGCGGCCGATAGCCGAAGCCGGTCGCCAGCGGCAGGAAGTGCAGGCCCACGACCAGCAGCGCCGCGGCCGGCTGCCATTGCGGGTGGCCCAGGTTGGTGACCACGTTGACCGCCAGGAAGATGCCCACGCCCTCGCCCACCACGGCCCAGCGGAAGATGCG
>FTIP01002936.1_pt2 | contig 16876 bp, 14 predicted proteins | sample 1658301 | NCBI WGS metagenome assembly FTIP01 (sample SAMEA3914813, study PRJEB12502) | metagenome | biome: forest; material: soil | place: Canada | collected 2011-07-07 | depth 0.3 m
ACGAGGACGGCTCGGCCGACCTGCAGTACGTCCTGGCCGCGGCGCGCAACATCGGCCGCCTGATGACCGACTACAAGCTGGTCATCGACAAGAGCACGGTCCCGGTGGGCACGGCCGACAAGGTCAAGGCCGCGATCCAGGCCGAGCTCGACGCCCGCGGCGTCGCGCTGGAGTTCTCCGTCGCCTCGAACCCTGAATTCCTGAAGGAGGGCGCGGCGGTCGACGATTTCATGAAGCCCGACCGCATCGTCGTCGGTGCCGAGGGCGATCGCGCCATCGACCTGATGCGCGCGGTCTATGCGCCGTTCCAGCGCAATCGCGACAAGCTGGTGATCATGGACGTGCGATCGGCCGAGCTCACCAAGTACGCCGCCAACGCGATGCTGGCCACCCGCATCTCGTTCATGAACGAACTCGCGCTGCTGGCCGAGAACCTGGGCGCCGACATCGAGCTCGTGCGCCAGGGCATCGGCTCCGATCCGCGCATCGGCTACCACTTCCTGTATGCCGGCTGCGGCTACGGCGGCTCGTGCTTCCCGAAGGACGTGAAGGCGCTGATCCGCACCGCCGCGGAAAGCGGACGCGACCTGAAGGTGCTGCAGGCGGTCGAGGACGCCAACGACGCCCAGAAGCAGGTGCTGGTGGAGAAGATCGTCAAGCGCTTCGGCGGCGACCTGGCCGGCAAGCGCTTCGCCGTCTGGGGCCTGGCCTTCAAGCCCAACACCGACGACATGCGCGAGGCCAGCTCCCGCGTGCTGATCGGCGAGCTGCTCGCCCGCGGCGCCAGCGTGACGGCCTACGACCCGGTGGCGATCACCGAGGCCCGCCGCGTCTTCGGCGACGAGCCGCGCATCAGCTATGCCGAGAATCCCGACGCCGCGCTCCTGGACGCCGACGCGCTGGCCATCGTGACCGAGTGGAAGGAGTTCCGCAGCCCCGACTTCGCGCGCATCGCCAACACCTTGAAGACGCCGGTCATCTTCGACGGCCGCAACCTGTACGAACCCAGGGTGGTACGGGAGGCGGGTATCGACTACCAGCCGATCGGGCGCGTGTGAAAATCGATGGCAAAGCCAAAATCGAACGAAAGGCTCGCAGTGGCCGGGGGGATGAAGTCATGACCAACACGAACATCACGATGCGTCGGACGGCCTGGATGGCCGGCCTGGTGTGCTCGGTGCTGCTGCTGGCCGCCTGTTCCGGCCACAAGAAGAACGTGACGCAATCGGCGGCCCGCGTCGACGGCACCGAGATCACGACCACCCAGATCAACTACCGCCTGCAACGCGAACGCGGCCTGCGTCCCGAGCAGATGGACGAGGCCGGCCGCAAGGTGCTGGAGCAGCTGATCGACGAGCAGCTCGTCGTCGACCGCGCCGAGAAGGTCAAGATGGACGAGCAGCCGGACGCCGTGCAGGCCATGGCCGCCGCGCGCCGCGAGGTGCTGTCGCGCGCCTACATGGAGCAGGCGGCCATGACCGTGCCGGCGCCCACCGAGCAGCAGATGCACGCGTACTTCGACGACAACGACGCGTTGTTCGCGAATCGCCGCGTCTACACGCTGCAGGAGTACCTTGCCAAGGTGCCGGAAGACCAGATCCCGGCGCTGCGCGCGCTGGTCGATGGCGGCAAGCCGCCCGCCGACGTCGAGGCCTGGTTCAAGGCGCGGGGCCTGCCGTTCAAGTCCCAGCAGAGCACGCACCCGGCCGAGCAGATCCCGCTGAACTCGCTCAAGACGCTGGCCGCCACGGCCGACGGCCATGGCCTGGTCGCGGCCGGAGGCAACCAGGTGCACGTCACCTACGTCACGTCCAGCGTGGTCGCGCCCGTCACCTACGACAAGGCGAAGCCGGCCATCGGCCAGTTCCTGTCCGCCGGCGCGCGCCGCAAGGTCATGGAGGCCAATATCGCGGCGCTGAAGACCTCCGGCAAGATCGACTACGCGCCGCAGTACGCCGCGCTGGCCGCGTCCGGCCCGGCGCTGGGCACCATCAAGGACATCGAATCGACGGCGCAGATCCCCGCCGCCAACGGCACGCGCGTCTCGCTGCCGGCAAGCAACACATCGTCCGGCGTCCAGGTGACCCTGCCGACCACGACGAGCTCCAGCGTGCAAGTCTCGCTGCCCCAGACCCAGGGCGTGCGCGTCAGCCTGCCGGCGACGCCCGCTTCGTCGGTGGAGGTGCGGCTGCCCCCGCAGCCGTCGCACGACGCGCCCAAGAAATAAAGGAACGTTGCCATGTCCCATTCCATTGCGCCCGTCTTCGTCCGCCGCCTGGCCTGCGCGTTGTCGCTCGGCCTGTCGGCCGCCCTGCTGCTCGCGGCGCCCCTGGCCCAGGCCCAGGCGGTCAAGCCCGCGCCTGCGCCCGCGACCGTGGCCAGGCCCGCGGATGTCGACCAGTCGCGCATCGGCGCGGGCGACACGGTCCGCATCACGGTCTACCAGAGCCCCGACCTGAGCCTGGAGACGCGCGTCAACGAAGGCGGCGCGATCAGCTACCCGCTGCTGGGCCGCGTGCAACTGGCCGGCCTCACGGTGACGGCCGCCGAACAGCACATCGCCGCCGAGCTCAAGCGCCGCGACTTCGTCAAGGATCCGCAGGTCATCATCGTCGTGACCCAGGTGCGCGCCAACCAGGTCAACGTGCTGGGCCAGGTCGGCAAGCCGGGCCGCTACCCGCTCGACCTCGCCGGCATGCGCATGACCGAGGTGCTGGCCCTGGCCGGCGGCATCATCGCCGGCGCCGGCTCCGACACGGTCGTGGTCACGGGCACGCGCGACGGCCGCCCGTATCGCCACGAGGTGGACCTGCCGCGCCTGTTCGCCCCCGGCAACGCCTCCGAGGACATCGTCGTCGCCCCGGGCGACTCGGTGTGGGTCGACCGCGCGCCCCAGATCTACATGTACGGCGAGATCCAGCATCCCGGCGCCCTGCGCCTGGAGCGCGGCATGACCGTGATGCAGGCCGTGGCGGCCGGCGGCGGCGCCACGCCGCGCGGCACGCTCAAGGGGCTGAAGGTGACCCGCCGCGGCGCCGACGGCAAGATGCAGACGCTCGAGCCGTCGATGGAAGACACCCTCAAGGATGGAGACGTCGTCTTCGTCCGCGAGAGCCTGTTCTGATTGCCGGGAGCAGATTCCATGAACCTTTCCCATTTCCTGGCGGTCCTGCGAGCCCGATGGCTTGCAGCCGCCATCGTGTTCGCCGTGGTGGTGACCGCGGCCGTCCTCTACCTCGTGCTCGCCACGCGGGTCTACACCGCGACGGCGACGCTGCTGATCGACGTGAAGCCCGATCCGGTGAGCTCGATGCTCTACGGCGGCACCAACCCGGCGCAGATCAACACGCAGCTCGACATCATCCACAGTGACCGCGTCGCGCAACGCGTCGTCCAGAACCTGAAGCTGGCGGACCTCGCCGACATGCGGGCCGCCTGGGCCTCGGCCAAGAGCGGCCTGACGATCCAGGAGTGGCTGACCGACTTCATCGAGAGCGGCCTCGACCCCAAGGTCAGCGCGCCCGGCAGCAACGTGATCAACATCAGCTACCGCTCGGCCGACGCGCGCTTCGCGTCGACGGTCGCCAACGCCTACGTGCAGGCCTATCTCGAGACGTCCATCGAGCTGCGCGTCGATCCCGCCAAGCAGTACAGCGGCTTCTTCACCGACCAGCAGAAGGACGCCCGCGACGCGCTCGAGGCGGCCCAGAACAAGCTCTCGGCGTTCCAGAAGGAGAAGGGCATCATCGGCACGGACGACAAGTTCGACCTGGAGATGAGCCGCCTGACCGCGCTGACGCAGGAACTGGTGACGATCCAGACCGCGCGCGTGGACGCCTCCACGCGCCAGGGACAGATCGGTACCGCCAGCCAGCTGTCGGAAGTGCTGGGCAACGGCACCGTCAACGGCTTGAAGGCCGACCTGTCGTCGGCGGAGCTGAAGCTGCAGGAGCTTTCCTCGCGCTACGGCGACAAGCATCCGCAGGTGCAGGAAGCCCGGGCCCAGGTCAACGAGCTCAAGGCCAAGCTGTCGCGCGCCATGGGCGACGTCACCGGCGCCATCGGCGTCGACGCCCGCGTCAGCCATGCCCGCGAGGCCGAGATCCAGGCCGCCGTGGACGCGCAGCGCACCAAGGTGCTGGCGCTCAAGGAAACGCGCGACCAGGCCACCGTGCTCGCGCGCGACGTCGAGAACGCGCAGCGCGCCTACGACCTCGTCTACAACCGGGCCAGCCAGACGAACCTCGAAAGCCAGAACCGCCAGAGCAACGCCACGGTCATCAGCCAGGCGACCACGCCGTCGTCGCCGTCGTCGCCCAAGGTGGCCTCGGTGCTGCTGATGGGCATCGTGGCCGCGCTGGGCCTCGCGGTGGGCGTGGCGCTGCTGCTGGAGCAGTTCGACAAGCGCATCCGCACCAACTCCGATGCCTTCGACTTCCTCGGGCTTCCCGTCATCGGCATCATGCCCAGCCCGACCATGAACCGTCGCCTCAAGGGCCAGATGGCCATGATCCAGGATCGCGTCGTCTCCGGACGCCGTCTTCCTGCGCCAGAAAAAGGACAAGCATGAGCGGCAAGATCGAGGGACCGGACCTCTTCATCGGCGAAGGACAGGTTCCTGATGGCACACCGAAGACCAAGGCCATCGGCGAGCTGATCCAGGACGCGCGCAACCTGTCCGCCGACGACCTGGACCGCATCGGCCGCTACCAGCGCGAGAACGACCTGCGCTTCGGCGAGGCCGCCATCGCGCTCGGCCTGGCCGACACCGAGGACGTGCTGCAGGCGCTGGCGCAGCAGTTCAAGTACGCCTACGCCGACGAGGAAACGCGCAAGGCCGCGCCCGAACTCGTGATGCTGAACCAGCCGTTCGGCCACCAGGCCGAGGCGTTCCGCGCGATCCGCAGCCAGATCCTCATGCGCACGCAGACCGAGGGCAAGGGGCAGCGCCGGCCGCTGGCCGTGGTCAGCCCGGACAGCGGCGACGGCAAGACCTATTTCTGCGCGAACCTGGCCGTGGCGCTGGCCCAGCTCGGCGGCAAGGTCGTCGTCATCGACGCCGACATGCGCGGCGCCCGCATGGACCAGGTGTTCGGCGTCTCGGGCGGGGCCGGCCTGTCCGGCGTGCTCTCGGGCCGCGGCGGCAAGGGCGTCGTCAAGTCGGTGCCGGGGGTTCCCAACCTCTACGTGATCCCCGTGGGCGTGCAGCCGCCCAACCCGCTCGAGCTCGTCGAGGGCCCGTCGTTCGGCATGCTGCTGCGCGAAGTGGGCATCAAGTTCGACCACGTCATCGTCGACACGCCGGCCTCGTGCTTCGGCAGCGACGGCGTGGTGATCGCCTCGCGCTGCGGCTCGGCGCTGGTGGTCACGCGCAAGGACGCCAACAAGGTGGCGCGCCTGCAGGACCTCGTGGGGTCGCTGCAGGCCGGCCAGGTGCGCCTCGCGGGCGTCATCATGAACGAGCTGTGACCCCGTGAAGAGCGTCCTCCAAGGCCTGACGGCCCCGCGGAACATTCCGTGGTGGATCTGCTTGTTCGGGCTGCTGGCGCTCTACGGCCCGACGGTCTGGGACCTCACCTTCAACATCTGGCTTCCCACGGAAGAGCAGAGCCAGGGTCCGGTCGTGCTGGTGATCTGCGTCTGGCTGATCTGGCGCGCCTGGGCCCAGGTCAACGACTCCACGGCCAGCGCGCCGCGCCCCGTCCTCGGGTGGGTGCTCATGGCCGTCGCGCTCCTGCTCTACGTGTTCGGGCGCTCGCAACGCATCCTGAGCGCGCAGGCGCTGTCGGCCATCTTCCTGCTGCCGGGGCTCGTGCTGCTGCTGCGCGGACCACGCCAGCTGCGCGCGGCCGCGTTCGCGATGTTCTTCATGATCTTCCTGATCCCGCTGCCGGCGACGCTGGTCGACGCCGTGACGCAGCCGCTGAAGCTGGCGGTGTCGAGCGTGGCCTCGTCGGTGATGTATGCCGCGGGCTATCCGATCGCGCGCACCGGCGTCATCCTGCAGATCGGCCAGTTCCAGCTGCTCGTCGCCGACGCCTGCTCCGGGCTGCACACGCTGTTCTCGCTCGAGGCAATGGGCCTGCTGTACCTGAACGTGGTGCGCCACACCTCGCTGGTGCGCAACATCGTGCTGGCCATCCTGATCGTGCCCATCTCCTTCGCGGCCAACGTGATCCGGGTCATCGTGCTGGCGCTGATCACCTATTATTTCGGCGACGAGGCCGGGCAGGGCTTCCTGCAGCACCAGGGCGCCGGCATGGTGCTCTTCATCACCGCGCTCGTGTTCATCATCGCCACCGACAGCGGCCTGCGCTGGCTGGTTGCGCGCAACTCGCCGAGATCGCAACATGCCTGAGACCGTCCTCAACCGCCGCGCCGCCATCGCGGCCATCCTGATGGCCGGCGCCGCCGCGGGCGGCCAGGCCATGGTGCCCACCAAGCGGATGGCGCTCCTTCGCGGACCGTTCAAGCTCGAGGACATCGTGCCGTCGAGCTTCGGCACCTGGCGCGTGGACGAGCGTTCCGCCTCCGGCATCGTCAACCCGCAGACGGAAGCGCTGCTCAACAAGCTCTACAGCCAGCTGCTGGACCGCGCCTATGTCGATGACCAGGGGCATCGCGTCATGCTGTCGATCGCCTACGGGGCCGACCAGGCGGACGACGACGTGCAGCTCCACTATCCCGAGGTCTGCTATCCGGCCCAGGGCTTCAAGGTTTCGAACAACCGGACCGGCGTGGTCGACTTGCCCGAGGGCGAGATCCACGTCCGGCGCCTGGACACCCAGTTCGCCGATACCTACTTCGAGCCCGTGACCTACTGGACGATCATCGGCGACCAGCAGAGCCTCGGCGGCTTCGACCGCAAGCTCCTCGAGATCCGCCACGGCCTGCGCGGCGAGATCGTCGATGGCCTCCTGTTCCGCGTCTCCACGCGAGACCGGGACTACGCGGCGGGCTTCAACGTCCAGAACGGTTTCATTCGTGAGATCGTGCGCGCCATGACGCCCGCCGCGCGCAAGCAGCTGGTCGGCCTGGCCTAGCCTGACGGAGGACGCGAGCATGGCTGGTCATCCGATTCCGCGTGTCGCGGGACTCCTCCTCGGCCTGGCGGCGCTGGGTTTCCTGCCGTCCCCCGGCAGGGTCGAGCTGGCCGCGCGGGGCAACGCGACGGTGGCCGCCGTCCATTCTGGTGCCCGAGCCAGCTTTACATGCCGGGACGCGGGTTCCCGTGAAGGTGTCGAGGGTTTCCCACCCTTCTTGCATTCACTTACCGACCAGGGTCTGCCGATAGACAGTGCATCGCAGCACATGTCGTCGGAGTTCGCCGGAGACGTGGATTGGCTGCGGCTAATCCCGATCTCGGTGACCGACATGGCTTTGAATTGGATTGCGACCGCGCGCGCCTCGACGATGGCGTTGGCCGTCGGCGGCGCACTGGTCAGTGGATGCGGCGGGGGCGCCGCGAACGATACGCAAGCGGCCACGTCGGGCACCTCGTCTTCGAGCGGCACGATCTCCGGGACCGACTCGTCCACGATAAGCGGCACGACGCCCACCCAGGCCGGCACGACCGCGGCCGCCGGCGGCGACACCACCGCGCAGGCGCCCAGCACCCCGGATCCCTCCACGGGCACGGCGTCGGCCTCGACCGACAGCACGACCACGGGCACGGGCACGGACGGCAGCGACCCCCTCGTCGCCGCCGCGGCCAACGCCACGAGCACCCCGACCTCCAGCGCGGCCGCCCTGACGACCGGGCCCGTGCGCTCCGGCGCCGCGCTGAACCTGGGCGCCCTCGACTACTATGCGACCGAACTCCCGACGATCGACGTGATGAAGCGCGCGGGCGCCTGGCTCACGCAGTGCAGCGGCAGCAACTGCTCCGGTTTCGCCACCGCCGGGGCCAGCAGCTGGGACACGCTCGAGGAATCCGCGCTGGACGTCGATGCCAACGGCTGGATCCGCAGCCTGCCCGCGTCCAGCGACACGACGCACAAGTACCGCTCCGTCACGACCATGCTGTCGGCCAGCGGCGCGCTGCCCCTGGGCCGCTACATCGTGCGCTACGACGGCGCGGGCTCGATCAGCTATTCAGGCGCCACCCGGGCCAGCTCCTCCACGGGCCGGGACGTCGTCGACATCACCAGCACCGGCAACGTGTGGATGACCATCACGGCCACCACCTCCGGCAACTACCTGCGCAACATCCGCGTCTACCTGCCCGGGGGCGCCTGCGCCAACGACCTCACGGTGTATGCCGCGAGCGCCGCGGCCTGCACGTCCGCCACCGGTGCCTACGTGCCGTTCGAATCGTTCCCGGCCACCCAGGTCTGGAATCCGCAGTTCCTGCAGGACGTCAAGGGCTTCCGCGCGCTGAGATTCCTGGACTGGGGCCACACCAACACGTCGCCCGCCAAGACCTGGGCCGACCGGACGCCGCCCACGGCGCGGACCTGGACGGGCCCGACCGGTGCGCCGCTCGAGGCCATGCTCGACCTGGCCAATGCGGTCCAGGCCGATGCCTGGATCAACCTGCCCACGTACGTCAACGACGACTACGCGGCCCAGCTGGGCAAGCTCGCCGCCGCGCATCTGTCGGGGGTCTCGAAGCTCGATCTCGAGTACTCCAACGAGCCCTGGAACTACGCGTTCGGCGCCTCCGGCTGGATGCTGAACCAGGCCAAGGCCAAGTGGCCGGCGCAAGTCGCCGCGGGCACCAGCCCCTACACGTTGCAGGACAGCTGGTATGGCGAGCGCGCCTCCCAGGCGTGTGCCGCGGCCAAGACGGTCTACCCGGCGACGAAGTGCGTGGTGAACGCCCAGGCCTCCAATTCCTGGGTCGCCAATCAGTTCCTGACGTGCCCCTTCGCGGCGGCCGAACTGGGCCGTCGCTGCGGCTCGAACATCGACATCCTCGCCATTGCCCCGTATTTCGGCCAGTACGTCGCGAGCTCCAGCCTGCGTCCCACCGTCTCGAAGTGGTACGCCGATGCGGACGGCGGCCTGAGCAAGCTGTTCCAGGAGATCACCGGCCTCGACGCCAACGGCAAGCCCGTCGCCGCGCCGCTCGTCGCCGCGGGCAGCAATGTTCCCGGCGGTGCCCTGGCGCAGATCAAGGGCTGGATCTCGGCCAACAAGGCGGTTGCCGACAGCTTTGGCATCCCTCTGTGGGCCTACGAGGGTGGCCAGCACCTGGTGCCGCCTTCCGGCGACACCGACACGTCGCTGATCGCCCTGTTCATCGCCGCCAATCGCGACCCGCGAATGGGCGCCGTCTACGACACGATGATGGCGAACTGGCAGGCGCTGGGGGGGCAGACCTTCGCCTACTACAGCCATGTCAGCGCACCGTCCAAGTACGGGATGTGGGGCTTGAAGGAGTCCATGAGCGATAACTCGAACGCGAAGTGGCAGGCCGCCCTGCGGGCCCGCGGCAGCAGCTGCGCCTGGTCGGGCTGCTGAGACCGGTATTTGCCACTGCCAAGACGGCGACCAACCTTGCGGGTGGTCGCCGTCTTGCGCTTCATTCGCGCATGCCGCTTGCGCTAGACTCCATGCCTGCGCCTCGGGCCGCCAGGCAGCAGGCCCGGCCTGTGAATTGCCTTGGCAGTCGGCCCCCCAAATCGGTCAAGGAAAGATGCAAGATTCGAACGGCCAGCCGCCCGCGCAGCCGACATTGACCGTCCTGCTGGTCAGCTACAACACGAAGTCGTTGCTTGCCCCGTGCTTCGAGGCGCTCGAAGCCGCCTTGGCAGGAATCGACAGCCATGCCATCGTCGTTGTCGACAATGCGTCGGCGGATGGCTCGGCGGCCTACCTTCGGGAGAATTTTCCGCAGGCGGAGTTGATCGCGCTGGATCGGAACGTGGGATTCGGGCGCGCCAACAACGCCGCAATGGCCCGCAACCACTCCCCGTACCTGCTGCTGCTGAATACGGATGCCTTCGTCTCGAAGGATGCGATCTCGCGAAGCATTGCCTACATGGCCGGCCATCCCGAGTGCGGCGTGCTGGGCGTGCGCCTGGTGGGCCGGGACGGCGTGCTGCAACCGAGTTGCCGCTTCTTTCCCACGCCGTTGAACTCCTTCGTCTCGCGGGCGGGCCTGGAAAAGTGGTTCCCGCCGATCCGGATGATCGACGACATGGCCTGGGATCACGCGTCCGTGCGGGACTGCGACTGGGTTCCTGGATGCTTCTACCTGATCCGCCGCGAGGTGGTCGAACAGGTCGGGCTTTTCGACCCGCGCTACTTCCTCTACTTCGAGGAGGTGGATCACTGCTTCGCCGTCAAGCGCGCGGGCTGGAAGGTTGTCTTCTTTCCCGATGTCTCCGTCGTCCACCTGGGCGGCGAAAGCGCCAAGAGCGACGGCCCGCTCACCTCGGGCGCCCGTCAGCTCGAGTCGCTGCAGATCGAAAGCTCGCTGCTCTATTTCCGCAAGAACCACGGACTGGCCGGGCTGATCTCGTTCGTCGTGCTGGATGTCCTCGCCGACGTGATCCTGTCCATTCGCAAGCTGCTCAGGCGCAGCGGCATCCCGGCCGGCGCGGCTGCCCGCCGCATCGGACTGACGCTGCGCCTGCTCGCACGCACCGATGCGGGAACCACGCCCACGCGATGACCGTGTTCTTCCCCAACATCCGCGCCGATTTCCAGGCGCATGGCCGGAGCCTGGGCGCCCAGGGCTTCTGGGCGCTGGTGGTCTACCGGTTCGGCCGCTGGCGCTACCGGATCCGCTGGCGCTGGCTGCGCATGCCCTTTTCGTTCCTGTACCACCTGCTGTTCAAGTGGGTGCAGGTCGTTGCCGGCATCGAGCTGCCGTGCGAGGCGGAGATCGGTCCGGGCCTGGTGATCGACCATTTCGGCGGCGTGATCGTGAGCGGCTATGCGAAGCTGGGCCGCGACTGCCGGCTTCGCAACGACGTCGTCATCGGCCTGCGCCATGCCGAACAACCCGTCGCCCCGATCCTCGGAGACCGCGTCGATATCGGCGCGGGGGCCAAGATCCTGGGCGCGATCCGGATCGGCAACGACGTCCTGATAGGCGCGAATGCCGTCGTCCTGTGCGATGTCCCCGACGGCTGCATCGCCGTGGGCGTGCCGGCGACGGTGCGGCCGAGGCGAGAGAAGAAATCATGACCGCAATCGCGAAAGACCAGCTCCCACGCAACGCGCTGAAGGGCCGAATCCTCAAGGCGGGCTCCTGGATCGTCGGCGGCCAGCTGGTTTCCCAGGTCTTGCGCCTGGGCACGAGCGTCGTCCTGACGCGATTGCTGGCGCCGGACGCGTTCGGCCTGATGTCGGCCGTGAGCGTGCTCACGATGGCGCTGGGCCTGTTCAGCGATCTGGGAATCGGCCGCAGCATCGTCCAGTCGAAGCGCGGCGAGGATCCCGCGATGCTCAACACGGCCTGGACGATCCAGGTCATCCGCGGCTATGGCCTCGCGCTGGGGTGCCTGGTGCTCGCGCTGGGGTCCGCGCTCGCCATCCACTTCCAGCTCGCGAAGCCGGGCAGCGTCTACGGCGACTCCCGGCTGCCGTGGGTGATGGCCGCCTTCGCGCTCATGCCGGCGATCTATGCGTTCGATTCGATCCGCATGGGGATCGCGCAGCGCGCGATGCGGATGCACACGCTCACCCGCATCGATCTCTTCTCGCAGGCGATGGCGGCCGTCGCCATGATCTGCGTGGCGCTGCTGACGCGGTCGTTCTGGGCGCTGGTCGTGGGCACCGTCGTGGCGTCGCTGGTGCGATGCGTCACCGGCCACCTGGTGCTCGACGGACATCGCGAGCGTTTCCAGCTCGATCGCGCCGCTGTGTCGGAGCTGATGGGCCACGCCAAGTGGATCTTCCTGTCGTCGATCCTCACGTTCCTCGGATCGAACGGCGACCGGCTGTTCCTGGGGGGAACCATCGACAGCCGGGCGTTCGGCATCTATGCGATCGCGCTATCCATCCTCAACGTGCTGCAGGGGTTGGCCTCGACGCTTACCAACAGCGTCGCGTACCCGGCCCTGTCCGAGGTTCATCGCGAGCGTCCGCACGCGCTCGCAAGCGTGGTGGAGCGATTCCAGATCGGATACGACCTCACCGTGACCTTCGCGGCCGCCGCGCTCGTAGTCGCCGGCCCCGCGCTCATCGGCCTGTTGTACGACCCACGCTATCGCGAAGCCGGATGGATGATGTCGATCCTGGCCGTCGGCACCATCGGCCTGCGCTACCAGATCGTCGAGCAGTGCTACCAGGCGGTCGGTACGCCCAAGTACATGACGTTCGCCAACTTCCTTCGCCTGGTGTTCCTGGTGATCGGCCTGTACGTCGGGCAGCATGTCGGCGCGATGCGCGGCGCGGTCGTCGGGATCGCCCTGTCCCAGTTCGCCGCGTGGCCGCTCGCGATATGGTTCAAGTCCAGGCACGGCATCCTGACGCTGCGCGCGGAGGCGGCGCTTCTGCCGGCGATCGTCGTGGGCCTGGGCGCGGGGTGGGTGGTGTCGCTGTGCATCCATCTCCTGTTCCCGCACCGCTTCGTCTGACTTTCCGCGCACCACTTTCGAGAGCGAGCAGTACGTGATCTATGCCATCAAGCTTCTCCTCGCCGCGTTGATCGCAGGAGGGATCGGCGCCTACCTGTTCAGGCGCGCGTTCGACACGCTCCTGTCCAGCGAAGACTACTGGCGCGCCTGGACCAGCATCGGGCTGGTGACGTGCGCGACCTTCCTGTGCAAGTTCCCGCCCCTGTTCTGCATCGCGATCGCCGTCATCGCGATCGTGCGCGCGGGCACGATGCGAAGCGGCGTGATCGGCAACATCAGCCTCTTCGTCATGCTGGCGGTGGTGCTGCCGCCCCTCGAACTCAAGCTCGGCCTGGGCAACGTCGGATACCTGCTCACGCTCAGCCACTTCCGGCTGCTCGCGCTGGCGCTGCTCGTGGTTCCGGCGATGAAGCTCATGTCCGAACGCAGCGATCAGAAACGGCCCAGCCTGTTCTGGATCGACGCGGGCATGGTCGGCTATCTGCTGCTGAGGATCGCGCTGGCCGCGCCGTCGTCCACCGGAACCACCATCCTGCGGTCGTTCCTCGAGTCCAGCCTGGACACCCTGCTGCCCTACTACGTCATCACCCGGGGCGTGCGCACGCTGCCGGCGCTGCGCTTCGTCGCCACGCACCTGGTCATCGGCATCGCCTTCATGACGTCCGTCGGCATCATCGAGATGCTGACCCAGCGGAACCTGTACTCGGGCCTGCAGACCATCTACGACGTCACATGGCAGCTGACCTACGTCCTGTCGCGCGGGGGCCTCGTGCGCGTCCAGGCCGCGGCGCAGGTGCCGATCAACTTCGCGATCCTGTTGATGACGGGCATCGGCCTGTTGATCTGGCTTCGCGGCGACCAGTGGCGTCGGCAGCCGGTCTTCCTGCTGTTCGCCGCGATGTTCGTCGCGCTAGCGGGAACCTGGTCGCGAGGCCCCTGGCTCGCGGCCGGCGTCATGCTGCTTGTCGTGGCCATGCTGGGACGCATGTCCGCGAGCGTGTTCAGGGCAATTCTGCTGCTGACCTTGCTGCTGGGCGTCGTGGCGATCGCCACGGGGGCCGACAGCGCGGTTGTCGCCGCCCTGGGAGCCCTGTTCGGAACGGGGTCGGACCTTTCATCGATCGACTACCGGCGCCAGCTGCTCGTGACCTCGCTCGCGCTCGTCAAGCAGAGCCCGTGGCTGGGCGTGCCGAACTACGCGTCGCAGTTGCAGTCGCTCCGCCAGGGCGAAGGCATCGTGGACATCGTGAACAGCTACGTGGGGATCATGCTCGGCGCTGGCGTCACGGGCCTGGCCATCTACCTGTTGCCGTTCGTGATCGTGGTGCATCGGCTGCTGAACGCCATCCGGCGCGACGCGACGGGAACGCGGGAGCCGGGCAGCCGTTTCGCGGTCTCCATGGTCGCGCTCATCCTGGCGCTGCTGTTCGCCATCTTCACCACGTCCACGTTCGACGTGCTGCCGCTGCTCCTCACCCTGAGCATCGCCTTTCCGGCCGCCTGGCTCGCGATGCCCGGCAAGGACCGCGACAGCATGGACCTGACGCCGTATCGCGGCGAGCCCCGGGCCCATGTCCTGGGACGATTCCAGCCGCGATTGCCCGCGCAGCCCCGGCAATGAGCGCCGCCCGGCCGCCCGAAGGCGCTCGCACCGCAGCCGCCAGGCGGAGGGTAGCCTTGTGAGCGCGGCCGAAGGCTCCGGGGTCGCCCCGGTCCTGGGCGCGGTCATCATCGGCCGCAACGAGGGCGAGCGCCTCAGGCGCTGCCTGACGTCCTGCGCGGCGCTGGGCACCCGGCGCGTCTACGTCGATTCCGGGTCGACCGACGGCTCCGCGGAGCTCGCCATGCAGCTCGGCGCTCGGGTCGTCCGGCTCGACATGGGCAAGCCGTTCACGGCGGCGCGGGCGCGCAACGCCGGCCTGCGCGAGATGCTGGCGGCCGTTCCCGAGCTCGAACGGGTGCAGTTCATCGACGGCGATTGCGAGCTGGGGCCCGGGTGGCTGGCCAGCGCCTCGGCATTCCTCGACGCGCATCCGGAGGTCGTGGCGGTGGCGGGGCGCCGCCGCGAACGCCACCCGGAGGCGACCATCTACAACCAGCTGTGCGACATCGAATGGAACACGCCGGTCGGCGAGGCGAAGGCCATCGGCGGCGACGCGCTGTTCCGGGTCGAGGCGATCGTCCGTGCGGGCGGATATCGCGACGGCCTGATCGCCGGCGAAGAGCCCGAACTCTGCGTGCGCCTGCGGGCGGCCGGCGGGCGAATCTGGCGCATCGACGCCGACATGACCTGGCACGACGCCGCCATCGCGCGGTTCTCCCAATGGTGGCGGCGCACGATGCGATCCGGTTATGCGTTCGCGGAGGGCGCCCATCTGCACGGCGCGGCCCCGGAACGCCACTTCGTCCGCGAGACCCGGCGCGCGCTTGCGTGGGGAGCCCTGCTGCCGGTCGCGATCGTGCTGGCGAGCTGCTTGCTGCCCGCGGCCGCCGCGCTGCTTCTCATCTATCCAGCGCAGTGGATCCGCCTGGGCCGGCGGTTTGCCGCCCAAGGCGGCCCGCTGCCCTGGCGGCACGCCTTCTTCCTGATCCTCGGGCGCTTTCCCGAGGCCCAGGGCGCGATCAAGTTCCTGCTTGCCCGTGCGTCCGGGCGCGCGGGCGCATTGATCGAGTACAAATGAACGCGGTCGACCCCTCGCCTGGCCTCGGTCCGCACGATCCAACCCGAACGGCCCTTTCATGAGCTACGCCGTCGCCTATTTCATCAACCAGTACCCCAAGGTCAGCCACACCTTCATCCGGCGCGAGATCGCGGCGCTCGAGCGCCAGGGTGTCCGCGTCGTGCGATTCGCGTTGCGGGGATGGGACGCGGAGGTCACGGATGCCGAGGACGCGCAGGAGCGCGAGCGCACGGGCTACGTCCTGAAGGGAAGCCTCGCCGCGCTCTCGATCGAGGCGCTCGGCTTCCTGGCCGGCCACCCCGGCGGTGCCTGGCGGGGGTTGCGGGCGGCCTGGGCCATGTCGCGAAGCTCCGGCCGGGGCCTGCTCCGGCACCTGGTGTCGCTGGCGGAGGCGTGCCGTCTCGTGAACTGGATGCGAAAGGCGGACGTCGCCCATCTGCACGCCCATTTCGGAACCAATTCCGCCGAAGTCGCGATGCTCGCGCGCGCCCTCGGGGGGCCGACCTTCAGCTTCACGGCCCACGGCCCGGAAGAGTTCGACAAGCCGCAGGCGCTGGCGCTCGCTCGCAAGGTCGACTCGTCTTCGTTCGTGGTGGCGATCAGCTCGTATGGCCGCAGCCAGCTGTGCCGCTGGATTCCGTCCATGCAGTGGCCCAAGGTGCAGGTGGTGCATTGCGGCATCGATGCGGCGTTCTTCGCGGCTGAACAGGATCTCGCGGCCAATGCGAACGACACGCTGGTCTGCGTGGGCCGGCTGTGCGAGCAGAAGGGCCAGTTGCTCCTCGTGCAGGCCGCCGCGCAACTGATCCGCCGGGGCATTGCGCTGAAGCTGGTGCTGGCGGGCGACGGAGAGTTGCGCGAGGAGATCGAGGCGTCCGTCCGCGACCTGGGCATCGAGGCTCACGTGCGCATCACGGGATGGATCAGCAGCGTGCGCGTGCGCGACGAACTCCTGGGCGCCCGTGCCCTCGTGCTGCCCAGCTTTGCCGAAGGCTTGCCGGTCGTCATCATGGAATCCATGGCGCTGGGCCGCCCGGTCATCAGCACCTTCATCGCGGGCATCCCCGAGTTGGTGCTCGATGGCGTCCAGGGGTGGCTGATCCCCGCGGGCGACGTCGACGCCCTGGCCGGCGCGATGCAGGCGTGCCTGCAGGCCGAACCGCAGCGCCTGCTGGCGATGGGGCGCGCCGCACGTGCACGCGTGTTCGAGCGCCATCTCGTCGATGTCGAGGCGGCCCGCCTGAAGCGCCTTTTCAGCGACACCATCGAAGGATCGCGGCCGTGAGCGCCCCCGGAATCCACCTTGCGCAGGCGTTGGCCGTCGGAGTGCTGGCGTTGACGCTGCTGCTGGCGTTGCCGGTCGCCGTCCTCGTGCTGCAGATCCTCGCCGGCGTGCTGGCCTCGCGTGCGCCGGCATCGCCGCCGGCGCGCCGTGACGGATCCTCCGGCAACGCCGCCATCCTGGTGCCCGCGCACAACGAGGAATCCGGCATCGCGCGGACCCTGGCGCTGCTGCTGCCGCAACTGGCCCCGGGCGATCGCCTGCTGGTGGTGGCCGACAACTGCGACGACGCGACCGCGGACTGCGCGCGCGCGGCCGGCGCCGAGGTGGTCGAGCGATTCCACGACGCGCGCGGCAAGGGCTTCGCGCTCGCCTTCGGC
>FTIP01339857.1_pt1 | contig 16785 bp, 23 predicted proteins | sample 1658301 | NCBI WGS metagenome assembly FTIP01 (sample SAMEA3914813, study PRJEB12502) | metagenome | biome: forest; material: soil | place: Canada | collected 2011-07-07 | depth 0.3 m
AATCGTCAGTTAATTCGCGGATTGAAGCGAAAGTAGATTCAGGAAGTAACTCGGGCGTTGAAATGACAAAAGGAGCCCGCGGGCTCCTTTGTCGTTTTCCGGTCCGCGTCGACAGCGTCGATGCGACCGGCATGATCTGGTCGGGGTGAGAGGATTCGAACCTCCGGCCTCTACGTCCCGAACGCAACATCATAAGTCCATTTGACGCGGCTCGCAAGCTCATCTAGCATTTGTTGGGACAACCTTGGGACAGCGGCGACCGAATGGGAACAATCAACAAGCGTGGCGAGTTGCAGTGGCAAGCCAAGGTGCGCCGCAAGGGGTTCCCCGCTCAGTCTCGCACCTTCATGTACCGCGAGGACGCCGAGAAGTGGATGTACGGCGTCGAACACGAGTTGGAGACGAGCGGGTTCATCGATCGGCGGGAAGCCGAGAAGAACACGCTTGCGCAGATCCTGGGCCGGTACAAGAAGGAGGTCACCCCGGGCAAGAAATCCGCGGAAATCGAGGCGGTCAAGATCGACGTCATCCTGAAGGATGCCGCCTTCGCGAGCCTCAAGATGACGGCGATCAGCAGCGGCGCCGTTGCCGCGTGGCGCGATCGCCGGCTCAAGACCGTTTCGGGCGCCACGGTCAATCGGGAGCTTGACGTGTTGTCGACAGCGCTGAACCATGCGCGTCGCGAATGGGGTGTCCATGTCGAGAATCCGGTTCCATGGGTGAAGAGGCCCGCCAAAGCACGTGCGCGCGAGCGACGGCTCTCTGCCGAAGAGGAACGCTACCTTCTTGCCGCCCTGTCCGAAGGGGAGCGGCAGCTCAACGGCACCTTTGGCAAGGGCGCCCGAAACCCGTGGCTGGCACCATTGGTGCGGCTGGCCGTGGAAACCGCCATGCGTCGGGGAGAGCTTCTGGCGCTGCTATGGCAGCATGTCGACCTGGAGCGATGCACGGCTCACCTTCCTGACACGAAGAACGGCGATCCCAGGACGGTTCCCCTCTCTTCGAGAGCGGTTGCGATCTTGCGTGCTTTGCCGTCCGGCAAAGATGAAGAGGAAAAGAGCGACGACGACGGCCGGCGCGAAGGCCCAGTGTTCCCGACTACGGCGATGGCGCTACGGAAGGGCTTCACCCGCGCGGTCGAGCGTGCTCAGGCGTCGTACTTGACTGACTGCCAAGAGTCGGGCGCACGGCCGGTCGCGGACTTCCTGGTTGATCTGCATTTCCATGACACCCGCCACGAGGCGGCATCGCGCCTGGCCGAGAAGCTGTCGAACGTTCTCGAACTGTCCGCGGTGACAGGCCATAAGGATCTCCGGATGCTGAAGCGCTATTACCACCCCCGGGCGGAAGACCTGGCGAAAAAGCTCGGCTGAGCTTCGTTTGATCTGCCGCTGTGGCTGTTAACGCTCGTGATCAGGCGCCATGGATTCGTAGGTGGAAGGACGGCGCCTTCTAACTCACGGTGACGTAGGCGGAGTGAGCCGGGTGTCCAAGCTGAAACGCTCATGAGCGCGCAGCTTGAACATCCCTGCAGCGGCGACCACGTCAATCAACACGTTCCAGGAATGGGTGCTGACGACGCTCGGTATCAGGACGATCGGGTGCGACGCCAGGAGCGCGTCGCCGAATGCCTGCTGGTTCCTGCTGACCGCACCTGGTCGTAGCCAGTTCCCGTTCGGGATCTGCGCGACGTCGACCAGGTGCACACGCGCCGGCTGAACGACGTCCAGCGAGATCAACTCGTGCGCCCGAACATCGAGAGCATCGAAGCCCTTGTGAACCGCAACCTCCAGGATCGCGGTCGCTGGGTCGAGCGCGGCGTACAGCACTCGCCGTCCTGCCGAATTCCAGCGGCCACCTACCCGGAATGAACCTTCCGCTGTGTCCCAGGTCGGCAGATACTCAGCCGCATCAAGGCGCCACGCCACCAACTCCGTGCCGCCGAGCGCACCGGGCAACGGCGTCAAGAATAGACTCCGTACTCCATCCGCGTCAGCAGCGTTTTGACCATCTCCGTTCCTTCGGAACTCGCCAGGAGTTCGATCGGGCGACGTCGATCGAGGCCGATCGCGGGTGCAGCCAGCCAGCGCTCAGCGGCATCGCGAGCACCGAGCACTTTGGTGGCCTGTTCTGTCACAGACAGTAGGCGCAGCGCCCGATCGCTGGCATTCGCATCGAGCGTTGTGTCGGCGCGGCGCTGCAGGGTCTTCTCGCTGACGCCAAGCACGGCCAAGATCTCTGCGGAGGTGATCACGTCGAACCCGCGCATTGCGTTCCTGGCTACCGAGACCGGCACCCCTTGGATCACCATGTCGTGCCTTTGCAGCCCCTGGAGCCCGGACAGCGCCTCGGAACTGAAGTCACCGGATAACGCAACCTTAGCCGGCCTCCGCAACGGCGTCCGACGCGGCGCAATCCGCTTCCCGGACTTGGCGGCTACCGCTTTCTTGGCCGGAGTGGCGGCTCCTTCAACCCTGGCAGGCATCTCGCGAACCTTCTTGGAAGGGGCCTTCTTCAGTGGCACTTGCGAATTTGCGGACATGTTCAGCTCCAGGGACAGGTGTCGCTACTTTACCAGACATCTGTCCTGATGATGCGGCTTGTCGCGAGCACCCTATGGTGCCGCCGGGTAGAGCGCTGCTGCGCCCTCGGTAAACTAATTGCGATGCATCGGCCCATGAAATTCCTCGTCCTCAGCGATCTCCACCTCGAATTCGCCGAGTACGCTCCGCCTCGCGGCGTGCTGGAAAACGTTGACGCGGTGATCCTGGCAGGCGACACGATGCCGAACTGTCGGAAACTGCCCGCGTGGGTCACCAAGTCCACCGTCTTCGGCCCTGATCTGCCCATCTTGGTCGTCCTCGGCAACCACGAGTTCTATGGCGGCCAGCTTGAGCTTCGGCGCCGCGAGCTACAGGACGCGGCTGCGGAGTTTGCGAACGTTCACGTGCTCGATCCGGGCGAGGTGCTACTCGACGACGGTCGCGTTCGGGTGCTCGGTTGCTCACTGTGGACGGACTTTGAACTGCCGATCAAGACGGTCGCTGGTACGGTCTCCGACCGAGCGCGCGCGCTCAAGACAGCCGGAGAGTGCATGAACGACTACGGCAGGATCAAGATCGAGGAACGCGGGCCACGACAGGCCAGGTCGGGCACCCGCCTGCTGAAGCCCGACGACACCTTGGCGTTGCACGTCGCCGAACGCGCTTGGCTTCGCGCGAAGCTCGCCGAGTCGTTCTCCGGCGAGACCATCGTTGTGACGCACCATGGCCCGTCTGCTGACTCCGTCGCGCCGCGATGGGCCGACGACTGGCTCTCGCCAGCGTTCAGCAGCGACTTGCCCAACGAATTCTTCGATGTGCCGGCGCTCTGGGTACACGGGCACACCCACGATAGCCGGGACTACAGACGGGGCCGTTCGCGCGTACTCTGCAACCCCCGCGGCTACCTTCTGCGCACGGGCCGGTTTGAGAACGACGATTTCGATCCCGCCCTGGTTGTCGAGGTTTGATTGCGAGAGCAGGCCGAGATGCCGCCTCGATCACCGCGAAGCGTTTCACTACCACCCAAGTACCTGGCGCAAAGCTCGACAGCGCTTCGTTAGATCCGCCCCCCTTACGGTGAACCCAGGTGTGCACAACGCTGGGAGCAGCCAGAGTTGTTCACGTTAAATCGCACCCTGATCGTCGTTAGATCCACCCCTCATCGGGAGCTGCAGCTTCGATAGATCCGCCGCCCTCGGCGTCGTTAGATTCAACCCCCCCTAAACCTGTAACCTCTGCCTTTAAGAATTCCTATAACTTTGCTGGTAGTGGGATCGGCTGAGTCTGTGGATAGAAATGTCAAATAAGTGGGCGCGGGCGAACGCCTCGGCGCGGACGACAAGTGTTTCGGCGGGCTACGGAGAAAAACCGGCTTTGGCCGGTTTTTGGCCTCCGGCCCGGCTCCTACCGCCTCACCCGACAGTCCCCCGGACTGTCGGGCTTCGCACCTGATGTCGCCGCGGTGCCGCCCCGGTCCGCGGACGGCTCAATACGGGCTTTGAAGACGGCGCGCGCTCGGTGAGGCACGCTGAAACGCTCACGTGGGGACTGCCCACGCGCAATTTCGAGTTGGGCAAAGAAAAAGAGCCACGACCTGAAGGGCCGGCGGCTCTCGAACCCGTGCTGTTTAGAGCTGGGCCTGCTCAGGGAGGAAAAGCAGGGGGCCGCGGTTGCGACCCAGCCGTGACTGTATCAGCGGTGCGCGCCCGCCAAGCGCCGTGGCCTCCAGCAACACATCGAATGCAAGGCAGCCAGTCAAACCTCGCGCTGAAACGCTCACATTCGGCCGCTTACTGGCGATCGCGACGGCAACGACTTTTCACGCAAGGGTCTCTGACCCAGGGGTCGAGTTCCGAATTGCATGGATGTCACCGGCGTCGAGTAGGAAGCTCGCGACCGGTGGCTTGTAGACCCCTGGCGTGTCCTGGGGGGCACTGGCGTCGGTGTATTCCTGCGGATGCCGGCGGTGGGCGGTGAAGTGCACAAGCTTGCAGAACGCCGCCTTGTGGTCGGCGATGGCATACCGCAAAGTCTTCTCGGGCACGTCGCGCACGAGGAAGGTGAAATCCTCGTCGCTGTTCGAGCAGCTCGCCTGGCAAAGCGCCCAGCCCTCGTCAGTCTGTTTGAGCAACTTCACGTCTAGAACGTCAACGGGGGGTAGGTAGGCCTCAAGCTCCTTGCCATCGGACAGGCCGAGGGCGTGTTTGATGATGACGCGGGCCAGCTTCACGTCGGCGTCGTTGGCCAGGTCGAGCTTGACACCTTGGTAGGTCGAGAACGCGCCGAGGATTCGCTCCTCGTCGAAGCCTTGTTCCGCCAAACTGCGAACCCAGGGGTAGAGCCATTCAAAGCGGTTGGAACGAAAGCTGGTGGCGTCGACCAGTTGAACCTCGGTGTTCGTGATGCCGATGGTCTTGAGGTCGTTTAGCGCCGCCTGAACGCCCTTGTATTTTTTCGGGCCGCCGCGTGCGACTTCGAGCAAGTTGGACATGTAGCTCGGAAGCGGTTTGTCCATCTCAAATTTCACGACCCAAACGCTGGGGCCGTCGGGTTGCGGGCGCTCCAGTACTTTGGTGCGACCAATCGCCCCGACTGCGAACATGCTTGCCGCGGTGCCTATGTCCATGCTCAATTCCTTATTTTGTTGATACAAAGCATAGCATTAGACAAAACAAAACGCAAGTTTTGTTTTTCAAAACACGAATTTAGTCACTTTCGTAAGCGGTCAGCCGAGACGCAAGCGCCCGCCCGCCCCAGGCGGACTATCGCAGGGACGTGCTGCGGCGCGTGGGAATCGGTCGATTGCACCCTCGATGAGTGTTCGAGCGCAGGCATCATCGATGCGCGAAGTCCCGTCGAGGACCACCGAAACGGCCGTTGCCGCGCGTAGCGCCCCTGCAGGGCCTTCAACGGGCCGCGGGTAGGGGGTAGATGCCTGTAGGACGTCTGGGCCCGTTAAGCTTTGCGCGGTGCGGGCCGCCGCAGGCCCGCGGGCCGGTGGTGCGGGGGCTCGCCATTGTGCGCCGCAGCTCGACCGCGGCCATAGCGGCGACCGCGGCGTTAACGTCCAGCAGGGCTACCGGCCGAGTGCACGTGTTCAGACCTTGATCGGGCCGAACATGCCGGTGTAGATCAGCGCCTCCCAGAGTTTCTTGATGGCCTGGCCTGTCTCTTGACTCACGAACAGCGACGATCGAGCTCCGCAGGGTGAGCCGAGGAAGTACGGCCGCATCGTCTCCCACGTCTCGGCCACCTGGGACCACTCCCAGCACGGGACTTCCTTTTCGAGCAGGAGCGGCACCGCGAGCTTCAAGGGGATCAGCTTGTCCATCGGCAACGGCTTGTGCCACGCGCATTTGACGAGGATGGGCGTCGCTTGCATGCTGTAGAACTTCACGTCCAGCCGCTCGGCCGTGATCGCGGCTGCGTGGTGTTTGAACTGCAGCTTCTCGACCGAATCCAGCACCGCCTGGCCGTCATCATAGGGACAGGTGACGAAGCCGTGCGCGAAAAACCGTGTGTGGTCGAGGCCAAGGTAGCCACACTCCCTGGCCGGCGTGGTGACGGGATACTGATCATCGTGGTGTCGAACCAAGGGGTGCCAGGTCGGGTAGGCGTCGACCACCGGACCGAGTTCGTCCACGATATCCAGCAACGCCTCTTTGCTGCGCGCGCGCTCTTCAGCGGAGGCATCTCGCAGCCGCCCGACGAGATAACTCTCCGCTGCTTCGTAGCCCGACCTCGCCTCGTCTTCTGCTCGAAACGCCATATGACCCCATTGCCAGTAGTTTGTGCGTGAATACTACTCTTTACGCACGAAATTGGCAATTCATGCGCGTAGCATGGCTCTTGTGTCGAGCGTGCTATTGAGGGCCACCAGGTCGCCGACGCATACGCGCGTCGCATCGTGACCCGCAGGCTTGGTTGGATGCACGGCGGGCTGGCCCGGACAGCACGACAATGGGGCAAATCCACCTGTGGCGCGGTTGTCCCGCGGCATAACGATGCGAGAACCAATCTGGCTTTCGACCTTGCGCCTGTGCGCGTCCCTCCTGGTCGCGGTAGCGGCAATTGACGCCCATGCTGCCGGCATCACCGGGACTTACGTCGCCCGATCGGGCAATGCCGCCTTCGTGCTCCAAGTCGTCGAGGCTGGCTCACAGCTAACGGGCCGCTACGAGGAGTTCGTTGCTCAACCCGGAGACAAGTTCGAGGACCGCATCTTCGCCTTTTCCGCCGCGGTGGATGGCGATCGTTTCGCCGGCTCGATCAAGGACACCGGCGTCCTCGGATCGACCATCCCCGTTTCCGGCGAGGTCCATGGGGACATCTTTCGCCTCGAAGGCAGCACGACGTTCCACGTCGCCATGAAGCGAGGAGACCTCTCGGAATTCCAGGCCGGCGTCACCGGACTCCGCGGAGCATCGTCCGCGAAGCAACGGGCCGACGCGATCGAGGGCTTGGCCGACCGGATCACCGCGTTCGAGGACCGCCTCGCCAAAGCCACTGGGCGTCTCCCCAGCTTGGAATCGCTCCTCGCCGCCAACACTGCCAAGATGGCCTCGGCGCTCGACCGCGAGCGGGCCATCCACGGCGACGGGCAGCGCTCTGTGCAGCGCGGGCAAATCTCTGTCGCGATCCATCAGATCGGCGTCGATTCATCGCAGGCTCGCGCCGCGGTCGACGCGGACCAGCAAGATCTCCACAACAGTTCGACGACTATCTCGACGCAAGCGTCTCTCGCGCGCGTCGCCTGCGTCGCCAAGGTCGGCCCGAATCCACTCCCGGTGCCGGCGACGTGCCCCCGCTTCACGGTGGCAGATGCGTCTCTTCGCAAGAGCGTCGACGAGGGCAAGACGGCGTTCGAGAAGTTCGATGCCGTGTGGGATCGCGAGAGCACCGCTCAAGATTCGCTCATGAAGCAAGCCGACGCAGCGGTGAACTGAGCCGGTCACCTTCGGCGCCCACCCTGAACGCATGTGAGATATCGCGCTGAAACGCTCACGCACCAACTGCCGACGCGCAAAACGAGTCCATATCGGGGCGTCGAGCCTGCCGAGCGAGCACGCGCAATGCGAAGCCTGGGAGCCAGAAGGCGAGCCTGGGAGTCTTCGGGCGTGCTCGTTGCGCCGCTGAGCGACATATGGCCCGGCGCGGCCGGACAAACCGCAGGCAATTTCCGGGTTGCCCGTCGCAGATCGCCTTCTGACTCCCGTCCCAGACATCGCGCTGAAACGCTCACGCATCAACTGCCGGCCCGCAAGCCGAGCCCGTGTCGAGGCGTTTAGCTTGCCGAGCGAGCGAAGGGCGAGGCCTGGGTACCCGAAGGCGAGCCTGGGAGTCAGCGGGCGTGCGTTTTGTGCCGCTGCGGTACGTTTGAGAGGGTGATGCCCGGCGAACCGCGGGCAATTTCCGGTTGCTTGTGGTCGCCCGCCTTCTGACTCCCGTATCGCTGGCGTTGGACAGGCGCTGCACGGCGCACGTCGGTCGCCCAGAGTTCCTACCGTACGGTCATGGCCAAGCGGGGTGCGCCGCCGCCGCAGGCGGTGGGGGGCGCAGCCTCCAGAGGGGGGCGACGGGGCGAGCGAAGCGAGGATGGGGGGAGCGGCACGCTCCCCGCCCCGTTTCCCAGGAACTAATTTGTTCTCAAAGGACAACTAGCCCTTGTCCCACGCCAGGTGGGGTGCCATTTCTCCCGTCGCAACGAAGTGCGAAGCGGCCTCAACGACGGACTTTTTGTCCAAGCTCGCCCGTTGAGAAAACAGGCCAGCCTGCCCGCCCGTGACAATCTTGACCTCGTCGCCGCTGGCCTTCACATCAGCGTTGACCAAGTTGAACAACTGTTCATCAATGTTGTGAGCGAAGTAGGCCATGTAGCGGCCGTCGTTGCCGCCACCAATGCACAGCATGTCGTCGCCACGCGCAAGCGAGACCGACGTCTTGACCTGTCCATCCAGCTTGTCGATCGATTCCGCTACGCGCCGAGGATCGGAGGTGGTGTATTCGATATCGCGCGACGAGGTGCCATGCCACTCGTCTTCGTAGACCTTGGTTTCCATGATTGATTGCTGCTATTTGGTCGGAAGGATCACGAGTTGCTGGGTTGGCGTGTTGACGATCAGTTGATCGACTTGGAGATTCCGAGCGAGTGACCGCAGGCCGCCGAACTGTCCGCAAGATTTGCATGGCTCGCGGTCGATCCACATCTCCGCGGTGGATTGGGTTCCTGCTGCGCCATCGTTCACGGCATTTTGGACTGCGTCGGCTTCGGCGTGAGTGAGTGTCTGCGCATTCACTCTGTCCAACGTCATTTCGGTAGCCGGGTCTTGCAGACCACGATTTATTCCATCGTAGGTGTTGCCGTTCATTTGAACCACCGCGAGCGTAGCGTCGTCGCCTTCGCTTCCTGCCGCAGGCAAACCCATTTCCTCTCGGCGGTTCGCCAAGTATGCCTTGCCGTCAAACGCCGGAGGTGCGTCGTCGCCCTTAGCTGGCTCATCAGGCATCTCGTCAGGCGCTGGCGGATTCGAGGGCGGCGGGTCAGTCGGCGGTGGGTCAGCACTGCGTGACGGCGTAGACGGAGATCCGCGGCCACTAGTCGCATTGGCATTCTTTTGAGCCTGCGTGATGCGCGGGCCAGGCTCGACCAGTTCTGAAGTCTTGCTTTCAAGCCGTCTGGCGACCCTGAACTCGCGCGCCAGCCTGGCTAAGTCTTCCGCGTACCGCGCCAGCTTTGGAACCGCCATGGCGAGCTTGGCAAGCCCCACAGCCAGGTCAACGACCATCAGCAGGTCAAACAGCAGTTCGCCCATCAGCACGCCTGCCCGGAAGTTGCCAGACAGAGACTGCTGGCCAAGGAAGGCGATGAACTCCCGGGCTCTGGCCTCTTGCACCTTGGTCAGCGAACCTAGAAATTCCTTGGGATGACTGAACGCGTGCTTGATGGCGTCAGCAATGGCGCCACGCTCTTCGTAAGCTTCCTGCGCTTTGCGGTCGAATCCGGGCCAAAAGTGGCCGGCGACAACCATGCCGAGGCTGGCGCCGGGAGCGATGGAGAAAAACGCGCTTGACCTGAGCCTTGCCATGAAGCTGTGGTCTTGCCTTGATTCCCAGTACTCGGCGAGCGCGAGAGTTTGTAGCAGGTCAACCGCGGCAACAACAGTCTTCGCCAGGTTCTCCCCCATCCCGACGACGACGCCTGCTGTGAAGCTCTGATGCCCAATCAGGTTGTACGCGGCACTGCGGGTCTGTTGCCAGCCGATCGCCGTGGAAATGCTGTGCGCTAACGCCGTGGCTCGGTGTTCAAGATCAGCGAGGGTTGATGTCGACGACCCAGAGACGCCAGGAGGATGAGAGTTGCCCAACCCGCCCGATGTCCGGCTGTGACCATACCCCGGATTGCTGGCTGTTCCCAATACCCCGGGAGGTTTGCTTGCCATCGTTCATTTTTCTGACGCAGTGCGGCGCAGGCTAGCAGCGTTCTGACCGTCCTGCCCCCCTTCAAAAGAGGGGACGGCGCAGCCAGGTGTAAGCATCGGTTCAGCCGATGAACGACGCGGCGAACCGACTGCTGGAATGCTCTACAGTTGGCTACGGGGTGAGGTATATCAAACGACCATCACGCTGACTAAAAATCGCACCAACACAGGTCTTGAGCATGAGCAAAAACGACGACTCTACGGGATTTCTTTTCGTCATCGGCATCGTCGTGGTGCTGGGTGTGGGATATGGGGTATACACCGTCCTCAAAGGCTGGGCAGATGCCGTGGGGCTGGATGTCCATTCAATCTTCTGGCTTGTGGTCGGAACGGCAGTCGTCGTCATTACGCCGCTTGTCTCCTGGATGCGCGGATGGCGGCACGCGATCGTGCTCCCTTGGCTGTTGCCTACATATTGGCTTTTCTGGCTGCCGGCGATGACCTACTGGGCTACTCCGAAGATGGGGCCCTTCGGGCGCTATGGCGACGATGCAGACATTGATTGGTACGGCAACGGGTGGTGGCAGGCTTTGATCCTTGTCGGCTTGTGTGGCGTAGCGTTCGCACTGATGAAGTGGTTGGACGACGACTATCGCTGAAACAGCGTTGAAACATCTCTGTCTGCCCAGGCGCGCAGCAGGCGCATGATCAATTGCATGGGGGACATGCCTGGCCGAGTTAGCTGCACAATGGCTCACCTCGTTATGGCTAATCCTCCATGTCAACCCTTGATCAACTCGTCGCACAGGCACAGAAGCTCAATCAGCAGATTTCTGAGCTGCGGCGGGCGCAGCGAGAGCATGCGATTGCAGAAATCCGAGAGTTGATGCTGCAGCATGGCCTTACGTCACAAGACCTGTCCAAGCCGTCTGGGGTGTCCGGCAAGAAGCCTATTGCGGCGAAGTTTGCCGATGGCAACGGCAACTCATGGAGTGGTCGTGGGCTTAAGCCTCGTTGGTTAACAGCCGCCCTCAAGGACGGCAAGCAGCTTGACGACTTCGCAGTGTGACTGTCACCTGCACCTCTGTGACACAGCAACGTCGGTGAAACAACTGCAGGTTTACTTGGGCGTGTGTGCTGGCCAAATCATCGCGACGCAGGTTGCGTCTTCCGGCGCCAGCCAATTCTTTAGGCTACCGAGCATGGCCGCGTCGGCAGCTCGGACGGCCGCGCCTCGAAGCGGGAAGTGCCGCAGTGTGTAGAGCGTGTCCCGCCTCGTTTCTGCACTTCCATAGCCTTCTGACTGAATCTCCTCGAACAGCGCGCGAGCGCCATCGACGCTGTCGCCGAAGCCCTCCGGGAGCTGCGGCTGGTCCGCCTCCAGCATCAGGGTCAGCGCATTAGGCGTCGGATACGTTTGTGCAAGGTGCACGGCGCGCTCGACGAGCGCGTGAGGGATCGATGAATCGGCTCTCAGCGAAACCAGCAGTTCCCACCCCCAGCGGAGAGCACGCATGCGCTCATGTGGCATCGTCATCGGCGGCTCCAATTGTTGAAACGATCATCGCCAGACGGGGGCGGTCAAAGCGGTTGCCGTGCAGACTGCCAGCCATGGGCGAGCAATCGGCACCGCTCCTGCATGGCGATCGATCTCGTTGCCTTGGATTGCCTCAAACCCTAGCGCCCGAGCGGTCTTCACGATTTCCTCTATCCAGCCTCGCGTTATGTTGTGTTGCACGACCTGCGAGACGAAGTCATGCGGCAGTTCGGGTTGCCTTTGCCGGTGGAGCTTAGTCATACGTGAGACGATTTCGAGGATATGCCTTTCCTCGGCCGCGAAGCGCATGATGTCCCCGCTGGTCCAACTGGCACGCCAGGTCGTCTCGTCGCGCAGCCATGCGCAGCGACCTCCTACCGGATGCTTTTTTAACCGCCTTCGGAGCATGTCCGATTCATCCGATTCTGGTACCAAGACCTTGGCATCAGGAGTCAGCATCGCCTCGCAGGTGAACGAGCCTGCGTCTTGAGCGAAGTCGGCATGCTTGGTCAGGAAGACCGCGGTATGAGGTACGTTGAAGGGGTCGTTGGCTTCCAATGGCGGAGGAACCTGCCAAGAGTCGAATCGCACATTCGTTCCGTGTAGCCACGGGCCCCGATCTATAGACTCGTTCGGGTTCGACTTCGGTCCCATTGCCTTCCGGCGCGCAGCCTCTCCCATGCCAGCATTCCTATAGTTGGATAGGGGATTCTGCATCGAAATCATGCCTTGCTAGCCGGCGCTGGTCGCGCTCAGAACAATTCGCCGACATGGTTTTCGCGGGCGAGTTTAGACCTTCGCAGGTGGGGTTGTCGCCGCGTCGAAGCGCTCAAAATAGTCACTGCGCTCGGTCCCGCACAACCGATCCCACCAGGTGAACCACAGCCCATAGTTGCCCTTAGCCGTCTCGTGATGCAGATGGTGGTGCGTCGTGGTGACGAACCGGCCTCCCAGCCAATGACGCGTGAAGCCGCGGGGCAGGGTTTCGATGCCAGCGTGCCCGTGTGTGTTGCGAACGATCTGATGGATTGCAAACGCAAGTGCGACGTACAGGTTCAGCGGCAGGACTACCAACACGATCGGCAGCGCCATGCCATGAATCAGCGCCTCGACCGGATGAAACGACAACGCCGCCCACGGCGACGGGTTCCGTGAGCGGTGATGCACGCCATGGATTTGCCGGAACAGCCAGCGCGTGTGAAGCAGCCGGTGCGTCCAGTAGAAATAGGCGTCGTGCCAGACGATCGTGACTGGCAGGCTCAGCAGCAGCCACGCGGCTCCGTGCTGAAACAGCGGGATGTAAAGCTTCACAGCACCGTGCTCGACGAGCGTTGCGCCCCACGCGTAGAGAGCGGTGAGGATGCACAACGTGCTGAGCGAATAGAGCATCTCGCGGCGGAGATCTGCGCCTTTGGGCGAGCTGAGCAGCCTTGGCTTTGAGCTGCTTCAGTCGCTCCTCCTGCTCACGAATCTGCTCGTCTACGCTCCTTCTCGCCATCCTTGCCGTCACCTTCTTTGCTGTTAATACAGTCCACAATAGATAGGTTAGCAGACCACAAAGTGGATGACAAGAGGGGGCGATGTAGCGATTGATGCGCCGTTGATTCGCACCTCATTCCGGCCCATCTCATTCGCGAAGTTTGCAGGCTTTTTGTGGCTAAAGTGCCGCTGACTGCGCTCTCGGATCTGATTCCATGTGGCCTCGCTTTAGACCTTGATCACAGCAAAAAATACGATTTGTTGTCCCGATGAAAACGAGTAATTGCTATCATTGGAAAACGTTTATCGGAGGCGGCAATGGTGGTCGGCTGGTGTCCCGAGCGAAAGCGAAGGGCGCACTTAACGCAAACCCTGCGGGTTTGCCGTGCGGTCAGGGGGCGCTGCCCCCGACACCCCTGGCAAGGGCCGCGGGCCCCTGCACCCCGAGTCAGCGCGGCACTTGCCGCCAGTGAATCCCGCAGTTCGTCTTCATCAAGCAGCCTCGCTAAATGCTGCGACCCGGCGTCATGGCGATCTTTCACATGAGCGTCGCGATCGTCAGCCGAAAGGCTGGGCGATCATCAACGGGCGCTGCTGCATACCGGGCGGCTGAACGCGTGGTGGATGAGCGCACGGGTGACGAGCATGACTACAGGAGGAAGCGAGGTGTCGAGGCGACCCACATCGTTATGCCGTCGGGGTCGGACTGGGTGCCCACTCGCTCCGAACTCTGGAATGCTGTCGAACACAAGAACAAGAGGGCGGACGCGCAGGTCGCGCGTGAATTCGAGGTCGCTCTTCCTTCTGAGATCTCTGCGGACGCTCGAAAGGAACTGGCTGTCGAGTTTGCTCAACGCATCGCCGATCGCTACGGCGTCGGCGCGGATGTCGCCATTCACAGACCAAGCCGCAATGGTGATGAGCGGAATCATCACGCCCACATCTTGACGACGACAAACAGAGTGGAGCGCGGGGGCAAGCTGGGGAACAAGGTGCGTGAACTGGACGCGGTCGCGCACGACCGAAGCGCCAAGCATCGCGATAGGCCGAACGAGGTTGAAAACCTGCGCGCTGAATGGGCCGATCTCACCAATACATATCTAGAGCGGCATGGATTCGAGCAACGAATCGACCATCGCAGCCTCGTCGATCAGCGCGCGGTGGCCGTGGCACGCGGCGAGCGCGACAAGGTCGCCGATCTCGATCGTCAGCCGACTCGTCACATGGGCCCCGCCGCTACCGCCATAGAGCGCGGCATCTCACTACGCCGTGCGGTCGACGATGAACCGGAGCGGTGGCGGCGGGCGCCTCGCGCCACCGAACTTGGTGACACGAATCGACGCATTGAACTTGCTGCTCAACTCGGGAAGATCCAGCGTGAGCAACGTGGTATCGAACGCGAGACCATCGATACCAAGATGTCCTTGGCGGAAGCGCTGCGAGAACGGGATGCGCGTGATCAGCCAGGGCCTGCGCTGCGCCACACGGAGGCGGGCGGGAAAAGTTTGTCAGGTGCCTTTGACACCCGCGCCGTTCGCGGCGACGTTTCGGGCGACAGCAGCCAGGCGCGAGCAGGTGGTGAGCGCCCCGAGCGCGGCCGTGAGGGTCTGACCGAACGTTTCGGATTCCTCGCAAAGAGCGGCAGCCGATCCATAGACGACCGACGCGAGGAAGTGCCGGAGCGTGATCGAGAGCAGCGGCATATCGGCGATACCGAGCCGGTACCGACGCGTCTAGCCCTTGCTGAAAGATTCGGGCGGCTCGTCAAGTTGAAAGTGCCAGCGCCGGACTTGCAAGTTGACGTTCGCAAGGCCCGGGTCGAAGATGAACGTGACCGTTCCGTGCGCGGAAACGCTGATGACCCTCCAACAGTGTCGGCGCAGGATCACCGAGAGACTGTGCGGCAGCCTGCAGATGTCGGGCCGGTGATTGGGGAGCCCGACGCCGCGGGCTCCGAACCGCAGTCAGTGTCCGGCAGCAGGCTGCAGCAGCTTGGCGAGCGCCTGGTTGAGTTGAAGCGCGAGCGGCAAGAAAGAGAAGATCGGGACCCCACCGAACACCGTGGGCCTGACGTCGACATCTGAGTCCGATACATCCTCAGATGCGAGGCGATTCTTGAAAATGCGGAAGGAAGTTCATGGAAAGCGAACAGGATCGATTCGGTGTGACAGACGAGATCATGTCGGCCGCTCGAAAGGCCCACGCGGGAGCGTTCACCCTTCGGGTAGGAACTACGTTCCCACGCGTGGGGAGGTGCTGACCATGATCGAGGCCGAACTGCAGCCGATCTTGATCGATTGGCTGCACGAGTCTCCCTCCGAACTGATGATCCCCACGGTTGGACAAATCCAGCAGGTCAAGGCGATCTTGGAGACGCGTTCGGACTCTGCGAGCCTGCGCAGGCTGATCGAAGAGTGCCGCGCATATATCGAAGACTGACGCATGCAGCAGAACCTGCATGCGTCTTCGAGCGCAATGACGCGTGCGTCATGGCCTCTGTCGCGCGTGCCTCAGCCAGCGCCGGGGCCTGCTACGAATCTGGTCCTCCGCCCGGGCTTTGCCGGCGTTCGCGCCCCAGGGCAGCGGCGCAGCAGGCGGCGTCTTCGGTCGAGAGCGCCTCGGGGCTAAGTAGCAGCGTGCGGGGTCGGCCGACTTGGCGAGAAGCGGCGTCGCTACAGCAGAAGTGTCATCTCCGACGAGACGCGCTCGAACCCTAGCCCAGCCCAGAACGAGTGACCTGCATCCGACGTGCTTAGATCTATCTGGTCGATGCCGCGCTTGTCGCACGCGGTCATCAGCGCGCATATCAGCTCGTGCGCGATTCTTTGGCGACGGTAACCGACTTCGGTGAATACGTTGACCAATCGGGCGCGAAGGTTCCGCGCGCTGTCACGTGTCGGGCCCCAATCCAGAAGCGTGAGGCCGGCGCCCGCCACGATGACTCCATCGATTTGGGCGAGGTAACCGATGTATTGCCCCGCATCGATGCGCGGGGCCAGCCAGGCCCGGTAGTTCTCTAGGACAGCAGGCTTCTCGTCAGCGCGAGGGTAGCGATGGCGCGTCACGATGTCCACGTGCGAGGCGTCGACGTCAACCCGCAGCCAAGTTGGTAGCGCGTGGATGGCGGCAACAGTGCCTGTGCTCTCGATGGGCTGCGGCCCGGCTCGCGGAGTGCGTCCAGCTCGTCCGAATTCGGCATAGATTACTTGACTACTCATTTGAGTATCCAATCAATTTGCAATTGCTTCATTTGCGCTTATGCGCGCCCATGCACTGGGTCGCCGGATCGTGGCGCCTGGCATGGGCGCCGGAGTAAACGCGCCCGACGAGGCCGGCGAGGTGCATAAAACACGTTTTATGCAGGCCGTTTATACCGCTCAGTTTTTTATGCGTTCCACCGCTGACGCCCGGTGAATTCCATTCTTATGCCGTTTTATGCTGGCCCCAATTTTTATGCCTGCCGTAGTCATGACGGGATCTCCTTCTCAATCAGCTCCCGGAGGATGTCGGAGATGGAGCGTCGGCTTTTGGCGGCGTAGATCTTCAGTTTTAGATGTTCAACCTCGTCCAACTCAAAATTGACTCTAACCATCACGGCTTTCATGTCTGAAAGTGACTTCAGCGCTGCCGCCTTCTGCTCGCTGGGTCGACCGGGTGCAAGTCCAAGTTTGGTCATGATTGCCATTGCTCAATTGGTGATTGCTTCAAATGGGTGGGTGAGTAGGCGACGGACTTCATCAGCCAGCGCGAAGACTTCGCGAGCTGCTTCTCCGTCTGGCTCGTCATCCAGCACAGTCAGACCTCTCGC
>FTIP01276577.1_pt1 | contig 16671 bp, 13 predicted proteins | sample 1658301 | NCBI WGS metagenome assembly FTIP01 (sample SAMEA3914813, study PRJEB12502) | metagenome | biome: forest; material: soil | place: Canada | collected 2011-07-07 | depth 0.3 m
AGCGGCGCGCCTTCGAGCGCGAAGCTGCGGCTCAACTGGATCTCGGCGGCCTTGGCCGCGCAATAAGCGGTGGCCTGGTTGCTGGCGACCATGCCGTTCTTGCTGGCGATGACGACGATCGCGCCGCCGGTGCCCTGTGCCTTCATCTGGCGGAACGCCTCGCGTCCCGCCAGGAAGTAGCCCGTCGCCAGGATGCGCTGGTTGCGATCCCAGAGCTCGAGCGTCGTGTCCTCCAGCGGCGCCGCGGAGGCGATGCCGGCATTGCTGACGAGGATGTCCACGCCGCCGAACTCGATCGCCGCGCGCGCGAACGCGGCGATCACGCTGGCCTCGTCGGTGACGTCGCAGCGCACGTGGCGCACGTGGTCGCGCCCATGCGCCTTCGCGAGCTCGTCGCGCACCGATTGCAGCGCCTCGGTGTCGATGTCGGCCAGCACGACGCAGCCGCCGTCGGCGAGGATCCGGCGCGCGATGGCTTGGCCGATGCCGCCGGCGCCGCCGGTCACGAGCGCGACCTTGCCCACCATCGGCTTCGGCTTGGGCATGCGCTGCAGCTTGGCTTCCTCCAGCAGCCAGTACTCGATGTCGAACGCCTCCTGCTCGGGCAGGCCGACGTATTTGTCGACCGCGCTGGACTCGCGCATCACGTTGATGGCGTTGACGTAGAACTCGCCGGCGATGCGCGCGGTGGCCTTGTCCCTGGCCACGGTGATCATGCCGATGCGCGGCAGCAGCAGCACCACGGGATTGGGGTCGCGCAGGGGCGGGCTCGTCGGGCGCTTGCAGCGTTCGTAGTAGGCCGCGTAGTCGGCGCGGTAGCCGGACAGCAACTCGTCGAGCGCGCCACGCAGTTCGGGGCCCGCCAGCGTGTAGATCGATTCCGGGACAATGAGCGGACGGATCTTCGTGCGCAGGAAGTGGTCCGGGCAGGACGTGCCGAGCGCCGCCAGCGGTTCCAGCTCGTTCGAATCGACGAAGGCCATCACCTCGTCGGCGGTGTTCACGTGCAACAGCTTGGGCGAGCCTTCGGCGGACAGGCCGCGCAGCACTGGCAGCACGCGAGCGAGCGTGGCGTCCCGGTCGATCGCCGGCATGGCCTCGAGCCGGGCGCCGCCGAACACCTGCGCCTTGCGCGCGGCTCGTTCCGTGGCAAGCCAGTGCTGGGCGCGAGCTATGAGGTCCACGGTGTTCTCGTAGCAGGTTCTGGCGCTGTCGCCCCAGCTGAACAGGCCGTGGCCGCCGAGGACGATGCCACGGAGTCCAGGGTGCGCCGCATCGTAGGCCGCCAATTGCTGGCCGAGTTCATAGCCGGGTCGCAGCCAGGGCATCCAGCCGACCGTGCCCTCGAACACTTTCTGCGTGATGGCCCGCGAGTTGGCCATTGCGGCCAGCGCGATCACCGCGTCCGGGTGCATGTGGTCGACGTGCCGGTAAGGAACCGACGAGTGCAGCGGCGTGTCGATCGACGCGGCGCGCGTGTTGAGGTCGAACGTGCAATGCGGCAGGTAGGCCACCATCTCGTCTTCATGCTCGCGGCCGCGATAGAGCGCCTTCAGCGCGCGCAGCTTGTCCATGTAGAGGGTGGAAAAGCCGTCGAGCTTCATCGAGCCGAGGTCGCCGCCCGAACCCTTGACCCACAGCACTTCGACCTGTTCGCCAGTAAGCGGATCGACCTGCATGATCTTGGCCGAGGTGTTGCCGCCGCCGTAGTTGGTGATGCGCAGGTCGGAGCCGAGCAGGTTGGAGCGATACAGCAGCCGATGCGGCTCGTCCAGGACGGCGGCGTGGACGTCGTCCCAATTGGGAAAGGGTTGCGAAGCGGGCGTGTTCGTCATCTCGTGTCCGAAGGGGCTGGATTCCGGGTCGCAGGGTAGGTCGCGGTGGTTCCGCATGCAATTGATGAAACCTGATCGAATTCATAAGTAAACTGATATGAGCCGGCATCGATTGCCCGACAGGTGCTGACCGCGCCTAGTCGTCTCGGGGTTCACCCGCGAATTCCCGCGTTGCGGCGCCGGCCCGACCCGGGAAAGCCACTAGCCACCACCCTGTCCGCGATGAAGTCTCTCAACCTGCGAACGCTCCGGATCTTCGAGACGGTGGCCTCCTGCGGCAGCTTCTCGCGCGCCGCGGAGCAACTGGAGATGACCCAGCCTGCGGTCTCGATGCACATCCGGCAGCTCGAGACCGAGGTCGGGACGGCGCTGTTCGATCGACAGCATCGCCAGCGCCTGACCGACGCCGGCCGCGAACTGCTGCCGCACGCGCGCATCATCGGCGCGCAGGTGCGGGCGGCGGAGGCCGCCCTGCTCGCACACAGCGGCGACACGCAGGAAGGCGGCGCGCGCGGGCAGCGTGGGCTGCTGCACATTGGCGTGGTGTCGACCGCGCACTACTTCGCGCCGCGCCTGCTGCATGCCTTCAACCAGTTGCACCCGGAAGTCCGGCTGAAGCTGACCGTGGCCAAGCGTCCCGCGGTCCTGGCGATGCTGCAGGAGCACCAGCTCGACATCGCGATTTCAGGCTACCCGCCCTCCGAAGGCGACCTCGAGGCGATCACGTTCGCGCGCAACCCGCATTGCATCGTTGCGCATCCCGACAATCCGCTAGCGGGCCGGACGCGCCTGCGCTGGGCCGACCTGCGCGACGAGCACTTCATCTTTCGCGAGCAAGGGTCGGCCACGCGGCAATTTCTCGAGCAGTTGTTGCAGTCGCAGTCCATCCAGGTGCGATCGGTGATGGAGCTTGCCGGCAACGAGACGATCAAGCAGGCCGTCATGTGCGGGATGGGCATCAGCTTCCTGTCGGCGCACACCTTCCAGGTGGAACTGCAGGCCGGCCTGTTGACCGTGCTGGACGTCCTCGACATGCCAAAGCACGTCGACTGGTGCTTCGTGCAGCGGCGCGACACCGTGCTGAGCGGCGTCAACGCCGCATTCCGGGAGTTCGTGATCGCCAACGGCGCCGATTGGGCGCGCTGCCGCCTGGACGCAGTCCCGGGCGCGACGGCATCGGCTTGACGCGAATTCGCATTTCTGGACACCCTGAGGTGTCCTGCCACCTGCGTGGGTCACAGGTCGGCCACAACCAGCCGGTCACCAATGACGGCTTCGCGGATGCACGATCAGCTGGCCTTTGAAACGCCTGACAGCGCCTCACCGGGATCTTTCGACACACGTCGTTCGATGCTCAGCACAAGGGCGAGGCTCGCAGCGAAGGCGCACGACAGCAGCGCTAGAACGGTTGTACCAACGACGGCGAGAGACCAATTCAGTTCTGCAGCGGTTTCGAGCCGCGAGAACATCATCGCAATCCCGCTCTTGGTCCAGCGCGACCGCAAAGAGAGGCGCGAGGGCGGGCGCCGATGGGTTCGCCTGAACTCATGCGTGCGCTCCGCGCAGGCGATCGCCAGCGATTGCGTCGGGTGTCCGGCGCAAGCGATGCACCGTCCGTCATCCTCGCATTGATCTATTCGACCGATCGCTGGGACAGTTAAGGGCACGGAAGGCACATGGAAGGATGCTGAGAGCTTCGCTTCAGCTACTGGGGTCAACATGCCTGGCAGTTGCACGCGGAAGTTGGCACTCCGCCTTCTTTGGAGAAGTCCCGCCATCGTTGGCGAAGTCCGCCGACGTGGAGGCCGGCGAACAAGCGAGCGCTGGGCGAAGCGCAGCAACCCACCGGGCATATTCGCCAACATGGGCGGCAGCGAGGAAATCAGTGAGTCGTGAGCAACACTGGAAGGTCGAAGCATTTGCAGGACAGATCAAGACTGCGAAGGCAGAGGTAGACCTGATCTATGCAGGCGCGGGCCACTGGACAGCGTCGTCGACTGGGCCGGCGGGAGAGATATCGCTGGCTACGCCTGGAGGTGAGAGCTGGCCGCGCCTCGAGCGATTGATGCGTGTTCTCGTTGCTGTCGGCATCGTTCAGGCCAATCTGAAATACAGAGGCTTACCGCCCGCGTTTGCGACCGAATCCACAACGAATGGAGCGAGCGCGGCATCAGCGGGCGGACTTGCGCAGTACGTCAAGGTCGTCGAATTTTCCGAAAGAGCAAGATCTCAGAGGACGGTGGTCGAACTGGAATTTGGACGCGATGGCCTGTGGTACGTATATGCCTCCGGTCCAGATGGACGGCATGTGCTCACACCAGTTTATGGGGAAGGTTGGGGCCGCCTCGAAGGGCTTCTGCAGATGCTTGCAGGCGCTGGACTAACAGAGGCCCGCGTCACGTTCGAAGGCATGCCGCCGGCGTTGATCGTAGGGGACAATCCGTAGAACCGCTGACATAACAGCGTGATCGTCGCTGATCGGCCATAAGCGGGCATCCACGGCTGTCTCCGCTCCCCCTCGTAAGGGGGAGGAGCGCCCCCTGTCGCGGCATGCCGAAAGGCCTCTCTTTCTCGAGCAACCTTCAGCGCCTGCGAGACATTCCGATTCCAGGCCGTGTGTGGCTCCTGCCGCGTGGCAGCGAACTTCCCGATGGATCAACCATTAACTACAAGACCATCGACCACGTTGGTTTTGCATGGCCCTGATAGTCGATTCGTGATCTTTCCGGCGGCGTATTGGTCCGGATCTCACAAACAGCAGGCTGCCAACGCGCTCGCAAGAGCGATCAGCGGAACCGGCCTCGTGCCGACACTGAGTCGAATCGCGGACTATCGACTCTTCAAGAACACTCGGCTGCGACCGTGAATTTGCAGCGACTCGGCTGCTGGTCTCGGCCAACTGCAGTCATTCGAGGAAGTCCGGTTTCGGGCAGGACTAGGGGGGGTCGGCGCGAGAAGCCCCGGGCGCCCGCGAGAACGGCCTTACCCTCTCGCTTCATTCACTTTGAGGAGACCTTCTTGAAATCGACCATCTCGGCACTCGCGCTTGCGGCGGGGCTGGCCTACAGCGTGTCCGGCCACGCCGCTGTAACCTATTCGTTCAGTGCCCCCTTCGCATCCGGATTCGATCTCACCGTGGCGAACGACATCACGTCTGACGTGACGATCGCGGCCTCGGCCATGACAGATTGTTGGTTTCTGTCCAGTTCCTGCGAAAGTGCGACTTTCTACATGAACGCCGAGGCAGCCGGACTTGGACCGCGGCCGAATTGGGAGGCCATTGGCGTGACCGCGACGAACCACGTTACGGCCTACTACTATTTCGCGGGCCCCGCTTTCCAGACCGAGGGCCTGCATCCCAGCACCGACGGTGCCAACTTCGCGTCACTGGACGTGAGCGCCGTGCCTGAGCCGGCGTCGCTGTTGCTGTTGTGTGCCGGCCTGGGGCTGGTTGGCGCCGTGGCTCGACGTCGACGCCGAAGCTGACGGCAATCGGATACCAAGCGGCCCGCCGGAGCGAGAGGTTGAGCCGGTCGAACGCGTTTCCCTGCAGCGTCAATGCAGAACTGTTAAGGCTGGCCGATGCCGAAGGCTTGCGTTCCGGCTGGAAGCGGCCAGAAGATGCTGTTCACGAGCGTCCGCTTGCGTGCTACTTGGTGGTGATCTTCTCTGTCACGGGTGTGTGGGCTTCGACGTCCTCGATCCAGATCGACGACGACGCCTTCCCCAGTGTTCCCACGACTGCGTAATGGTGGTCGACGATCGGCGTAAACGCGACGACACCTTCGACCGAGTGGTAGCGGCCGCTCAGGCTGCCAAAGATCTCGGCGATTGGCATGGCGGCGATGTCACGACCTTCGAGCGTCACTCGCATCGCACGCAACGGCAACTGGCGTTCGACCTTGGGCACCGTCAGCGCTGCGCCGTGGTTGCGGCTGGCGTCCTGGCTGGCATCCATCGAATTGCCAATGCGGTGGCCGTCGACTGACTGGACAATGAAGGTTTGAGCACGGGTGCTGCTGACCCAGTTGACCGTGTCAGTGACCAATGCCGACGGCTCAGCGGAGCCGGGCACTACAGGTTGGTACGCTGGGTTGGCGCAGCCCGCAATCAGAAGCAGCGCCAGGGCCGGCGCGGCCAAGTTCATCTTTGCCATGTTTCCTCCCTTGATTGGGCGCCGGCGTTGCCGGCCGGCGCTTCATGGCGCGATGTCCACCATGAAGGGCTCATGCTACCCGAGGTGCCTGAGGGAAAGAGCGATGGAACGAAGCGGTGTCGCCGTTAGCTTGAGGTCAGAAGTCGGCCAGAAGCGGGTGTACACAGCCGATCGTTTTGAGGAAGGCTAAGGCAGTGCGGTTGCTGTCAGGCGATGACCGACCGATTCAAGATCCACAGCAGCGGCAACGTGATCATGACGCCCGCGATCGTGAAACTGGCGATGAAGACTTGATGAACCTGGATGCCGGGCACCAGCACGCTGTAAAGCCGCAGTACCGAGATCAGCTACCAGACCTGCCCACCTCGGCAAAACCCGCTACCGTCTCGTCACTTCTTGGTGGCTGCCTTCAACATGTCCCGACGGCGTTTCTGCGCTGCTTCGAACGAGTCGAAGAACTCGTCCAACATGGACACGGTCTTGTTCGGATTCTCAATGCCAACAAAATCGCCGGACGGTTGGCCGTCCGGCGTAATCGGGTAGACGGTGGCTGGCAATTCGCCCTTTTTTGGCTTCTCCGCATCGATGGCCCAGGCGATCACGGGCTCACCTCGGAACAGTTCCCCTTCGTCTGCATAGATGATCGTGAACCCGGGTTGCGCTTGAATAATCGTGACGTCCGCCATGCGTTGCCTTCCGGTGTTGATATGTCGATCCTACCCGTGAGCAGTCGCTCGCCACTGGCAGGTAGTGGCCGCGTGCCGCCTGGAGGCGGTCAGAGCAATCGTAACGCTGTCGACCCGTTGCAGTCCGTCGACGCACCGAACTCCGTGCCGAAGTCAGAAGTCTTTTTGCCTTGGGCCGCGGACAGTGGCACGAAGCACTCAGCGCTCGCGCCTGAGGCGGCTCGCGGCGGCGAGGCCGGCAACACCGAGCAGTGCGAGCACGCCCGTAGCGGGCTCGGGTACTGGCGCCGCGCTGAAGACGACCGCCACCTCTTGGCCCGCACCTTCCGGGTACGGCGGCACAGACAGGTATTCCCAGGCGGTCGAGCCGTCTGAGAACGGATTTGCCCAACCGCCGTCGGCCAGCGCGTAGCCGAAGCCGTTCCAGGTCAGCTGCGGGCCCGCGATCGACACCAGGTTGTCGACGTCGTACGGGTCATTGCCCGGGATCGCGCTGCCCGCCGGCTCCAGTCCAGTGATGGCGACGCCGTTGCGCGAGCCGGTGATGGCGGTGATCGCGTAGAAGCCGTCCGTATCCGGTGCGTCGCTTGTGGTGAAGGTGCCAGCGGCAGCTATGCCAGCAGCGCTGTAGTTCCAGTCCCAGGTGGCAGCCTGCGCCGGCGCAGTGAACACTAGTGCGGCGAGCGCAGCGGCTGCCAGGAATCGGATCGGGGTCATGGCTTCTCCTTGGGTTTATTGTTGGAGGCACCACTGTATCGGGGATCTCGTTGCACCGGTCAGAACCCAAGCAGTTACTCGCGCTCGAAGGTGTTCATCAACTTCGGCCGTCCCATGCCGGGCTGCAGACTAACGCGGCCCGGCTTCGCGCCCGATACCTGACTGTCCCTGACTGTCGCGAACGACCGCGCCTGGCCGGAAGCGCTCATTTTGGGAGGCCGGTGCCCGAGACCGGTGCCGGGTCTTGCGTTCTGTCAGCAGAAACCTGAGAGGAAATATTTTGAGCACGATGCACGTTGCAAGCTTCGCGAGATCCTGCCCGCGGCTCAGTCGCCGTTGACGTCGAGCCGCGATCGCCCCAGCATCGGCTGCCCGTCCACTAGCCAGCGCGGCGCACGCGCCTCCCAGGGCCACACGCCCTGCACCGATGGGTAGACGATCTGCACCGCACGCCACGGCCGCTCGCCGTATGTTGCGCCATCCGCCTTGATCATGCTTCGACGCGGTGCTTGCCTTTGCTGGTGGCGCCCGCTGCGGACTTGAGCGCTGAATCGGTGATGCGCTCGACGCTGGTTTCGGCGACTGCGGTCGCTTGCCTGGTGGCCTTCTGCAGGCCGTCATACGCATGGTTTGCACCGTCGAGGGCGGTCCTCATCAGGGTCACGACATGCTCTGTTCCGGCAGGTGCATTCTTTGCTGCGTCATCGAGCGCAGACAACCATTTCGTCTTCGCCTTGCCAGCGTCTGCTTCGATCAGCTTGGTGATTTCGTCAGCGGTTGCCGTGACGATCTCGTAGGCGTGGCGCCAATAGGCGATGGCCTTGTCGACTGCGTGGGTCAACGTCTGGGCGCTGAACTGCTGTGCGATCAGCTCTTGCGGATTCTTGCTCGAGGCCGCTGCTAGCGTCGTCTCCTGCGTTTCGCCAAGCAGGCGCTTTACCGTTTGGAGGTTCAGCGCGGCGAGCTTCTCGGTGCCCTCAAGCGCCCTGGCGCCGAGTCCGAAGAAGGTCTCGATGCTGGAGAGTTGCAGGGAGTGGAATTGTTCAACGGAGGTCATGGGGTGTCCTCGTGAGATTGGGAGGGGGTGGGCCCGGAGCCGCCTCGCGGTACATCTCCGTGCGGTCGGAGTTTGGACGCTTCGGATGACATTGCAAGCGCTTTGCTGCTCTGCGGCAATGTAGTTGTCCGTCACAGCCGACGAGGACGCACGCTGATGTTTCGGTTCCTCGCCTTGCAGCCCGACCGTCAACCCGCTCGACAGCCGGATCCGCCGTCCTGCACCAGTTGCGGCGCACTCGAATTCCCTGCAACCGCAAGGCATAAGACAGTCAGGGTTTTTGCAGCTGTCTCAAGGTTCGTCAATATCGTTTTTTTTCCCGTTCTCGATCGTCATGGAAATGGATTCATGCCAACCGGCGACTCGTCGAACGCGGGCGGCGAGACATCGCCATGGCGGCAATTCTCTGTCAACATGGCGTCCCGGTCGAATCGACCGACACGTCCAGGAGCGAGCCATGAGCAACCGTCACGGAACACCGATCTGGTACGAATTGATGTCCAAGGATCCGCAGGCTGCGCGGCGCTTCTATGACGCCGTTGTCGGGTGGCGGATAGACGAGTCGCCTCCGGCGGAGTTCGCCATGGACTACCGCATGATCAATGCGGCCGACGGTCCGGTCGGTGGCGTCTTCAAGCTGACGCACGACATGTGCGAACAGGGCGCGCGTCCGTGCTGGATGATGTACATCGGGGTGACCGATGTCGATGCGTGCGTGACCGCCATCGCGTCGGCCGGAGGTCGTGTGGACATGCCGGCCTTTGACATCCCGAACGTCGGGCGGATCGCCATGGTGTCGGATCCGCAGGGTGCTCCGTTCTACGTGATGCGCGGCTCCAGCGGCGAAACGAGCACTGCGTGCGATCCCGGCCAGGCCGGCCACGGTGCATGGCATGAATTGCATGCAGCCGACGGAGCGAAGGCCCTCGATTTCTACATCGAGCATTTCGGCTGGGGCAAGTCTGGCGCGATGGACATGGGGCCCGCGGGGATCTACCAGTTGATCACCATCGATGGGCGGGACCTCGGCGGCATCATGACCGACAGGGACTTCCCGCGACCAGCGTGGTTGATCTACTTTCGCGTCGACGGAATCGAACGTGCCGCCGCCCGCATCGTCGAAGCTGGAGGTCAGGTCGTTCACGGCCCGATGGAGGTCCCCGGTGGGGGCTGGATCGTCAACGGCATCGACCCCGAAGGCGCGATGTTCGCTTTGACTGGCACGCGCTAGAGTGCCGCAGGCGTCCAGCCGACAGGCAGATGAACCCGCAGCACCGAGGCATCGAGATTGACTGACACGCCGTTGCAATCAATCGTCACGTGTCCTTCATGCGGTCACTCGAAGGCAGAGACCATGCCGGCAGATTCGTGCCAATGGTTCTACGAGTGCACGAACTGCGGGGACCTGCTGCGCCCGCTTCGTGGCGACTGCTGCGTCTTTTGCTCGTACGGGTCGCGCAATTGTCCTTCAGTCGAGCTCACGAGGCCTCGCTGCGGGCCCTGAAGACACTTCTTGCCGCGAGAGACGGGCCTGCGGTGGAACCGATGTCGCTAGACGACGCAGGCAGCCGGGGCCTGATCAAGAAGCAAACACGCCGCTTGCGCACTTTGTGATATGACGTCATACAAGTAAAGTGTTGATCTCGCACGGATCAGGCGGCGCCGTTTCACAGGGGATAACGCCTATTTCGCGTGAATGTGGCCTGAGCGATAGTTGTCAAAGAGATCAGACAACATATGACTAACACCCCATCCGAGGCCGTGCAAAAGCGAAGCCCGCGCCGCCTCGTCGGCACGCGCATCAGGCTGTCGCCCGGTAAGCCAGACGCGATTCCAGCCCGCTTGGCGGCCGGGCGAGGCGCGTGCGCGGCGCACGGAGGAACGCCATGACGGAGGTCGCTTCGTCGCCTGCCGCGGCCACGGCTACGCACCCGCGAGACGCCGCGAGCCCGGCGACGCGGGTGCGCTACGTCGTGCTCGCGATGATCTTCCTCATCACGACGCTGAACTATGCCGATCGAGCGACGCTGTCGGTCACCGGGCCGGCGATGCGCGCCGAATACGGCTTCGGCGCCGTGCAGATGGGCTACCTGTTCTCGGCGTTCAGCTGGGCCTACGTGCTCGCCCAGATTCCCGGGGGCTGGCTGCTCGATCGCTTCGGGCCGCGGCGCGTCTATGCGTGCAGCATCTTCGCGTGGTCCCTGTTCACGCTGATGCAGGCCGGCTCGGGCTGGGGCGCGCTGATCTCCGGCAGCCTCACCGCGGTGACGACGCTGTTCGTGCTGCGGTTCGCCGTCGGGCTCGCGGAGTCGCCGGCCTTTCCGGCCAACGCGAAGATCGTGGCGAGCTGGTTCCCGACCGCCGAGCGCGGCACGGCGTCGGCCATCTTCAACGCCGCGCAGTACTTCGCGGCCATGGCGTTCACGCCGCTGATGGCGGCCATCACGCACTGGTTCGGCTGGCGCGCGGTCTACGTCGCCATGGGGGGCGTGGGGATCGTGTTCGCGCTCGTCTGGGTGCGCTTCATGCGCAGCCCCGCCAGGCACCCGTCGGTCAGCCGCGCCGAGTTGCGACACATCGCCGACGGCGGCGGGCTGATCGACATGGGCGAGGCGGCGGGAGCGGGGCCCCTGCAATCGCGCACGATCGGAGAAGGGCGCACGGCGTTCTACCTGAAGCGGCTGCTGTCGAACCGCATGCTGCTGGGGGTCTACGTCGGGCAGTTCTCGATCAACGTGCTGACGTATTTCTTCCTGACCTGGTTCCCGGTCTATCTCGTGCAGCAACGCCACATGTCCATCCTCAAGGCCGGGTTCATGGCCTCGGTGCCCGCGCTGTGCGGCTTCGCCGGCGGCGTGCTCGGCGGCCTGCTCTCCGACGCGCTGCTCAAGGCCGGCTGGTCGCTCACCGCGGCACGCAAGCTGCCCATCATCGGCGGCATGCTGCTGTCGGTCAGCCTCATCGTGTGCAACTACGTGGACAGCGAGTGGCTGGTCGTGGGCCTGATGGCGCTCGCGTTCTTCGGCAAGGGTGTCGGCTCGCTCGGCTGGGCCGTGGTCGCGGACACCGCGCCGCGCGAGGTGGTGGGCCTGGCCGGCAGCATCTTCAACATGTTCGGCAACGCCGCGGGCATCGTCACGCCCGTCGTCATCGGCTACATCGTCGAGAGCACCGGCTCGTTCAATCTCGCGCTCGTGTTCGTCGGCCTCAACGCGCTCGTCACGGTCGTATCCTATGCCGTGGTCGTCGGCAAGATCCAGCGCATCGAATTCCACAACGTCCCGGCCTGACCCCCGCTCCAAGACAGGAAATCATGACGCACGCCACCCTCCCGCATCGCAGGCTCGCGACACGCCTGGCCACGCTGCTGCTCGCCGCGGCCGGCGGCGCGAACGCGACGACCGTCGTCTACGTCTCCAACGCCGACAGCCAGGAGATCTCCATCCTGAAGCTCGACAAGGCCCAGGGCACGCTGGAGCCGCTGGACACGGTGAAGGCGGGCGGCCAGGTGATGCCGCTCGCGGTCAGCCCCGATCGCCACTTCCTGTACGCCGCGCTGCGCTCGCAGCCCTATCGCGTGGTGAGCTTCGCCATCACCCCCACCGACGGCCGCCTGGTGCGGCTGGGCGAGTCGTCGCTGGCCGACAGCATGGCCAACATCGACACCGACCGCAGCGGCCGCTGGCTCTTCGCGGCCTCGTACGGCGGCGCCAAGATCACGGTCAACGAGATCGGCAAGGACGGGGTGGTGGGCTCGGTGCGCCAGCTGATCGACACCGCGCCGAACGCGCATGCGATCCATGCGGACGCCGCCAACCGCTTCGTGCTGGCCACCAGCCTCGGCGGGGACAACGTGTCGATCTGGCGATTCGATGCGCAGACCGGCAGGCTCGCGGCGAACGATCCCCCGCTGCTCGCGGCGCCGCCCAAGTCGGGCCCGCGCCATTTCGTCTGGGACAGGGCGCAGCGCTTCGTCTACCTGCTCGGTGAGGTCGACGCCTCCCTCGGCGTCTACGCGTGGGACGCGCAGCGCGGCGCGTTGCGCGAATTGCAGCGCACCACCACGTTGCCCGCGGGCTTCGGCGGCAAGCCCTGGGCCGCCGACCTGCACCTGTCGCCGGACGGCCGCTTCCTGTATGCGTCGGAGCGCAGCTCGAGCACGATCTCGACCTTCCGCGTCGACCTGGTCACCGGGCTGCTGCAACCGCTCGGGCAGACGCCGACCGAGAAGACGCCGCGCGGCTTCGCGATCGATTCGAGCGGTGCGTTCCTGATCGCCGCGGGGCAGGACTCCAACGCCGTGTCGCTCCACGCGATCGACGCCGGCAGCGGCGCGCTTGGTGCGCCGAAGCGCGTGGCCGTCGGCAAGAACCCGAACTGGGTCGAGATCGTCGACCTGCCCTGAGCCCGGCTTCAGAGCCGGAAGCTGCCGACCACCTGCGAGAGTCGCGCGGCCTGCTCGCGCAGGCTCTGCGCCGCGGCGGCCGATTGCTCCACCAGCGCCGCGTTCTGCTGGGTCATCTGGTCGAGGTGGCCCACCGCCACGTTGACCTGGCCGATGCCGTCGCTCTGCTCGGAAGCGCCGGCGGTGATCTCGGCGATGATGTTGGAGACGCGCTGGACCGAGCCCACGATCTCGCTCATCGTCGTGCCCGCCGCCGAGACCAGGCGCGAGCCGTTCTCGACGCGGTCCACCGAGACGCCGATGAGCGCCTTGATCTCCTTGGCCGCCTCGGCGCTGCGCTGCGCCAGGTTGCGCACTTCGGTGGCGACGACCGCGAATCCGCGGCCCTGCTCGCCGGCGCGCGCGGCCTCCACCGCGGCGTTCAGCGCCAGAATGTTGGTCTGGAACGCGATGCCGTCGATCACGCCGATGATGTCGGCGATCTTCCTGGACGACGCGTTGATCTCGTCCATCGTCGAGACCACCTGCGACACGACCGCGCCGCCGCGCGCCGCAACCTCGGCGGCCGAGGACGCGAGCTGGTTCGCCTGGTTGGCGGCGTCGGCGGACTGGCGCACCGTGCCCGTCAGCTGCTCCATCGACGAGGCCGTCTCCTGCAGGCTGGACGCGGCCTCTTCGGTGCGCGTCGACAGGTCCTGGTTGCCCGTCGCGATCTCGCTGCTCGCCGTGCCGATGCTGTCCGTGGAGCTGCGCACCTGGCCGACCAGGGTGCGCAGGTTGGAGGTCATGGTGCCGAGCGAGCGCATCAGGCGCGCCATCTCGTCGGCGCCGTCGACCACGACCTGACGCGACAGGTCGCCCTGCGCCACCGCATCGGCCGCGCTCACCGCGTCGGCGATCGGCCGCGTGATCGAGCGCGTCAGCGCCCACGCGAACAATGCGCCGAACAGCAGCGCGACGCCGCCGATCGTGACCACCTGCCAGCGCGCTGCCGCGGCCGTCGCGTCGACTTCCTTCGCGGCCGCGTCGATCTCCTCGTGCTGGCGATCCAGGAACGCCTGCAGCGCGGCGACGTATTCCTTCGCGGCGGGCAGGAACTGCGCATCGTGCATCCGGCTCGCGTCCTCGGCCTGGCCCGCGCGCTTGGCGGCCATCATCGCGTCGCGGTAGCCGATGTACGCCTTGCGCTTGCTCGCGATGTCGTCGAGCAGCTTCTGCTCGCCGGCATTCATCGGGAGCGCGCCGAGCGCTTTGCTGATCTCGGTGCCACGCGCCGTGGACGCCTTGACCTCGTCGCTGAACAGCGCCTCGAGGCTCGCGTCGGAACTCTTGGCGATCGCGCGGCCGCGCACGACGCCGACCGCGACGCTGCGGAACCATTCGTCCGTCAGTCGTTCCTTGGTCAGCGGCGCGGCCATCATCTGGCGCGTCGCGCTGGCCACGTTGTCCAGGTGCCAGGTGCCGATCGCCACGATGATGACCAGGAGCGCGAGGATGATGCCAAAGCCGCCGCCGAGGCGAAGGCCGATGCGCAGGTTGTTGAGTTTCAAGGGGCTGCTCCGGGACGGGGATGTCGATCAGGGCGAGCCGGAATGGCTGGCTCGCGCCTCGATATCGGCATTTCCCTACTCAACTTGATGGCGCCGTGGCCGCCAGCCCCGGTCTCCGGGCGGGCGATCGCTCGTGACGCGCTCGTTTCCGGTAAGGGCAAGACGAGGCCTCGTCCGACAAGGGGAACGCTCGGCAGGGCACAGGCGTTGCCTGTAGTGGGCCTATCCCTGCTTCGCATATCGAAGCGCCCGCACCCCACACCCCAAGGAGTTTTCCATGCGTCACCTCAACAAGAAGCTCGCCGTCACCGCCGCGGCCTCCGCCCTGCTGGCCTCGCTCGGCCTGGCCGTCGCCCAGTCCACCGACACGGTCGATCCGATGGCCACGCCACAGCAGCAGGTGGACGTCAGCGCTGAAGGTCCCGGCAACCACATCTACTTCTTCCGCGACCAGGGCAACTCGCCCGAGAGCGATCCCGCGGCCCACCTGTTGCTGATCAAGCACGACCAGATGGTGCCGGTGGCCCAAAGCACGACCACCACCACGACGACCACCGTGGCGCAGGCCGACGCCGCAGCCGACACGACGACCACGACGATGCCCGCGGCTGCCGATACCAGCAACACCGAGTCCACCGGCACGGCGGCTGCCCCGCCGGCCGACACGACGCCGGCTCTGGCCCCCAAGGCCGACCGCAACTGATCGCGCACATCCGCTTGCTCGAGGACGGCCGCCCCGCGCACGCGCGCGTGGCGGCGTTCATCAGCGCATTGCCGGCGTCAGCGTGGCGCGCGGCGTCCACGGGCCGGCATCGGCACCGCCGGTGTGCAGGGCCGGCGCGGCCAGGAACAGGCGGTCGCTGGAGACGCCCTTGGCGATCAACGCGTCGCGCACGGCGAGGGCACGCGCCAGCGCCTGCTGACGCATCGTCTCGTCGTTGACGACGACGTTCTTGCGCAGCAGCGCCTCCATCTCGGCGTCGGGCAGATCCTTGGCGATGCCCAGCACGTTGCGCGGCTTGTCGGGCAGGCGGGTCTGCTTGTAGAGGGTCTTGAGCAGCGCGGATCGGTTCGCCGCCGTGAACGCCACGGGGGCGCTGGCCGGCGCGCCGGAGCGCAGCGACTCGTCGCGGGCCATCGCGCGCAACTGCGCCTCGATGGCCTCGCGTTGCGCATCGGCCTGCTCCGACTGCGCATCGGCCGCGCCGGTGATGGTCATCTGCAGCGCGGGGCGATCGGCCAGCGCGGTCGCGACCTTGTCCAGGCCGGCGGCGCTGGCGTCGATGATGGTGGCGGTGCCGGGCCTGAACTCGATGACGCCCAGGTCGGGCCCGCTGCCGCCGCCGCCCGAGAGCAGCGAGAACGGCGAGGTCACCGCCTTCACCAGCAGGTTCACGATCAGCTTGATCACGATGCCGCCCACGCTGAACTGCGGGTCGTTGACGCTGCCGCTGATCGGCAGGTTGATGTCGATGACCCCGTTGCGATCCTTCAGCAGCGCCACGGCCAGGCGCACCGGCAGCTTGGTGGCACTGGGCGAGGCGATCGCGTCGCCGAAGGTGAGCTGGTTGAGGATCACCTGGTTGCGTGCCTCCAGCTGGCCGTCGGCCGCGATCTTGTAGGCCACGTCCATGCTCAGCTTGCCGCGTTCGATGGCGTAGCCCGCGTACTTGCCGGCATACGGCGACAGCGGCGCGAGCTCGAGGTCGGTGGCCTTGGCCTGGATGTCGAGCGCGAGCGGACGCGCCACCGGGTTGACCTGGCCGGTGATGTCCAGGATCGCGGTACCCGCGGCGCGGCCGTGCAGCTGCAGCGGCGCCATGTCGCGCGATGTGGAGCTGAAGGCGCCCAGCGATCCGTTCAACTCGGTCAGCGAGGCGCTGTAGTTGGGCCGCACGAAGTGGTCGGTGTAGTCGACGCGGCTGTCGACCAGGCGGATGCCGCCCACGTTGATCACGATGGGCAGCGGCGCGGACGCTGCAGCCGCCGGTTCGGGCGCGGACGCCGGAGCCGCCGGCGCGGGAGGCGCGGCGGCGGCGCCGCTCGCGGCCGCGTCGGGCGGCGCCGCGGCGCCGATGTCCTGCAGGTTCAGCCGGCCCTGCTCGGTGACCAGCACGCGCGCGAACAGGTTGTCGAGTTCGACCTGCGCCACGTCCAGCCGCGGCGTCGCGTTCGGCCTCATCGCGAACTTCAGGCCCTTGAGCGACAGCGACTGCCACGCCAGCAGCTCGTCGGGCGCCGCGGTCGAGACGGCCGAGGCCGCGG
>FTIP01341562.1_pt1 | contig 16593 bp, 17 predicted proteins | sample 1658301 | NCBI WGS metagenome assembly FTIP01 (sample SAMEA3914813, study PRJEB12502) | metagenome | biome: forest; material: soil | place: Canada | collected 2011-07-07 | depth 0.3 m
GGCTTGCGACGCACAGGCCGAACTACCGTTCTCCGTGCGCTGAACGTACTGATCGCGCGGTAGTGCGAATGGTTTCACCTGACCCGCGTTTGCCCATCGGCCGTCACCTGAGAGCGCTGTTTTGCTAGCCACCGGGGCGGCGCGCACGCCAAGGAAGTGCCCGTCCCCATTGCGGCGAAAAGCGGACAGTCGACTCGTGTCTTCGGACGACGGCTCCCGCTGCAGAGCGGTCATCGCGATAGCTGCTGCTGAGTGACTCAAATGACCCGCGCAGCCGGGCGCCCGTCGTGCCACCAACCCTCAGGCCACTACGGTGAAGCGGTGAGCACAAACCCAGGTCGACCGGTGGGAGGCCCAAAGCCGGACGACCTACAGCCGCTTGATCAGGCTCTTGATCCAGGACATGCAGAACTCGATGGCGAAATCGGTTTGCTGCGCGCTCAGGTTCGGCATCGGATCACCCCCCGGGCCGTGACCGAGTTCGTTCCGAACGTCTGAGAACAAGCGCTGCATCATCGTCCGTTCCCACGGCTCGACGAATGGCCCGTTTGCCTTGGCTTCGAGGTGGTTCAAGTAGTCGGATGCGCCCTTTTCCTTGCCGGTCACCCACTTCTTCTCTGTGCAGATGATCTTAATCGTGCTTTCGAGGGCTTTCGACGCGTAGAAAGCAGGGTCACGTCCTCCCGTGTCGCGACGGTCGATCGCCTCCTTCATGTCCGTGTCGACGTTCACCCACTTCGGGTCAGCGACCAGCACCCAGAACGGCTCCTCGACCTGTTTGCCGATCTGCTTATCCGCCGTGATCTGGATGAACCCGTTGTGGTAATGCAGCGGCATGCCCGCTTGCCTGAAGCGCTCGTTCAGCTCATGGACGTTTGCTTGAAAGGTTGCATTTATAGTTGCATTGAACGCGCGAACACCGTCGACGCGTGAACCTGGAACGCGCATGCCGGGGCGTCCTCGCTGGAGGAGCTCCTCCGCCTCGGCCTGACGAATCGCGGCTGGAAGCTGGGCGTTCAATTCGTTGATCTGCCGCTCGCGCTCACGGAAGGCCAACTCGATGAAGCTCAGTCGACGCTTGACGAACGAATCCGCATCGTATGTTGGTAAGAAGGGTGTCAGCATCCACTGCTGAACCACGAAGTTCATCGCGTTCTGACCAGTGTTTGTGTGGGGCTTGCCCATCCACTCGGTCTGGTACGAGTACCACTGGGGCGATAGCTCCTTTACGCCGATCTCCATAGACAGCCGATCGTGCAAGCTTGTCCAGATCGCCTTGGACTTTTCGTCGACCTTCCCCTCCCAGGTGTAGTACCTGAAGATCTGCTCGTCGATCATGCGGAAGCCCTGCACTATTAGAGCTAGCTCTCGCTGGCTGACCTCCGTGAACAACTGCCGATCCTTGTATCTGCGCTCGAAGACGTCGGTAAGCAATCTTCACCTCCATGAACCTCTGATGGAAGTGTACGGCCGTCTGCTGGATACCTCGATCGGCTCCCGGGGCACACTGCAGGATCTAGCGGCCGCTCTGCAGCGTTTGCAGAAGTCGTGATCCGACTTCACCGGTGTCGCCAACACGCGGCCACAGCTTGGAGGTGTCTGTATCAGAGAGGCGCCCACGTCACCTTGAAAACGTCCGTGCCGCCCCAATGGATAGCCCTAACGAAGATCTGGGAGTACCTATGTCGGAAACGAGCCAGGCGCCGGCGTACGACGCACAGGCGACACCGTCCACACGTTGCGCCCTCTGTCAGCGAAACGCGGTGCTGAAGAAATCACACGTCATTCCCAACGCGTACTTCAAGTCCATGAAGAATGACGAGGGAAAGCTGGTGAGCTTCCAGCTGGAGTCTGACGCAGAAGTGCGACTCAGCCAGGACAGCTGGTACGAGAAGCTTCTGTGTGGCGACTGCGAAGGCCAGTTCAGCGCATTGGAGAAGCGTTGGATTGAGCGCATGCGCTTGGTGCACCAGGCGTATGCCAACGGCGGCTCTGACATCGAGTTGCCAGACTTCGAGTACGACTCGTTCAGGACGTTCCTGCTGTCGATCTTTTGGCGGGCATCGGTCAGCAGTCTTACCCCGTTCGAGACCGTGCGACTGTCCGCAGACGAGAACGAAGAGCTGCGAGCCGCGCTGCACGCAGGATCAACGAAGGCGGTCACCAAGTGGCATATCCTGTTTCGCAAGGTCATCGACCGTGAGCACGGGCTGGAGCTCGATCAACTGCTGATTCGGCCGACCGGCACGGCGGTGGGGACGACGACCCGTCATCGATTCATCTTCGGTGGCTTCGTCATCGACTTCTTCAACGCAACGATGACCACTCCGGATAGTCTCGTGCGCGAGGCGCCGATGTTCGTTGTTCGTTACATTGCGATGACCGATGTGGACGAGATCATGTACGCAGGCGTGTCGGCCATCGACAAGAACGAAAGAGGCCTTGCTGACCCGCGCATCGGAAAAATGCGGAAGGCCTGATGTTCACCGCAGCTATGGCGACCCGCCTACGACGGACGCGTCCGGGCAGCGCCAGCCGTGAGCATTGAACCGACAACCACCAGGAGGTTGATGTGACTCTGTCCGGATACAAACCGCCGTTTGACGTACTCGAAGACCTCGAAAGGTCAACACAGGAGCGGATGAAGGAGATCTCTCGCGCAACTCACGAGCACCGAAATCCGGTCATTCAGACGTTTGCGTCGCTCAAGAAGTACATCGGCGACTTCCAGGAGGGCCTGGACGATCAACATGAGGTCGGCGCTAGTTTGGTGAGCTTCGGACGCCAGGTCACGTTGCACGTTCATCGTATCGGCTACTCCGTCCCGGCGATCATCACCTTCGACGGCGTGACCGACGACGGCGAACGCGTGCAGCTGATTCAGCATGTCTCTCAGCTCAGCTTTCTGCTGATCGCTGTCAAGAAGCTTGAGAGCCAGCCGCGCCGCATCGGCTTCATCGATACCGATAGCGAGCCGGCAGCATAGTTACGAGGCCTCACGCCGGAGCCAGCGATTGCCATCCCACTTGGCCTGCTAGGCCATCATTCAAGAACTCTACAGTCCGCACCAATTTTCGACCGCTCTGCAGCGGCAGATGCCTCGTGCGCCGGCGTGCCGCGTGTCAGTTCACCTTCCGAAAGCAGCCGCGCTGTGCCAGCGACGGAAGGGCTGGAGGCGCTGCATTGGCGCCGACGCTCATCTTCGAAGGGGAGCGGGTAGTGTGCAGCCGTCGGTCGCGCAAACTGCTAGCATCAGTCCATGACATATGAGCGGTGCGGACTACCTGAAGCAGATGCGGAGGACTTCGGGACTTGGTGTCGAGCTCAAGACCTTTTTTTGGCACGTGCCCGCGAGGCGATCGACCGCGGTCGCCGTGACGGCAGCGGCATCATTCCAGAAGAGCTTCTGCGACGCCTCGATTGTCGCCTCGACGCTGCCCGCAAGGCCTTAGCTGAGAGAGTTCAGCGCGAGTAACTCGAATAACAGTCCTTCATTCGCATCGAAATCGCCCAGGCAGCTGCAATTCAGCCTCATCTTTACCTCTGGCGCGCGGTGTTTCCTCCGCATCTATCGAGACTTAGTGTCAGTTGAGCGGCCGAGAGCGCCTGCCGAGGCGCGGGCCCGGTTTCGCAAATCGGACGTGGTGACATTCCGCGTTGCCTTTCGAGCCTATTGCCGTAGTCGGGAACTCAGTCGCGCTGCAGCCAGAAGTCGGCAAACGCAGCCAGATCCAGATGCGTGGACTTCGCCAAAGTCATTTCAGGGCTGGCGTTGGGGCCTAAGGTCGCTCCGCGCGTGACAAGTGCGGTGTGTACGTTCGGTTCCACGCCTCGCAGGTAAGGCAAGTAGTCGTCCACGAAAGCCACTGGGCGCAGCTCGGCCAGGCGGTCGGCCTTCGGGCTTCGATACCCGCCGTCGTGCGGGGTGGCATAGACCCGCTCAATTGGATAGCCCAAGGCGTGCAGGTTCTTGAGCCGAGAGGCTTCGAATTGGGCGTCTAGTGCTGAGACGCACACGAGCTCGAAGCCTGCATCGTGCAGCCGGGCGCAGGCCTCGACCGCGCCCGACACAGCGGGTAGTGAGCTCCAAAACTTAGTACCGAAATGCTGACGGAAATGTGCGCGTCCGTCAGCGTCGAGTAACGGCACGTCCCAGCGATCGAGAGGGCCGTATCCGAGCGGATCCTTGACCTGGGGGCGAGTGCCAAACGCCTCCCGCCATGCGTCAGCGTAGCCCTCGAGATAATCCAGGAGGACGCCATCCGCGTCGAGTGCGATGAGCGGGCGACGTTTCTTCATGATCGTTGTCAGTGAGCTAAAGGTGGATTGTGGTTGACGGGCGAGGCGGGGCATGCTGTCTGAATGATGGTCTCGACCATCGGTTCATACGTCCAGAGTGCCGCCCTCCGTGTGGCGTTTGGCTTGCATCACTCGTATGAAATCAGCCGCTTCGGCCTGGTAGCCGATCTCGAGCAAGTCGGCGAGACAGTCGATCACCGATGCGACCATGAGCCCCACAAATTGGGTTCGTCGATGGCTGATGTCGTGAGCGAGGTGAACGACCAGAACGGCTTTGGCGTTGGGCTCTCCTGATTGAACGAGGCCTGCGTCAAGCTTTCTCACAAAGCCGACATCGCCGTCGTACACGCAGAGGTCAAGGCGCAACGCCGCAGTGATGTCCAGGTCTGGGTAGTACTGTTCCGCACCCAACACGCCTCCGATCTCGACGGCGAGCGCGCTCCCCTTGCTTTGCAACGACGTCAAGCGCTTTGCCATCTCGTATGGCGTACGCGACAGCCCGCCGGGGTCCGTGAAGCGGATCGTCTTTCGCTCTGCCGAGTGCATTTCAGCCAGGCGTTGCCATGTTCCCCAAGCGAAGTTCGGTGCGTACTCATAGCCCTTGTCGTCAGGGGCGAGCGCTCGTAGTCGCTCGAGCTCTTTGAGGGCTGCAGCCACAGTCGGATAGCTTGCGCCGGTGATTCGGCGGAGGTCAGCGACGCTCAAGCGCGTTCGGCCATCAAGCCAGGCTTGCATAGCGGTGGAGATCACCGCCTGCCTCGGCACGACCTTACTAACGCGCCCGCGCCCAGCGGCCGCCACAACTCCCGCAACAAACGCTGGATCGGCGGAAGGCAGCTCGCCGTGCACTCGATCTGCTTCGACAGCCACAAGGAACAGGCGATGGCCGAGAGCCTCGCCTACGAGCGACCGGAATTGCTCAAGCTCGTTTCGTATCCGATCGGCTGAAATGCGCGTTTCCGTCAGCGCACAGACGGCCCAAGCGGCCTGCGGTTGTCCGGTAAGCGAGTAGGCGAGCGAAACGAGTGCACCGCGTAAATCTCGAGTGTTGCTAGTCCGCCTAAGGTCGAGGAGGACAGCGCCCTCCGGAGCATCGATGTGGCGAACGACAGGCGGTTGGTCCTCAACCGCGACCCCGAATGTCATCAAGGTGCTACCTCACTGATCAAGTCGCTACTTACTAAGCAGATAGCCGGGGTCGCAATGCGCTGCTGGCAAATTCCGCCAAAAGTGTGTGGAAACGCGGTAAGTTGGTCCAATACCGCAACAATTGACATCAACTGGACGATCGATGGGGCCTATGGTACCGTTCCGGCCGAGCGTTTGGCGATTGAACTGTGACTAACCATGGCACACACCGCGAACAGAGCAGCACAGATGCGCACCCAGTACGGTCCGTTCATGTCGACCGAGGAGGTCGCGGGCATCCTAAAGATGAGCGTCGCGGGCCTTCGAATGGCTCAATCGCGCAAGAAGCTGCCGCTCAGGCCGCTTGACATTGAGTGGCGACGCGGTCAGCTCTACAGCACGGACGATGTCGCGGAGCTGATCAGCTCGTCGCTAACTAGAGCGCAAGACGATGCGCGCACCGACCTGCGAGCGGCAGACCATGCGAGCCACGCCGTGCTCATCGACGCGGAACGTCCCGTCGGTCCGTGCGCGATTGACAGCGGGCAATGCACGTCCCCGCCTGACCGCACCCGTACGAATACGCATCTAAGCGCCGATTGCACCGACGGGCAACCCCAGGAGGTCGATCCTGTGTTGCCGAATGGCAGTGCGCCCGAACGAGGAGGCGCCATGTAGGAAAAAACAACGCCGATCATCCTTGCGAATGACCGGCGTGTCCCGCTGAAGAAACTTCAACGGTAGGCAAACCAAGTTTCTTTCAGCAGGCCACCCCTGTCAAGCCTGCTGCGCCCGTTTCAGACGTGGCGCAGGCCCAATCCTGCCTGGAGAAACCATGAATATCCGCCCGCCTGCGCGGAAGGTCGTCACGCGCGCGCCCTGGCGAACAGTGCGTCTCCTGAACTTGCCCGGGCTCTTTGCGGAGCCTTTGGAATGCGAGTCATCGCTCGAACGTGACTTCGTTTACAGAGCCGCGCTCTGTCCGTCCGTCGCCCAGCTGCGGCACCAGCCGCTGCGCCTTGATCTAGGCGACGACCGACGATACACACCCGACTTCTTGGTGGAGTACCGCGATGGCACGCGTTGCTTTGTCGAGGTCAAGCCGCTCGAGAGAGTAGAGCGAAACGCGGCGACCTTCGACCGAGCATCGGAAGTTCTGCGCGACCAGGAGAGCGCCGCGTTCGTCGTGCTCACAGAGGACGACATACGACGCGGAGACGCCCATAAGAGGGCCGCTCTCATCCTGCGCTATCGCAAGTCGGTTATCGACGATGCGCAGCGGCAGCGCGTCATTCAGGTGCTGCAGGCCGCGCCCGATCGAACCTTGGATTTTGGAACGCTCCTGCGTCGAAGTGAGGTCGATCACGCCAGTGCGATGCACCTCATCGCAAGCCGTCAGATTGCTGCCTCATCCACCCATGACATCCACGAGGACGCGCGAGTCGTCCTCAATCAAGAAGCGGACTTCCCTCATGCAGTTCACATTCACCAATGGTTTGGTGCTCAGGCATGGTCAGAAATCACTGGAGCTAATTCGAGTCCTGACCGAGAGCGAACTTCAGTTCGAGTGCACGCAGACACGCCGCCCTCAGGTGATGAAAACCTCCGACGTGCTCAAGCGGATCTGGAGCGGTCAGTTTCAGGTCGTGATGGGCGGCGTCACTCTGAAGCTCACGCCGACGACTCAGCAGCTGGAAGAAAGCCGTTCTGAAATCTGCATTGACTCCATTCCACCTGCGTGGCGAGACCAAATCGAGCGCCGACTTGAATACATCAAGTCGCTGCAAGCCGCGCATGTGACGCGCGGTCAACGCGATCGGATCGCGCAGTTAATCAAAACTGTGGGGGCCCGGCGCAACGAGCCTTCGCCGCCATCTACTTCCGCAGTCATGCGTTGGGCGAGACTCTATCAACAGAGTCAGTGCAACCCGCTCGCTGTGCTCGACCTCAACAAGACAGCTGCACGACCGAGGCGTCTGCCGGAGCCGGTCGAAAGGGCGATAGAGCGGGTACTTCGCGACGAGTATTTCACCAAAGCAAGACACACCCTTCGACACGCGCATGATTGCCTGGGGCGAGACCTCAAGAATCTCGCGACGGCCGGCGCGATAACGCTCGAACAGGCGAAGGTCAGCTTTACAACTCTACAGCGGCGCGCTGGCGATGTCGATGCTTATCGACGCATCGCCTCAAGGGAAGGAGAGGCCAGGGCTCGAATGGTCTGTCGGACGAACATGGGCGGAAGTCGCAGCGACTACCCATTGATGCGAGTCGAGATCGATCACACGCCGCTGAACTACGTTGTGATCTGCGATCGCACAGGGCTCCCATTAGGCAGACCAATCTTGACCGTTGCGATTGACGCCTACAGCAGCTACATCCTTGGCTTCTATCTGTCCTTCAATGGCCCTGGCGTCACGAGCGTGACCGGAGTTCTGAGGAACTCCATTGAGATCAAGGACGAGATGATCGCTCCCCTCGAACTCAAGAAAAAGTGGCTGGCGCATGGACTTGCTGATGAGTATGTACTGGATAACGGGCTTGAGTTTCACGCGAACACGTTCAAGTCGATCTGCTGGAGTCTAGGGACCGACATCACCTACTGCAAGGTACGCACCCCTTGGCTCAAGCCGCACGTCGAGCGGTTCTTCCGTGACCTCAATTGGCTAACGCTGGTTCGCGGTCGAGTAGCCAAGACGATCGCGAACATGGTGAAGATCAATCCTTATAAAGATGCATGTGTCACCTTCTCGGACTTGGTCAAGGGCCTCGCGATGTTCATCGTCGACGTCCACCCGCTCCAGATCAACCAGCGCAAACTAGCCAGGCCCTATGACCTCTTCGCTGAGGGGCTAGAACGTCGACCCCCCGCGGCATATCCAATAGACAGCAACAAGCTGCGCCTGATCTCGGGACTGTCGAAGCCACTCACCGTTGACCAAGGTGGCGTCAACCTCCTTGGCCTGCCTTATGGTGGCACGGCGCTTAAGGACGTCTTCAATCGCGTGGGTGGAAAGTTCAAGACGGAATGCCGCTGGGATCCTGACGATCTCGCGAATGTCTGGGTTCGTGATCCCCAGGATGTGACCCACTGGCACACCGTCCCGTGCAACTGGATGGACTACGCGAATGGGCTCTCCTGGAATCAGCATCTCGTGATTCGAAGCTTCCGCCGCAAGGAGTTGAAGGAGCGCGGCGCAGAGGAGCAACTGGCCGAGGCAAGGCTTCGCCTTCACGACTTCTGGCTCGATGTCTCTCGACCGCCCCGTAAAGACGCGTCGCTGCTGGCGGCCCGCGCCGCTGGGTTCACATCGAGCCGCGTCCTCGCTGGCCTATCTCCGGCAAACCTTCAGAGCCCGCCGCAGATGCCAGTGAGCGCGACGGAGGTCAAGGAGGAGGTCGACGTGCCTCTCTTCGAATCAGTGGACATGGACTGAATATGAACAACGAATCAATCAATGACGACGACTTCGATGAGCCCGACGAGGAGGAGCGTCGTGTTCGTGCGAGGCGCCTATTTACATACAGCGTCCAGGCTCTCAAGGTCGCTTCCAGCGTAGATCGAGTCTGCATCGTGCATACGCCCTTCAAAGCGGCGTTGACCGCCTGTGACCGCGCATTCCAACTGTCACGCGAATTGTCTCAGCCACAGATCATCGTTGTTGCCGGAACAACCGGCGTCGGCAAGACCGCACTAATCCGCTACTTCAGAGCGTCGTTGCCTGGGTCAAGTCTGTTCGAACAGGGATTAGGTGCGATTGCAATCCGATTGCCGGCAAAGCCAAATGTCGGTCATCTGGTGAGCGCGATACTTCGCCAACTGAGACATCCGTTTCCTCAAGTCACTGGTCAGACGCTGCATATCAAGCGGGATCTTGTCATCGAGGCGCTTCGACAACGTGGTACTCGGATTCTCTTCATTGACGAAGGGCAGCATCTCAGGGATCAGGTCAGGATGCGCAGCCGGGGCTCGGACGAAACAGTGGTCACCGATTGCGTTCGCGAGCTGGTTGACGAAGTTCCGATCGCTGCTTGCATATGCGGAACCCCAGAAATTCTTCAACTGAGCGAGGTCGATCGCAGTCTCGACAATCGGGTAAGCGCCAGGTTTCAACTGGAGGCCTTCTCCGATGGTGCGATGTGGAGGGCTTTCCTTTCCGCATTTCGTAAACACTGCAGCCAGATCAACCTGAGCATCATCGAAGATCCAGAGCACGTAAGAAAGCTCCACCTGGCGACCGAGGGGAATCCGCGGAGCTTCAAGCGGCTGGTGACGGAGGCCGTACTGATCTGCGTTGACGAGAAGGCGTCGACAGTCACGAACGAGCACTTCAAGAGGGCGTTCGAGTGTGTTTCGGGAAGCGTCAGTCGAATTGGAAATCCCTATGCGTGATCCCGTGCCTCTGCCAGTCAGAATCGATCCGGCAGTCAACGAGAGCGGATTGGGATTTCTGCTGCGAGCGTCCCGCGCCAACGGCACTTCTCTCGCGCCCATGCTTGACGATCTTGGACTGCCTCGATCGCCGTGGCTAACGGTGCCCTCCATCTCGACATTCGCGTACATGATGAATGTCGATCGCGACTGGCTGGCGTTTGCTACTGTGATTGCAGGGCGTCGGGACGGCTTCCGATGCTTTGAGTGGCGCGGGCGACTCTGGACTTGCCCGTTATCGCTTCGCGGCAAGTACCCCCAGATTTGTCCCCGCTGCCTTCGGGAGAGCGGGATCTGCCTAGTCGACTGGGAACTTGCCGGATCGGTAGCATGCCTACGGCATGGCTGTCCGCTGATTGACGGCTGTCCACATTGTGGTCGTCGCCTCAGCTGGCTGCGCCCCGCTGTCGATGTGTGCAGCTGCGGGCACTACTTGTGGGTAGATTCGGCAGCAGAGCCGGGGGACGCGATGGGTGCCTGGGTCAGGATACTCGTCGGCAACGCATCCGATTCTGGTGCGCCCCGCGTGACATTGACCTACGGGCTTCCGCCTTGGTTCAGTGTCCTCTCGTCGGACGCGCTGACCGCGATTGCCTTTTCCTTCGGGGTTCGCGATGAACCATTTGAGCGTGTTACGAGCGCGATTGCCACGGTACCTCCATCTACGCACCGTATGACTGCAATCATCGAGCGCGCGCTGATTCGACTCCGACGAGCTCATGATCTGGCGGTGCCTTGTCCGTCGGATTTGAGACTCTGCGTCTATGAACAGGCGCTGTGGCGCCTTTGGCGCCGTCACGCAGACCCGGCGGACAGAGATGCAGCCGCAAGGATCCTTTTGTGGCTGGGCGCCCGCACCGGACAGAAAGGCGCCCCCATCACTGCGCCTGGAAGCGACCAACGCGAACTCTTCGCACTCTTGGGCGGCGATGAGTAGCTCGAAGCCGGAGGCGCTTTGGGGCTTGCCGCCTGTGCTTCCGTTCGAGGCTCCGGGATCTTGGCTGAGCCGCGCCGCGCAATCTCAAGGAGTATGCGCAAGCGTATTTCTGATTCACCTGGGAATGCGTCCGCGTCTCGACCCCGATTTCTTCTTCTTGTCACGCCGATTCCCGTCGATCGCAAAGGCTTGTGGCCTTGCGCCGGGTGCGTTCGCCGAGGCGCGGCAGGTGATGGCCTCGATTCGGAAGCTTGACCTCAAGGGAGACGGGCTTCTGTTTCGCAGCGGTCGAAGGGCTCGATACCGCTACTGTCCGCGGTGCCTCTGGGAGCAGCGCACGCCGCACTTCCATCTGCAATCCCGCTTGGAGGCATGGCGGAGTTGTCCGGAGCACGGCTGCATGATGGAAGACGCCTGCTGGCGCTGCAGAACCCCCATAGAGTTGCCATTCGCGCCCGGCATCGATGGCTCTCGGATGACACACTGCCATAGCTTGGGGCAGTGCATCAGTTGCGGGGCAAATCATCGAGATGCACCAGTTGTAGAGCTCAACGAGACAGTCGGCTGCCTTAACGAGTGGGAGCGCCTCGTCCTCTTCAACGGCCAAGCGCTTCCAGCGGCGCTCTTCCAGCGACGTGTGCTCTTCGCGGATGGGCTACCACGGCCTTTTTCGCAGGTGAAACAGTTCTTGAAGCAGGGCATGTTGGCACGACCGGGGTATGGCCCAACCGCGGTGCAGCTGCGGGCTCGGTTGTCGACTCTTTCTGGTCACATCGCTCGTGACTCCTCAGATGATCAACCGAAAGTCTTGAGCGGCAAGCTGCGATCTACCTGCGCTGGCTAGTCGAAGTCTCGCAAGCGCGGGTCCGCTGGAAGTCTGGCTCATCCTATGAGCCTGTATCGCAGTCGAATGCCCTTGCTGGCGTATCCTGCGCGCCCGCGACATGACGATGCCGAGGACGGCGGCTTCCCCTGGTGCGGCACTGGTGCCTTCGGCGTCGGACTTCTAGAATTGACCTCGCTGGGCGGAATTCCAAGTTCAAAGGTTTTTTTGGGCACGAATTCCATCATTAGTGACACGCGAGTTCCATGCCTCCTGACGCGCGCTTCTCTAAGCCATTGATTTGCCTCACTGCGAAGTTTCATGCGGAAAGATCATCGACAGTCACCGTTCAAGTCAGAACTCTTTCCGTTGAACTCAGAACTCGTGCTCTCGCAGGCTTCGCGTCGGGTGCGGGAGCGCGCCGCAGATGCACAAGACGATGCTGAGTGGGAATCGTGGGGTGCCTAGCCTGGCGTACTGCTGCGCCTGTTGGAGTGATCTCCGGCGATCACCCCAACCCGCAGGGACTGAAGGGTGTCAAGAGATCGATGACGCTGCCGCTACGGGGCGTGCGGTCGTATCGGCGGTCATATTGGGCTACTTCAGCATCCTCGGGTTCAAGTCGAATTGGAAGCTTCTAAGGAATCGTCCAGGACTGCTTCGCCACGATCTCCTGGTCGGCGCTCCATGCGAGACAAAGCCGCTGAGGCGCGACGCATTGGGTCAAGCGCTGAGTACACCAGGTCATCGCATGGCGCCACTCGAAGCGGGGAGGCGACGGAGCTCGGCTCGGGCGGCCTCGCGAACGGCGTCACGATCAAGCGATGGTGCTCCTTGAGCATTGGCGAACAAACTATCGAGCCATGGCCCGCGCGTGTCGAACGTTCGACCGCGAAGTGGAGCCAACTGGCGAAGCCGTCCGGCGGCTGTGGGCTGGGCGTGTCTTTTGGATTGGTCATGCCAGCGGTCTCGTGATGGACGGCCGTGGGGCCTTGATGATTGTCCGAGTCGCAGCCACTTGTTGCTCGGCGCATGTTGCGAGATGCGGCTGATCAAGGCGCGAAGAGCGGTAGTCGAAGTGTCAGACAACAGAAGTGAGGTGATGCGATGTCGGTCTTTGAAATGTGCTTGCTCGAAGCCCTTTTGATTCTCGGGGCCGTCGCGTTGGCAATCTACCTAATCGATGCCCTGAAGTCCCGTAAGTGACGGATGCGAAAGTGGTTCAGCATCTGCGCCGATGACGGTTTGTCTGTGATAAAACCCAGCATCGAAATTCTCGTGGGTGCTTGAATGAGCGGCATTGAGCTGTTTTCGCCCGTGGCTGCAGTAGGCCGCTTCTTCTTGTCGCTCTTTAGGCCGGGAACTAGGACTCCACAGAAAAAGCTTCGAGCCCAACTTCTGATGCGAGGCATCGTTAGCGAGATTCCGGAATTTCTGCCGTTTTACATTTGCGATGAAATTGGCGCTCGACATAAGGGGCTATATGTCATTGGCCTGCTCTTGTGGAACAAGGGGAGTATTGCGATCACTTCCACCGACTTCCTTCCGGCGAGCCCTCTGACCATCGAATTGGGAGCCGGGGCTGAAATCATCAGCGCTCTGGCAGTTCCAGTTGAGGACGCCACACTCTGTGACATCGCCGTTGCGGGAACTCAAAAGCTAGTCGTTTCGGTCGACTGCATCAACCCGGGTGAATACATCTCGATCCCGCTTTTCATCAAGGGCGATCCTATGGCGACGGTAAACGTCTCAGGGCGCTTCGTCGGTCAGTCTGAGCCAATAGATTGCACGGCGGACGAGGTGAAAGCGGGTTGGGGCGAGCGCTTTGCGAACTTGTTCTTGCTGTGCCTCATTTTGAACGCTTTGCCTGGAACGTTTATCGGAGGATGGGTCATCTACGCAAAATACGGGCTAACTGGCTTTTATAGAAATCAGAATGCATCGCCCTTCTTGATGGCCCCTTTCGGCCTTGGATTGACGATCTTGATTATGTTCGTGATGGCGCGACTGATGGATAAGCATGCAAGGCGCGACATACCGGAAGGCTACCCACTTCAATCTGACCTTGAGCCGCCATTGCTCGAGAACATTAAAGGCATGTTTCGTACGGTCTTCTTTGCGAAGAAGCAGCGAGTCTCGACGTCGCTGTTCAGTTGGGGCAAGCAAATAATAATTCCGGGCAAAAAAGCAAAGAGGCGAACGATTGATGACTGGGTTGTCTAGTCAGCGCAGGCACGTAAGCGCCTCGATGTGCAGATGACCACAGGTCAGCTCGATTCACCGGCACGTCCACCATGCTCTCTCCGATAGCTAAACCAAGGGTCCTTGCAAGTGCCAGCCTCCGAGAACTTGCTTGCAACGCGCTCCTTGCCCCAAATGGCCTTGCCCGCTTTGTGCGGCGCCTTCTTGAAGGCGGTGTTTCTCACCTCGATGTAGCGCTGGATCGCATCTTGAGCATCCTTCAGCGCGGCGTAGTCGCTGTTGTGCAAGATTGCGCGAGACATTCCGCTGAACACGGATTCGATGACGTTGAGGAACTGACTGCACGAAGGCAGCGGCCGCAGGATGATCTGCGGCGCCTGGTCGTGCTCCGCCCACTCGTTCAAGAACTGGATCTTGGCGAGTAGCGCCTTGGATTCGTGCCATGGCGCGGCGTCCCACGACAGGTAGATGCGCCGCATAGCCCGATACTCTCGTCTCAGAACCTCGATCAGCGCGATGGTCTCGTTCGTGTTTTTCTTGGTCGAGAAGAAGTGCGTGAGCTGATTCGAGCGGAGCTCGAGTGCGGCGGAAAGAATGAGCACTCCCTTGGACGGCTGCCACTGAGGGACGACCCGAGTCTGGCCTGGTGGCTGAAGCGATCTGCCAGCTCGCATCTTCACGGCGAACGGACCGAATTCGTCGATCGAGAAGAAGGCCTCGTCGTCCTGCAGGTTGCCGAGCGTCTGTTTGATCGCGCTGACCTTTTGTTCGTACTCTGGGTCATGACTCGTGAGCGCGACTCGAGCTTGTCGATATCGGAAGCCTGCGCGGTGGATCACGGTCAAGATGTTTCGGATGCTCGTGACGCAGCCTTGCTCAGCTAGCTTGGCTCGCAGATCCACTAGCCGCCAACTGGTTCGGTTGAAGCCCTGCTGGACTGGCGGGACGTGAAGCAACGCAATGACGCGCTGCTGAAGAGAGTCATCAGCCGGCGCGTTGATGCAAATGATCCGATGCGGTCGAGAACTCCTGTCTTTCAAGCCGTCGATTCCCTCAGACTCGAAGCGGTGAAGCCATTTGCGCGCGGTCTGCTGCGAGACGCCCGCGGAACGGGCCGCTTCAGCCAAAGTCCAACCTTCCTGCAGAACGCGCTCAGCGATCAGCCAGCGGCCCTTGGAGGTCAATGCGGCGTTGGAGTGGTGGCTCATGCGCGTCTCCTCGGATGTCCGTCAAGCGAACATCAAAGAACTTATGCGCCTATTCGCTAACGTCGTCGAGTCGGTAGACTTCGATCGACGCGGTTCGCTTCATAGCCTTCGCGTGACCTCGCCGATGGTGACTGGCGATCAGAAAGTTCAGAGTTGAACGGTGCGAACCGGTGAAAGTTCAGACTTCAGTGGAACGCGAGTTCAGACGCGAAAAGTTGCCGTTTGTGCAACTTGTTGATTTACGGGCTACGCGAGTTCAGACTTGAGTGAAACCCGACATTCGTGCGCCTCTGCACAGCTCGCTCTCGCCCGCGTTGCGTTTGCACAGGTGCAGCCGGACAGTTCCACGGCGCAGGCGCGGCGAAGGCCGTTCGGAGCCGCTCGATGTACAGCCGGGTCTTGGCATTGACGTGCCTGGCCGTGGGCGTGACGGCGTGGACGGGTAGGCTCGGACTTGTGTAGCGGGGAAGCACCTGCACGAGCTCGCCTCGCGAAAGCGCCTCCGAAAAAACGAAGTCAGGTCCATAGGCGATGCCGAATCCCGCCCGCGCGACCTCGAGCATCACCTGCGCATTGTTCGCTGAGAAGCGGCAGTGCACGTCGAGTACGGTGGATCGCCCCTTGGCGTCGACGAAGGTCCACGGCGTCGTCGTAACGGCGCCGAGATAGCCGATGAGTGTTTGCGAGGAGAGGTCTTCCGGCCTCCGGGGTGCGCCTGCACGAGCGAGATAGGCTGGCGCCGCGCACGCCATCAGCTGGCACTCGCCAAGCGTGCGGGCGACCAGATCGGAGTCGGGTAGGCGACCGATCCGTATCGCCAGATCCATGCCTTCTTCCACCAGATCCACGAATCGATCCTGCAAATGAAGGATGACATCGACCTGTGGGAACTCCTGCATGTACGCCGCGGTGAGGGGGCCCAGGTACATCGCTCCGAATGTGATCGGCGCGGCGATCCGCAACGCTCCGCGCGGCGTGGCCTGCAGGTCAGCGGCTTCGTCGTCCGCCTCCTGCAATTCGTCCAGGATGCGCTTTCCGCGCGCGAAATAGGCCTGACCAGCATCGGTCAGGCTGAGCCTTCGCGTGGAGCGTTCGACGAGCCGTGCGCCGACATCGGCCTCCAGCGCGGACAAATAGCGACCCGCCATCACGGCGGAAATCCCGCAGCGCCGTCCCGCCGCCGCAATGCTGCCGCCCTCGATCGCGGCGACGAAGACTGACAGGCCCAAGAAGCGATCCATGGCGGCTCCATTGCGTACCGTTGGTACCGACTATAGATCCAGATATGTGTATTCCAGATTCGTGTGTCGCAATGAAGAATTCCTTCCAACGCAGCCACTTCCGGCAATCGCGTCCACAAGGAAGCTCAAGCTATGAAAGTCAACACCAACGGCACGTCGTTGAACATCGCCGATTCGGGCCGTGGCGACACGGCGCTCGTCTTCTTGCACCACTGGGGTGGCTCCTCGCGCACCTGGTCGGAGGTCACAGCGGCCCTGAGCGACCGCTTCCGCTGCGTCGCGATCGACGCGCGCGGCGCGGGCGAATCCGATGCGCCCGCGAC
>FTIP01000376.1_pt1 | contig 16568 bp, 14 predicted proteins | sample 1658301 | NCBI WGS metagenome assembly FTIP01 (sample SAMEA3914813, study PRJEB12502) | metagenome | biome: forest; material: soil | place: Canada | collected 2011-07-07 | depth 0.3 m
GGCTGGATTGCCGGAGCGAAGAATCGGGATGCCTTCCTCGCTGGTAAGAGCGCGGCTGCCGAGCCTGCAGCCAAAGCGCCGGCCGCTTCCAAGAAGGTTGCAGGTAAGGCTGTCAAGGTTGCCAAGAAGGCTGTGAAGCCGGCGGCAAAGAAGGCCGTTGCCGTTGCGAGGAAGACCACTTCGAAGGCGGCAGCCCCTGCCGCCTCGAAGAAGCAGCCCGCTGCCAAGAAGGCGGCCCCGAAGGCCGCTGCCAAGAAATCCGCGAAGACGAGGGCGACGCCCGTCAGCGCTGCGGGAGGCCCGGTGGCCGCAGATGGCGCCGTGCGTTCTGCAACGTAACTTTCCAGGAAGCCTTCCGTAAGAAGCGACCTGATCGGGTTGAGTCGGTGGCCGTCTCGACTCATGCGGGTGCGGGCGTCGACGTAGGCCGAAGGCAGGGCTAGGCCGCCTTGCCTTCACCGGCGGAGTATTTGGTGCCTCGCGTTGCCGCTCTCTTCGTCGTGGGGCGCCCGCCAGCGGAATGTGCTGTTGCGATAAAGTCACCTGTCGCAATGTCTGCATCGCCGACATTGTGAGGCAGCGAGGCCCAGGTTTCACGTTTGGTGATATGAGCCGCCTATCTAAGGTTCGATTTGCTGCGCAAAATCCGTGACCTTCAACTGCTCTTTGTCGCCCCGCCATTCATTCTCTGGATCGCCGGCAAGATCCCGTTGGTTGCAGTCTCGCCTACGATCGACTCAGCGCTGTCCCAATGGAACCGAGTGGGCGACTGCGGCGGCGCTCGCTGACTCGGATGCCTCCGATCTGAGCCAGCAGAGGCGGTCGCCTCTCGAGGCGCCGTCTCCATAGTGCGTCGCGGTCCACGCTTGCAAAGGCTTTCTTAGTACCTGGACTCCGTTCCTGCGAAGTCACAGGGTCACATGGTGACTTTCGGCCTCATGGAGATTCGTGTCAGTTCCTCAAATAGCCCCTGAGTCAATCGCCAATGCTGTCGACTCCCTCGTTCGATCACTCACCGCCGCCAAGAAATCGGAAATCTATGCCGCGGAGACAGAGCTTCGCCGTATCAACGCGCTGCTTAAAGTCAGCGAGGAAGGGGAGCGCGAGAAGTATCTGGCTCCATTCTTGTCGGCCGTCGAAGCGGAGCAATCCAGACGAGATGATTTAATCGCGGAATCGAGATTCTCTGTCCTGCTTGCCCCGAGGGCGCGGTGGGCCGCTCGCCGACAAGTTGAGTCCGCGAAGATCGAGCTGGCGCGCGCTCGCGAAAGGTTTTCGTCACAGGAGCTATCCGACGCGCGTGCCAGGCGTATCCGACTGCACAATGCGAACGTTGACAGCGAGTGCGCGAAGACGTCATCGCTGCTCAAGCGCTTAGCGGAAGTCCGAGCCGAACTGGCGTCGGTCGGCCTGTTTGAATCCGAAGCCGTCACAGCGTTGGTTGCGGCGCGCACGAACGGTTGGAAGCATTCTTCTTTCCTTCCAATGCTTGTCGATGTTCGAGTGCTTCTTGAACAGGATCGTGCATCCGATGCACGAGATCGTCTGCGTCTCCTTCGCTTTCAGGACAGGCCTACCGCTGCCGTCTATGAACGTTGGCTACAGGAAGCCTCGACGATCCGGCAGACTGCCTACGGTTCGTTCGGCGGCATGGCAGCTTCGGGCGCCTACCCCATCGTCTCCTCCGATTCAGTCCCCCTTATGCAGTCCGCACTGCGGACAGAAGACGCTCGTCTCGTTGCGGCTTGCAATCAAGCCGCCGACCAGTGGCAGATGGCATCAGGGCTTCTTGCCGATCCAAACCGGTTCCGCAACGAAGTCTTGTGGGCGATCTATTGGTCGATGTTCCAGTGCAGTCAATGGGTCGCAGCGAATCTGAAGGATTCGGACGCAATCGAGGACGTTGTCACGGGCAAGCTTGCCGCCAGCATGGCCCATTTCCTTGCGGCTTGGGGTCGGCCGCGCGTGGAACAGCTCGGCTATCCTCAAGCGTCAGCCTTTTTGGGTACGCTCGAGATTGCAGGGACCAGGGAAGAAACCAGGCTTGGCGCCGACATTGGATTTGTCGTAGACATCGACGTTGGTGACCTCGTGTGCCGCAAGGTCGCAATTTTCCAAGCGAAGAAGACCAGGAACTGGATTGCCGACATTGGGAGTCAGTCGGAACAACTCTCAAAGCTTTCCGCAAGACCATGCGGCGGCTACTACGCGTTTTATCATCAGGCGGCCTATCCGCTGCAGCCCGCCGCGCCTACCGTCGCGAAGGCCGCCGATCTCGCGGCAACGGTGATGTCATCCAACCGAGATATCGCTGCCGAGCATCTCAATGTTCGGGTGGATGCGCAGGCGTGGGACCTCGCCAGCTTTGTCAGTTTTGCGATCTGCAATCCAGACAGCCAGCACGGAGAGCCCTTTTCCAGCCCTGACGATATGCTGTCCGTTCTTGGGAATGGTGACCCTCGCAATCTGCCGCGCTACCTCACACTCATTGCACTTTCTGACGCTCCTCGGGTCGAATCGGTTCGCGCGAAGATCGCCCAACGCTACGTAGCGCACGAGCAGTCGAACGAAAGGAAGCGTGGCATCGACCGTAGCCAGACAGGTTTCGAGCAAGATCGCAGTCCTTGAGGTGACGACAGCTTCCTTGAAGCTGTCCAGGGTGGCGATCCAAGAGCCGTCTCTGTAGTTGTAGCCGCTGGTTCAAATCCGCCTCTATTCGCTGTTTGACGGCACGGAGCTTAGCCGCATCGAGGATCTTCCGGCCGACGCCGTGCGAAAGCTGCTGGTCACGGCGAACGAAGGCGCACGCGTCGGCCGCGGGCTGTCCCGCTACGAACGAGGCCGCATGCTCGAGACCTGCGGCGTGCTCGTCGAACGCGACCATGAGGCGTTCGCTGCGCTCATCGTCGAGGAGGCCGGCAAGACGATCCGGCAGGCCTGCAAGGAAGTCGCGCGCTGGGTGAACACGCTCGAGCTCTCGGCCGACGAGGCCTGCCGCAACGGCGGCGAGGTCGTGCCGTTCGACGCCTGGACGGAATCGGGAGACCGCCGCGAAGAAGAGGGCGATGCCTAGCGGCGCTGCAGCTACTTCGACGGCGGCAGTGGACGCCGCACCATCGGCAACCTAAATGTCCAGGCCATCGATCCTCGGTCGAGGTTCGGTGAAACTGAGCGGCTGACGGCGTCGTCGCCGGAGCTACACTCAGGCGACAGTTCGTTGATCCATGCAAAACGACGCCACACAACTCCGAATTCCGATGGGCCTTGCCGACTTTGCGCCAGGCCAGTGGAAGGGCGCCCTCGACGGAAGCGTCGAACTGGAAATTCCGGCGGACTACGAGCAACTTTCCTCGTCGGCTGGGTCAGCTGGAGAAGTGTTCGCGATCCAACGCTTGCTTAGCCTTGCCAGGAACAGGACGCCGATCAGCATTCGGTGGCCATCCGACCTGCTCGTGCGAATGCCCACCGTGGCTTCGTTGAACCCCTTGTTGGCTGTGGCTGCCAGCCTGCAGGGTGCGACGCACGAGTCCCCGGGCGTTGCCGCCGACGACGTTGACGACTTGCTCGCCCGCGCCCGGCGCCAGATATTCGCCTATAGGCTTCGCGGCGACTTCTTCACCGACAGCCAGGTCTTGCTCTGCGTCGATGCCCGAGGCCATGGCCGACCGCTGGACTTGTACGATCGATCGAGCAACGGGCTCAGGAGTCGCGAAGACATCGAGACAACGGTGCTCGGCGTGTTGTCCCCACAGCTGAATAGCGCCGAGACGGCGAGCCAGAAGTTCGCGCTGGCTGGAGCGCTGGCGGTCGTCGTCGCCGAGCTGTTCGAGAATACCCACCTCCACGGCCGACTGGATTCGGCGAAAACACCCGTAGGCCCCGACGCGATGCGCGGCCTGCTGTTCAGGCGCATCAGCGTGACCTTGCCTGAGCACCAGCAAGCGGGGCGGCTCGTTGCGGCGCGCGAAGTGCCAGGTCTGGAGGTGTCGATTTTCGATTCAGGCATCGGCTATTTCGCGTCGTATACCCAGCGGGCGTTGGACTCCTTGACGAATCTCGCCGAGGAGTGGAAGGTCATGCACAAGTGCTTCGCTAGGCACTTTCATCCAGAACTGGTCGACCACAGGCAGCGTCAACGAGGTATGGGTTTGTACGAGGTCTTGCGGGCCCTCCAGGAGCTCAAGGGCAGCATCGAGGTCAGGACGGGGCGCCTCTTCGCATATCGCAGCTTCTTCGAGGGCGAACTCCTGCCTCAGATGCGTCCGCCCTCGGGACCATGGGCGCGGATCAATCTTCCGAAGCCGGTCTTGCTGGATGTCCAGAATAGGCTGTTGCCGAGGCCCACCTTGAATGACACGGTGGTCGGGGCGGCTATTCGAATCGTTGTGCCCCTAGCTTGAGATGAGAGCGCTCGCCCTCAGTACTCGGTACCGTGAAGGCGCCTTCGAAGGCGATGCCTGCCTTCTTGTGTATGACGAGACGGAACTCAGCGCGGCGATGATCAGCAACGACGTCCGAGACGTCTTGAATGCGCGTCCCAACACCTGGAAGATCTACGTCGTTGCCCCTTTTCTGGGCGAAGCGACGGTGGTACGTGCAGCGTTGGAGGGGAGCGCCTTTGATCGCGCTGCGGGCAACATAGGCGTACTCGTTGGGCGCCCGGCGACCAATGAGCCACTCAGCTTGCAATTCCTTCATCGCAATGAGGCGGATGGCGAGATCGGCGCTTCAAGTCCAGCCAACGACGAGTTGATCCAAGGCTGGTTGTTCAACTTGTTTGATCAGAGTCGTGCACTTGTGGATGCGCCCGCCGGCGTCCACTTCGGCAAGGGCTCTGGCAAGCATGCTCGCCACTTCCTGCGTGCCAGCAGCGTCTTGCTTTCATCGGCGGCTTGCGGCGTCGTTGGCCTGGCGACATTGGCCCGATTGCCCGCCGAAGAGCCCCGTCGCATCTTCGTCGACACGGCCCCCCTGGTCGCGGTGGCGCAAGCGATGCAACGCATTGCTCGCAACCTTGGGCAATGGGCATTTGCCCAGCCGGTCGTGTCGTTCAGTTCCTATGGGGGAATCGATCGGGCACCGACAATGGGCTATGGCGACGTAGCGCTTGTTTCAGCCTCGACTTCTGGTTCGCTTGCGGATCGATTGATCAGCATGGGCATAGCGGCGGACAACGTCGTCACGCTTTTCTTGTTGAAAGATCCTTTGAAGGCGCCCGCGGCGGGGAAGGTCGTTTGCGATCTGACCGCGGCGCCTGGCCGGACCTTCGGATATCGACCGATAGAAAGCTATCTGCCGGAGACCTGCCCAAGCTGCGCCCGTGGTGACATCCTGGCTGAATTGGCGGGGGACCAGTTTTTGTTGGAGAAGCGCGGAATCAAGCGATTGAGGGTGTCCGCTGCATCACAGAAGAAGAACGCGCGCGAGTTCTTCGAGCGACACGCCCGGACAGGACAATTGCAGATCCAGCCATACGCAGCTGACGCGACTGCGAATCTCGTCAGGTTTGACATCGACCGCTTGACGCAGGATGCGGAGGTGTCGCAAACGGCGGTAAGGCTGCTGCGGCGCTTCACGCCATCGCCGTTGCACGCCATCGTCCTCGTCGACATTCAGGAAGGCACGGCGAGGCGCCTGTTCGAGCTTGCAGGCATGCGCAATGAGTTCGACGCGGCACTGCGCATTGGCTGGGAGGAACTGGAGTCGCTCGCTCCGGTCGACCGCGGGTCGATGTTGGTTCTGGCGGGTTGCTTGAACGACCATGGGCGAATGCGAGGCATCAACGCGACGATGCGAACGAAGGCGCCCCAGGGTAATGTCGCCTACTTGAGCGTCATCACGCTGGCGGATTCTCCGAGGAACCTTGGTGACCTGAGGATGTTCCTGAGCTACGGCCAACATGGCGGCGAGACGTTCATCGTTCGATCCGCTTACGACCTGATGTTGCCCTGGCAGCGCGAGTCGGTGACAGCGTGGGATGCGGAAGTCGAACTGCTCCAACGCATGGCTTCGGATGGCGTACTGGAGCCGGAGCTCGCTACGCGACTCGCTCGACTGGAAAGCATGTCTTGCGAGAGCGATGGGCTTCTAGTCCCGGGCGCCGCGGGTGACCTCGCAATTGCCGCGGACTTCGTTTATCTGAGCACCGAGGCGAACTTGGCAGCCATTAGCCAGGCTGACGTCCTGGCCGTTGTGAGCAACCTGCTGGCAACGGTTCGGTGCAACGACGCCGCCTTGCCGGCGGCGAACGTGAAGCCGGCTGGCGACGACGTTCAGTGGAACCAGACGCTGTACGGGCAAGTCGTACTCGCGCCTGCGACGCTTTGTGCGCGCAACATGCGCGACTACAACGATTCGATCCTACGAGCGGCCTTCCTGCGCATGGCGTTCAAGCCTGAGCTTGATTATTCGATCGACGAACACATCAGCCAGGAGGTGCTCGATGTGATCATGACGGAATTGTCGGGTTGGTCGAGCGGCCGAGGCAACGCATTGCCGGAATGGTTGTTGTCCCTGGCCTGCGACCGGCTACGTCTGCATTCATTTCACACGCCGAGGCTCCTGGACGCTGTGAGTGAAGCCAATCTGCCAGCGTGGTTGGTTCAGCTCGCCGGAAGAATCGAAACCGACTGAGAGGGGTCTTGGCCGACGATGCTTCTCTGGAAGACTTCCGTCTCAGCCTTTGAACAGGTCGCTATCCGAGCGGATGTCGTCATGCGCAGGCGGTGATTAAAGTCGCTAACGACTCACATCGTAAACTTGGGACACAGCGAGGAGCAACCATGACGACGCGCGAACCTTCGGACGAAGAACTCGTTGCCATGCCGGACAACTTCTATAAGTACCGCGACTTCGGGAATCCGGCGCACCTCAAGAGCGCCATCCTTGACCACAAGTTCTACTTCGACAGCCCGAACAACTTCAACGACCCGTTCGAGTGCCTGCCTTCCTTCAATTTCGACGCGACCGAAGTTGAAATCATCAGCTACTACCGGCGTATCGTTGCCCGCCAGTCCCCAGACATCTCAGAGCACGAGCAAGTCTTGCGAACGATTGCATACAGGCTCACCGAGGAGCGCGATCGTCAGCCAGGAACCTTGGCGTACAAGCGATTCCATAGCGACAAGTTTCGTGAGTCGGTGCTCCCGAAGCTACCAATGTTCTGCGTCGCAGCGACGAACAATAACGTCCTGCTCTGGTCGCACTACGCTTGGAATCACACGGGCGTCTGCCTTCGGTTCGATGCCAATTCGCCCGATCTCGTAGAAGCACAGCGAGTCATTTACCGAGACAACCGGCCAGAGGTTAACTTCATCGTCCGGCAACCCACTGAGCAGATGATGGAGAACACCGTCTTGGTCAAGGCCAAAGACTGGGAGTACGAAGAGGAGTGGCGTGTCGTAAGGTTCGGCACGGCGGCCGGCGTGCGCGTGTTCAGTCCCAGCACGCTGACTGGCATCATCTTCGGCCACAAGACGAGTCAGCAGAACAAGGAACTGGTCAAAGGATGGTTAAAGGAACGCGTCTCGCCCGTTCGTCTGATGCAGGCGTCCATCTCCATCGACACCTACGCAGTGGACGTCCACGATTGCTAGCTGACCTCGACGTGACGGGTCCCGTCGGCGCTGTCAGGGGCGGCTCGGGGTGACGCATGCCGTCGTCCGATGCCGCCGGTCTCGCGGGTGGCAGATTGAGCCCCGACAGGGCCCAGACGAATTCGGCCACTATGGCAATGCCGAGCGTCCACCCAAGAGCGCCGGCGTGTTTCGACGCCTTCGCACAGCCAGCGAGGCCGCCGGAAACAAGCGGTGCGCAGCGGAACCGCGTGCTCTGAGTGCGCACTAACATCAAGGCCTGGGAGTTCCTTACCTTCGGAATGTCACGGCCCGAGCTGAAGCGCATACGCCCGACCGCTTGTCCGGCCGGTCCACAATGTGGGTGACCAATACACAGGGGCAGCGATGCATCTCGGAATCGACCAACAGACCGGCCTCGTCTATGAAGGTTCGGACGGCCCCGACTTGCCAGTGTTCCCGGCGCCAAGCGTCACGCTGGCGACCCTCATTCGGGAGCCCGACGATTGGCAACGCCTGCCAAGCGACCTCCACAGCGGACACACAGCGTGGGTCTTCCGTGAGGACTCGTTTGATGCCGTCAGCCGCACTCGGCGTGGGCGGCTGTACGAGCCCTGGGCCAACACTCGGCCGTATGAATACCGAGTCGCGCCCAATGTCTACGACATCGCCGCTAGTCGGCGTGCCGGGAGCGATGGTCGGATTCCGCGGCCCTTGTACCGATACCAAGCGTGTTCTGCGCTCTTGCAAATGGCTCACCGCGGGCAAGGCCAGACGCTCGCACTTGGCACGCCACGCGCATCTTCCGGCTGGCTCATTGTTCAAACCGAGATGCTGGCCAGCCAGTCCATCATGGTCACGCTCAAGGCCAAGACGGCATTTGGGATCCTTCCGGAGATCGACTACTCAAAGGTCGATGCCGAGTTCCAGTCTCACGTCCGTGACGCCATGACCCATGTTCTCGACTCAGCATTCCGCGCCTCCGCACTGTCCGTGGTCGACCGTTGCAAAGATGCCATGGTCGCGGTGCTCGCGCCGTGGCTGGTCCAGTGCGGCCATGCCCGATCCATCCTGGTGCCGGATATTGGCAAGGTCGGCATCGCCTTCGAGGCGAAGCCCTACGAGCTCCATTGCGTGAGTCGCCTTGCCGACGTCGTGCGTAGGCTGCACGTTCGGACCAAGCCGAACGAGCGCCTGAACCTGGGACTACGTGAGCTGACCGACGCGGACGCAGAGCTCGCGATCGAATCGCTGGGCTTTGCCATCCGGGAAATCGGCTGGGCGAAGGGGTAACGCAGATGACAGACAGATCAGATTCCAACCATCGAGCACAGCTCAACACCTTTGCCATCAGGACGTTCCGGGACACGGCAGATCGCGACTACGTCACGGCGCGCATGGCATATCGAGCGCGCCTGATTCAGCCGTTCCAGTGGTCGGCGTTGCACTGCCTGGAGAAGTACGCCAAGGGAGTCTGCGTGTTGAATCGGGTGCCTGCGGTCAAGATCAAGCATGAGGTCACGCCACTTCTGAACCTCTTGGCCCAGGATGGCCCCTTCAAGGTCGAACTCTCGCCCTCGGTGCTGCAGTACATCGAACGTCTCGAGCAAGGAGCGAGATACCGGTACTTCGAGGTGTCGTACACCGCGGAACGATTCGAGATCATCCAGTTGGATCGCGCCGTCTCCGAGTTGAGAAGGTACTGCCAACCACTCAACTTCGAAGCGGATTTCGGGGACGAACACCCCAAGCGAAATCTTCTGGGTGACAACTTGGCACGGATTCATGCCGCGAGGGAGTCCGTGTACTGGGATACCTGCATTCACGGAGGCTGGCTTGAAGATGTCATTGCCGATGCCGAAAACGCAGCTCACGAGCCCTTAGACTGGCAAAACCTCTTCTTCAGCCAGGAGCCCAGGGAGTCCGTCTCGCTGCTCGGTCACTGGCAGAGCGGAAATTCTCCGTTGTTCCTGCATCCCGAGTTGCTGGACGATGTTGAGCAGCTGATCTTCCTTCCCAAAGAGGTGAAGAATGCATGGCGAGCAGAGCTGGCCCGGCGCGCAGCTGCCGGCTGAATGTCAGTTTCGACGCTGGTCGTTGAATGGCCGACGCCTTCTATCCGAGCCCGTAGTATTCGAGCAGTGCCTTTTTGATCACATCAGTTGCGACGCCCAGCCCCATCTTCCAGGTACCGCTTGCCGCCTTGGACAAGTTCTGGACGAGCCAACCGCGCACTTTCGGGCCCATCGGTTCGGCTTTGCTTTCGGGCTCCTCTGAAGCTGCGAGCTCTGCAAGCTCGCCGGCGTCGACGTCACCAAGACCTGCGTTGGCCAAGAATTGCTCGAGGGCCTTGGTGTCACGATTTGCGATCGAGACTGAAACTTGCGCGCCATCCCCAGTCGTAGTGACCGAGGTGACGTTGCCATAGACGATTTGCTGAGTGATCTGGGTCGTCGCGGCAGACTGCGCAGCGTGGGGCCCCTTAGATGGGCCCAACTCAATCCCTGCCGCATCGGGAACAGCCCTTTCGAGCTCGATGGTCAGCTCCAGTACGCGGCTGCGCACGGAATGACGGATCGCGGCCAGAGATGATCTAGAGATCGCGCCTCTGACCGAATTGCAGGCGTAGCCGGGGTATACCTTGCCTTGGAGCAACAGAATCAGGTTGGCCGCATCGATTCCGAGAGAGCCACCCTTAGTGGCGCTGGTGAGGAGATCGTCAATCGCGCCCATGCTCTCCCGCACCTCGTGATGAACCCAGTGCTCGCCGGCAAACTTCTCGATCAGGTGCGTTGGAATCGGCGCATTCTCAATGCCCGAGCCAAACGGTCCGTTGAAGGTGGCCGAGTAGCTAACTGGGATCATGCGGTAGTCGGGTAGCTCAGCGCCTTTTGGGTACCCCTCCGACTCATGCTTGACCCACTCAGCAAGGTTTTGGCTGCCAAGACGAGCCGCCAGAAGCCGCAACTTCAGAAGTGCGGGCCCCAGGTCGCTTTGCTCATTGAGCAGAGACGATTGAATGTCGTGCAACAGGCCCAAGGTGTTCCCCAGTCTTCAAATTTCGAGTTATGAGAGGCTGCGCCGCCGAACAATGGAGTCTCGAAGCTGGTAGTCCTCTGCTGCGGTGGCCCGCGCAGGTGCTCCTGATCAAGACGTCAGGGCCTGAGTGTCGATCAACTCATTGACTCGTTGCTCGGCGAACCGTCGCGCTTCGATGTCGGTTGCGAATTGCTTCCCAGGGAAGCTGATGGTCTGGCTGTAGCCGGCGCCCGTGATGCCCACGTGAGCTGCTCCGGTGAACTTCTCCTCGCCGATGGTGCGGAAGCCGAAGGGCATCGCCGAATGCTTGCCGTTTGTGTACTGGTAACCGAGATGCGTGGACATATGGCTCTCCTGTTTTAGAGTTGGTCATCCTAGCGACGCGATGGCTCATCCGGTGAGCTTGCTGCTTGACACGATGGCGTCACGCCCATCGTGCGACTCGTCACCGACCAGGACATGAGCGCGATGATGGCCGCAACCTCGACGCTATCAACCGTGAGGGAGGCGAGTGTCTGCCATTGGCTAGGACCCTTCGCTGTCGATTCCATCGAGGAACGAAGTACTCGCCTTCACCAGTCCCGTTGTGATCGAGTCCCATACGTGCCCGGGAAAGTCGGGCGCCAACTCAGTCTCGGCCCAGCGGATAGCGTCGGGCACGGATGTGGCGAGCCAGATCATGGCTTGCAGCATGTCCGGCACGCCGCTGCGCCGTGCCTCTTCTGCCCAGTGCCGCGGCTTGACGTAGTCCAACTGCGAGTGCACCGACTTGCCATGCAGCCTCATCGCCAAGTGAGCCTTCTGGCGTGCGAGCTTTCCTTTGCCGCGGCCCATCACCGGATAGGCTGATAGCACGTCGTACAGCGGGGTCAGCGCGTATGTACCGCCTCCTCGCAAGAACACCGAGAAGTTCTTCGCGTGCCCGTCGGTTGCGCCCAACATCCAAAACGCCAGTTGGCTCAGCATGAACCTGGCGCCATCGTTGATCGGGTCTTCACTGCCGGCCAGGAGGGCCATGCACTTGGCGATGCCCGGGCCGCCGTCCTTCTCGTACTTCTTGTCAGGCGGCGTGCCGGTGGCTTGGCAGAAGTCCTCCTGGGGCAGGCGGGCGATCCACGTGTCACCATCCATCCAATCGCGGTCGAAGCGTGTCACGCACAGCACCTTCTGCTCGCCGAAGGTGACGATCTGCGTGCGCGCGGCGGGCAGGCCCAGCAGATCGAGCAGCCGCAAACACAGCCATTCGTTCTCCACCGATTCGCGCATGTCGAGTTGGGCCAGGCCGCCGACCAGGCCGAGCGGGAGCTTAAGGATGTGGGTCGTGGGCGTCGACCCGTGTGGCTGGCACCAGCGCTCACCAACGAGCAGCAGGGCGGTCTTCTCCTGCGCGCCGGCGAGCGAGATCCGGAATGCGTCGTCGTCGTTGGCGCCACTGGCCATTAGCGTGTTGTCCGTCACGGCGCCGAGCAGCAACTGCTCGATCTTGGATTCGTTCAGGACGTCATATTGCAGTTCGCGCACGCCAGTGGGTTCCACGCCGGGCGGCAAGAGCTGCACCGCGCCCACGCAGTCGCGACCAATGGCCGAGAGTAGATCGAAGGCATCGCTGGCCTTCACCCCGAAGCGACGGCCGATGCGATCACGGATCGCCTTGGCGTCGGGCAGTAGGTTGTCGAAGTAGTTTCCGACTACGGCGCCGCTGATGCGGCGGTCGGCGGTGAAGGGCAGGGACAGCGAAAGCGGGCGGCCGCGCTCGGAGTCGACCCAAGAGCGCTCGTAGGTCAACACATCCGAGCCGCGTGTGCGGGTCCAGGCGCCGACCTGCTCGCCGTTCATCCAGACGGCTAGCTCGCTCACCAGGTTCCCTTAGGTTTTGCTCGGCCGAGGCCGGAAGGCGCAACTCGGTCAGCAACGACGTCGCGCACGGTCTGCGCGAGCATCTCGGGAGCGATGCCCAGGGCAGTCGCCCATTGCCGCTGAATCTCTGTCACCGGGGGTGACTCGTCTTCAGACACACGCACGTGCCGGGCGTCCCGCCTGAGCGCCGCATCGAGCATGATCGGATTGACTAGCAGCGCTCGCGCCAGTTGTTCGACCAAGCCTCGGCGATCGCGCGCCGTGAGATTGTCGCTGACGGGCTCGTCTGGGCGCCAGAGATACGCCTCCGGCCGAGCGACCTCACCGCGCAGCGCCGTGATCAGATGGCGCGCGCTCGCGATTAAGGGCGAGCTGAATTCTCGCCTCGCGTTGGCGTCAGGCGCAGCCGTTGTCGCGTTGAAGATGTCTTCGACTGAGGGTGTGGCAACGTCACGTACGATTAACTCCGTTCCGAGGGCGGACAGCACCTTGAGAAGCTGATCGAAGCCCACAGCGCCGGGCGTTGCCTCGATCTCGGCGACTCGTGCCTGTGTCACGCCAAGACGCTGGCCAAGCTCGGCCTGTGTCAATCGGCGCGCCTTGCGCAATGAGCGCAGTTGCTGCTTGAGCTGATCGCTGAATCGAATAGGATAGTCCATGCGACCAGATTATCAGCTTCTGCCTATATTTGCAAAATACAAGACTAAGCTTGTATGGTGCGGATACAAGGCTTGGCTTGTACGCGTCAGTCGTCCAGCGCAGGAGACGAGAGCGCTGGCGCCCAAAGGGTGCCATGCCTCAACCGAGGGGGCTGACTAATGCGAATGCGGCAAGGGGCCGACGCGAATCGAACACAAGATGTCCACGCAGTGCGCCCGCTTGTCCGGACCGTAGGGCTTGTGCGAGCTCCCTGGCGCTGACGGGTTAGGGGAGCGGCTCCGCCTAAGACGCGTTCGTAAACCCTGTGGCATTACAGCCACGGGGTGCGTAGCATCGGCAGCAGGGAAGGAAGAATTATGACAAGCGAAGTATTGGTGTTGAATAAGCGCGCCATCGTCATCGCAGCTGACAGCGCCGTGACAACATCCGGAGGCAAACACCCGCGCTACTCCAAAACGGCCATGAAGGTCTTTGAAGTTTCGCGATGCGGGAGCATCGCGGCGATGATCTTCGGCGCTGCCTCAATGGATCAGGTTCCGTGGGAGATTTCTCTCAAAATGTTCCGCGCCCATCTTGGGGATCAAAGATTTCCGACGGTAAGTGAATATCTCGATGAGTTTTTGAAATTCATCGAGTGCAACACTCTAATTTACCCCGAAGCTCTGCGTTCCTCTGAACTTGGGCGCCATTTCGACCAGGCCGTTCAAAATGTTGTCGAAATAGCAAAAAACTCGGCGCCGGACATTTTGGACATTGCGGTACCTTTGCAAGACCGTCAAGCCAAGTGGAAAGCTGAAGCTGCTGCAATTCGCGGCAATTTTTCAAAGATCGGTCTGTCGGGCAGTCTGACGCAAGGCAAGCTTGACGACAGGCTACGAGACATGGCTGAGTGGCAACGACGGGTCACCGATCAATTGGCGCAGGTACCAGATTTGGCGGCCATCGACGCGGTAGAGCTCGCTGAACTTGCCATGCGCGCACTATTTGCGATGCCTGACATCATGCTGTCGGACACAGGCCTAGTATTTGCCGGCTATGGTGAGAGTCAGATATTTCCGGCTTATCGGCAAATTGACATTCACGGACATATCGGGAACGATCTTGCATTTAAGGAGTCGAAGAAGTTTGAGATTACTCACGAAAGCACTGGCATGATTCAGCCGCTCGCGCAGACGTCCATGATCGACGTCTTCACGGATGGCTTTGGTTGGTCGCTGCGGAAGATAATCGACCAAGCTAGCAAGAATCAGTTTGAAAAGCTATTCGTTGAGCTCGCGGCGGCCGGCCATAACATTCCTGGGCCATTGGCGGAATCGCTTAAAGAAAAGGCGCACTCCGACTTCACGTCTGAGTGGGTGAAAGAAAATTGGAACCAGAACTTCTACCCTCTTGTCCGCGTGATCATGTCGCTGAGCGTTGAAGAAATGGCGCATCTTGCGGAGACTCTTCTCGTTCTTGAGTCTCTTAAGGAGCGCGTAACCTCCCCTTCGGAGTCAGTTGGTGGTCCAATCGACGTTGCGGCGATCACGAAGGCGGAAGGTCTCGTTTGGATCAAGCGAAAGCACTTCTTCGATCCCGCGCTGAACATGCGCTACGCTGCGCGCCTCGGGCATTCGTTCACTAAGTAAGGATTCACCATCATGAGCAAGCTGAAAGATTTCCTGAACAAGGGTCTAGAACAGCAAAGAGCGACGGTGACGCTGGACTTGACGCACGCGCCTGCCCTTGAGCGTCAGCAGGTTTACGAGACCCTCGAGCGCGAACGAATTCACGCAAGCTCGACAGCCGCGTGCAGCCCTCTCGTCCGCTGGGCGAGAGGCGAAGCTTTTGCTGCGTCGAGTGGCGTGCCGTGCGACGAATAGACAGTCGCAATTTATAGAGGAGTGAGGGACTACAGAAGGTCACGCAGCTGCAACCTCAATCTAACTCTCGTTCAGCTGACGGTTCCGGCGACCACGAGCGGCGGGCTTGGTGAGGATGAGATGCAGCTGCTCCAAAGCCTCTCGCTTCGCGTCGAGATAGTCATGCCCGTCATAGTGGCGTGCCTGGACTCCAGAGATTCCGTGCGACTGCAGGTGCCCTCGCGCTTCGAGGGAAACCTTCGCCGCGGCCAGCGCGGTCTCTACCCCGGATCTGATGCGCTTGGCGGTGAAGCTGGCGATATGAGGCAGAGCGACCTCAGCGGCTAGCTTGCTGAGCGTGGTGCCTGCAATCGGCTTGACCCCCCTGCAAGTCGAAAAAGCGAACTCGCCAGTCGGCTCGCATTCTCGGAGCGACTTCAGCAGGTGCGTCGTCAGTGGCACCCAATGCTCACGCGCACCCGCGCCAGGCCGCCCCTTCCCGTCGAAGAGCACGAAGTACCGCTGCTTCTCATGGATGTTGATCGTTTTCAATCTGACCAACTGCTCGATGCGCTGGCCACCGGACAGCAGGTGAACCCGGAGCCAGGCCGCCTGCGGACCGGGCAGATCCTTGATGAGCTTCCAGTACTTGCGAAGCTCATCGACGGACAGCGGATTCTTGTCTGCCTTGTTGGCGGCTTGATCAGGCTGCGTTGCGGCGACCGGGTTCGTATGGATCCCGAACTCCCTGAAGCGTTCCGGCACGCTCGACTTCGTCCTCGATGAGATGGCAACTTGGTACGCAGCACGAGCAAAGCTGCGCAGTTTGTTTGCCGTGCGTCCTTTGCCGGCCGAGTCCAGCTTACGGATCATCGACACGAAGTCTTCCGTTGTGACGCTATCGGCGGGCAGTCCAGCGATTTCGGGGAATGCATCGATCACATGCAACTGGAAGATGCTGCGCGCGTTGCGATGCGACTGACGCTTGAGCCGTTGGAGGTTGTCGCAGTACTCGATCAGCAGGTGGGTGAGCGTGGCGTTCGAGGCACGCGCTGCCTCGTTTGCCGCGAGCTCGTCGGCTTCGCGCTGCTTCTTCATCAAGGCGGGACGACCGCCTTCCGGTCGCGTGTTGTGGTGCTCCAGCGCATGGACCTCCGCGCGCCGGACCGCCGCCGCGATCGAGAAGCCTGCATCCGTCGGTTCCAGCTTCTTGACGGGCGAGGTCGGGTCGTAGACGCCGATCATCACGCGCTCGCTCAAGGCGCCGATGCTGTAGCGCCAGAAGAAGAGAATGCCCCCGTCCCGTTGACGCCTGGCCTGCAGTGATCCAATGGGGGTGACCTTGCAGAGCGTGTGAAACTTGCCGGTCTTGAGGTCGCGAAGAGAAATGCTGGTGGTGATGGTCATCGATCGGTGCTTCGGCCGTTGCCAGAATATTGCCAGAATCCAACCGGATCGAGGCGAAGGCCGGCGAACAGCGGCGAACGTAAGTTGTTGATTTCGTTAAGAATCAACGTTCGCGGAAGTTCGTGAATGACCATTCAGGAGGACTCATAATCCTTTGGTCGTTGGTTCAAGTCCAACACGGCCTACCACT
>FTIP01000141.1_pt6 | contig 16449 bp, 12 predicted proteins | sample 1658301 | NCBI WGS metagenome assembly FTIP01 (sample SAMEA3914813, study PRJEB12502) | metagenome | biome: forest; material: soil | place: Canada | collected 2011-07-07 | depth 0.3 m
GCCGCGCCCGCCGCGCTCGCCAGGCGCTCCCCGATCGTCTGGAGTTCGCTGCGCAGATCGATCGTGATCGGCCCCTCGTGTCGAAGTTCGTGGATGCGTTCCCGGGCCTCGACGACCGAGCGCTCGCTGCTTGCCGCCGCCCGCTGGAGCATCTCGCTCACCGGCCGGCCGCGGCGTTCGAGCGAGAGCGCCGCGCCGATCATCAGCACCGTGGCCTGGGCGTTCTGCAGCAGCGTGTCGTGGATCTCGCGCGCGATGCGCTCGCGCTCGCTCATGCGCACCGTCATGCGTTCGCGTTCCTTGCGCTGCGCATCCAGCGCGGCGCGCCGGCCCCACCAACGCGCCAGCAGCAGGAGCACGATCGCCGACGCCGCCGCGCACAGCGCGATGAACGTCGGCGACTGCACGAAGGTCGGCGCGACGTCGACATCCAGCGTCGTCGGTGCGGACTGCCAGACGCCCACTTCGCTCTTTGCCTCGACCTCGAACCGATAGTGTCCGGGGCCGAGGTTCGTGAAGAAGGCCTGGCGGCGGCTGCCCGCCTCGTTCCAGGCCTCGCCAAGGCCGACAAGCCGGTAGCGGAAGCGCTCCCGATCCGCATGGCTGTAGTTGAGCGCGGTGTAGTCGACCTGCAGGTCATGCACGCCTGCCGCAAGGCGGATCGTGTCCGTGGCATCCATGCGCTTGCCGCCTGCCGTCACGGAACGCAGGATGACCGGCGCGTCGACCTTGTCGGACAGCGCCCTGGCGGGGTCGATCCAGCTGGCCGTCCTGGTACTGGAGAACCAGATCCGCCCGTCGCGTCCACGTGCCGTCGAGCCGCCGAACGGCATGCCGCCTCCGCGGGAGCTGGGATAGCCGTCGTCCTCGTCGAAGACACGGGCCAGCACCGTCGATCCGGGGCTGGCGATCGTCTGCCGCAGGGCGTCGGCGGAGATCTGGACGATGCCCGCCCCGTCGTTGACCCAGACGCTCCCGTCCGGCGACTGTATGACGCCGGTGACGTGGTCGAAGTTCGTCTGCTCCGATTCCAGGGCCAATGCCTCGTTGCCTCGAATCAACGAGATCCCGCGGTCGCCGCCGGCCAGCACCCTGCCGGCGATGCTGACGACGCGTACGGCACCGACCCGCGCATCCAGCCAATGCACGCTGCGGGCGCCGTCGTCTCCCTGGACGCAAGCCAGGCGCCCGTCGCCATAGCCGACCCACAATGTCCCGGCGCCGTCCGATGCGAGCGCGGTCGGCACTTCATCGGGCAGGGCCGAGACGCCGCCGTTCGGCTGCCACGCGCCGTGCCGCCAGAGGGCGAGTCCCTTGCCGAGCGTCACGATCCAGAGCTGCCCGGTCTGTGCATCGTCGGCCAGCCCCGTGGTGCGATCGTCGCCGTCCGGAAGCGGGATGTCGCGGACGAATCGATCCGACCTCCGCCGCCAGAGCCAGCCTTGCGCCGCGACCACCAGGTCCCCGAGGCGGGGTTCGAACACCAGGTTGGCGGAACGCAGGTCGCTTGCCTGGATCGCTCGGACGCCCGCGTCGAGCCGCCACAAGCCGTCGCCCGGCAACCGTGCGGACCGGTTGGCCCGGATGGCCGTCCAGACGCTGCCATCCCGACTCGATGCGATCTGCCCCGTGACCAGCCAGGTCGGCGAGCCCACCGTCGTGATGGCGACCTCGCTGAACAGGTGCACCTCGCCGTCGACCGTCGTCATCCAGATGCCGCCGCGGCGGTCCTCCAGCAGCGTCATGACGCCCTTGCCCGGGTCGAGCGGGAAGACCCGCTCGGACGCGTCCGTCGTTGCGTCGACCGACCCCTCGGATTTCCGGCGGTTCGCCGGCAGCCGCGCGGCACCGTTCGGCGCAAATGTCCAGAACGAGCCCTGGCGGTCGAACAGGGCGGCGTTGGAAACGGTCGTCGGAGGCAGCACCACGCCGTCGCGCCGCGGGTGCTGGAACGGGCAGACATGCGCGACGCCCGACTCGGCATACCAGACCGTCCCGTCGGGCGCGCGAATGAAAAGCGGTGATCCCTGGACGACCGGCCCGGGCCGGAACGTGCTCGTGCCGCGTTCCAGAAAATAGAGGCGGCGCATCGTCGCGACCCAGAGGCGTCCGTCGGCATCGGCCAGCACCGAGCTCACGGCCGATGCCGGCAGGCCCTGGTCCGGGCCGACGACCTGCCAGCGCTGGCCGTCGAAGCGCTTCAGGCCGCCGCGGGTGCCCGCCCATAGCCGATGGTCGGCGTCGAAGGTCAGGTCGAAGACCGTCGTGCTGTCGAGGCCGGCTTCCTGGTGGTAGCTGACGGAATGTCCCCCGCGCAGGAAGGCGACGCCCCCGTCGTGGTAGCCGACGACGAGTTCCCCGGCGTCCGAGGCCAGCAACGCGGAGATGGCACGCGACCGCTCCGACCGCGCGGGTTCCGTGTCGACGCGCTCGAACGAGACGCCGTCGAACCGGTAGAGGCCGTCCGTGCCGCCGAACCACATCCAGCCGTCGGTCGTCTGCGAGATCGCCCAGACGCTGGGCGGCGCCCCATCCTTGTGCGTCCAGACGGCGTGACGCAGCTGGGGGATGGCGAGATCGGCGCGGATCGCCCAGGCGGTTCCGGAGAACGCAAGCCAGGCGATGACGCAGCAGAGCACGGCTCTCAGGGTGAGCAGCGGTCGGCAGGATGGCGAGCGACGGTACGGCAAGACTATTCTCCGACGGCCGGCCGCCCCGGCGCACTGGGGCCGCCCGCATCCGGACTCGGTGACCGGTCCGATTGCGATGGCCGAATGGCGAGTTTAGGGGACGCTGCCTGTCCCGAAGCGGACGTCCGTGCCTTGCCGAAGGCGTGGCGAGCGGGATGGCGCGGGTGGCAAGGCGGGCTCGGCCTCGAGGGCGGGGGCGCGGGCGCGACGCAGGGATTGACCGGCCTGCTGGGCCTCGTGCGGCCGCTTTCCCGCGGGGCGATCGGCGTTTCGCGACGGCGACCCACCGCCGCGCCAATCCGGACAACGAGGTGCGGACCGGGTTCACCACCGGCGTCGGCTCGGGCTTCGCCCTGGAACCGGTGCGAGCGAAGCTGGAGCCGCTGGCGCAGGGCTTCGATCGCCGGGCAAGCTTGGCCCGCCGCACGGACCGCGAACCCGCGTGACCCTCGCTGTGCAGTCGGCTCGGTCCGGTGGTATCGGGACGCTCAGGCCTTCAGCGCGTCCCGGATCACGTCCTGCGCACGTTCGAGCGGCCGTGCCAGTTCCGGGGCGACGCCGAACCGCGCCAGCATCGCGGCGACCGGATGGAACGAGGCGACGGTCAGCTCGGGCGAGACCTCGCGGACAAGCACGCGCAGCGGCAGGTCGAGCGCCGCGTCCGGCACGGCCAGCATGATCGGCGTGCCGCCTTTGGGATGGCCGTATACCAGCACCAGCGTCGGCGGCATGTCCAGGCCGGCGGCCTCGGCGCCCGCCGCGTGATCGAACTGCGCGATCAGCAGCAGGCCCGCGTCGCGGATCGCCTGCTGGAGTCGGGCGACGGTCTTGTCGAAGCCCAGGGGGCTCGGCAACTCGACCAGGTGATGCTCGTCGATCCGCTCTGTCGTCATGTCCGTGGCTCCGGGGTTGTGTGCGAGGGCGCGGGCCGTCCCGCCGGCCGCGCAGAATGCCAATGCCAGGCGCAGGACATCGCGTCGACCATCGACACGGGAATGGCGAGCGTCGTGCGCGGTGTCCGTCACTTCGTCGCCTGCACCTGCACGACAGCGCCCGCCTGGCCGTCGGCCTGTTGCGCGACCACCAGGTATCGCCGCGTCTCGGGACGCGGGTCCAGCACCAGTTGCCGGATCGGGCCGGTGACATCGACGACGGCCGAACCGGCCGGGTTCGTCATGAATGCGACGAGCGACTGCAGCGCGCCGCCGCCGTCGGCCTGGTCGGACAGCGCGATCACGTAGGGCTTGCCCGGCTGGAGGCCGGTGACCGAGGCCTGCAGCACCTGGACGAGGCCCTGGTCGTAGAACGACACGCTGGTGGGGGCGCCGCCGTCCTTGCCGGCCAGCGTCAGGTGCGCGGCCTGTCCGGCGAGTCCCAGCGGCTGCAGGTTCTGCGTGCCCGGACCCTCGGGCACGGCGTCCGACACGTACGCGATCGCCTGCGGCGCTTGGCCGATGGGGATCGGCGCGCCGGCGACCTTGTTGGCGGCCGTGTCGATCGCGACGAGCGCGTCGGCGTTTTCCAGGCCGACGTAGACGCGCGTACCGTCGCCCGACGGCCACACGCCGTGCGGCATCTCGCCGACGGGGATCGTCGCGACCTGGGCGAAGTCCCCGTCGGTGCGGAACACCTTGACCTCGTTGAGGCCCCCGACGGTGACGTAGGCGAACTGTCCCCTGGACGTGCGCGCGAAGTTGACATGGTTGGTGATCGGCCCCGTGTCCCAGCTCTTGATGACCGCGAACGGGGGTTGCGCGTCGAACACCATGATGCGACCCACGTCCTTGAGCGTGATCCAGACCTGCTTGCCGTCCGGCGTGGCCGCGATGTTGGGGCAGAACGGGCTTTCCTGCTTCACATGGCCGACGATCCTGTGCGAGGCGACGTCGATGACCACCGTCTCGGGATTGAAGGACGAGCAGACGTAGCCGTATCGGCCATCGGGCGAGAAGATCGTCATGCCCGGACCGCCCGGCGTCACGATGCGCGTGGTCTCCTGGTAGGTGGCCGGATCGATCACCGAGATGTAGTTCTCGCCGCGGACGGTGACCCATGCCTGCTTGCCGTCCGGCGTGAAGAAAACCTCGTGCGGCGAGCGGCCGATGTAGGTGGTGTGCTTGACGGCGTTGGTTGCGGTGTCGATGAAGGTGACGGCGTTCGAACCGATGCTCACCGCGGCGATCGTGCGGTGGTCGGGCGAGAAGCCCAGCCCGTGCACCAGCAACTGGCCGTGATACAGCGGCGTGAGGTTGCCCGGCGCCGGGTCGCCGAGGCGGATCACGCCCAGCGCGCGTCCGTCCACGGGGTCGGTGACCGACACGGTGTTGGAGAACTGCTCGGACGCGTAGACGCGGTCGCGATGCGAGATCGGCCGGTCTGCGTCGGTGGCGGCGCCGGGCACCTGTCCGGCGCGCGCGCCCAGGGGCAGCAGCAGTGCCGCGAGCACGAGCCGGGCGTTGATGGAGCGACGGGGGATCTTGGTCATGTCAGAGCTCTCCTTGCACGGGCTGGAATGACGTGCGTTGGGGGTGGATGAGGCGATTGCGGCAGATGTCGAGTGCCATCGGCGCGAGCGGCTGGCCGGCGGCGATCTTGTCGGCCGCGAGCCGCATGGCCGTGATCTCCTGTTGCTGCTCGACGATGATTTCCTGCGCCATGCGGCGCAGCGTCTCGTCCTTGCCATGGCGAAGCTCGGCGAGCGCCATGTCGATGGCGCCCTGGTGGTGCGGCACCATCATCGCGACGAAGTCACGGTCGTCGTTGCCCGAGGGCGTGATGCCCATCGCGGCCATCATCTTGTCCATCGCGCGTGCGTTCTCCTCGGCGAAGCCGTCGGACGCCGCGGGCATGGGCAGGGCGGACGTGGAGTGCGATTCGACGCCGTGCGACATCGCGGCGCGCGCGACCAGCGCGACCGATACCAGCGCGAGTGCGCCGAACGGCACGCGCAGCAGCCATCTGGACATGGAGTTCTCCTTGGGTTCGGCGGGACGGCGCATCGGGCCGGTCCGCCAGGTTTTGATCAGCTTAGGCTCGTGTCCACGCCATCGATACATCCCGAGAGCCAATGCGCCACTCCCCCCGGCCGGCGGATTCACTCTTTCGGGGGTCGGGCGGCCGGGCGTGGCGCGATAGATTCCAACCTGGCCGCAGGATCGATTCGGAAGGGTGTCCAGACCATGAAGGTGCTCGTCGTGGACGACCACCCGCTTTTGCGGGCGGGCATCGCAGCCGTGATTTCCGGCGAGGCCGACATCACGATCGTCGGCGAGGCCTGCACCGGACGCCAGGCCATCGAGAACTTCCACGCGCTGCGTCCCGATGTCACGGTGATGGACGTGCAGATGCCGGAGATGGACGGCGTCGAGGCGACCGCGGCGATCATCGAACAGTGCCCCGACGCGCGCATCGTCATGCTTTCGACCTACCGTGGCGACGCCAAGGCCTTCCGCGCGCTGAAGGCCGGCGCCTGTGGCTACATGCTCAAGAGCATGTTGCGCACCGACCTCATCGGGGCCCTGCGTGCCGTCCATGCCGGCCGCCGGCACATCCCGGTCGAGATCGCGGCGGAGCTGGCCGAACACATGGTGGAGTCGGTGCTGTCGGTGCGCGAGCTCGAAGTGCTGCGGCGCGTCTCGGCGGGAAACTCCAACCGGGCTGTGGCCGGCCAGATGTTCCTGTCGGAGGACACGGTCAAGTCGCACATGAAGAACATCTCCGCCAAGCTGGGCGCGAGCGACCGCACTCACGCCGTCATGATCGCGGTGCGGCGCGGCATCATCGATCCGTCCCTGTAGCGTGGTGGCCAACCGCGGGCGTCGCGGCGGCCCTGTGCGCCTCGAGCGCGTCGATCGCACGCGCCGAATACACCACCGCGGCGCCGGCATTGAGCGCCACGGCCACCCCCAGCGCCTCGGCGATCTCGTTCTTGCTGACACCCAGCCTCACGGCCTCGGCGGCGTGCACGGTGATGCAGCCGTCGCAGCGCGTCGTCACGGCGACCGCCAGCGCGATCAGCTCGCGCGTCTTCGCGTCGAGGTGTCCGGTCTTCTCTCCGGCCTTGGACAGCGCCTGGTAGCCCTTGACGGTCTCGGGCGACGCGGCGGCAAACTCGCCGATGCGGCTGACGAGCTTCTTGCGGTAGTCGATCCAGTTCAGCACGTTGATCTCCTTGAAGAGGCACCGACGATGGACGGTGCCGAAGTCCGTAGTTTCAAGCGTCTAGACAAGAGCATCAATGCTTCTGGATATCGTTATCTTGCTCTATCGTCTCTACGCCTGTCGCGATGCCCGCCATCTGGCGTTCACGCGTCCGTTGCGGAGGGGCGCCCAGGTGTCCTGTGCGCAGCAGGGTCAGGGCGGGCACCTCCGCGAAGGGCGCGTGGGTGTCCTGCGCGTGCAGGCGCAGCCAGGTGCCGCGCGGATAGGCCTCGTCGCCGTTGCGCAGTTCGCCTTCCAGCACGAGCAATTCCTCGCCGTCCCCGTGCGCGTGGGGGCGCACGTGAGCGCCCGGATGCCATCGCACGAGGCTCACGCGATGGCCGATGTCCGACAGCGTGGCCGTCTCCATCGAACGCACGGGCGAGGCGAGCCACTCGCGGGCGCCGACCGGCAGGTCGATGTTCCGGCAATCGTGCATGCGCCGCTCGCGGTACGCGAACAGCAGCGCCGGCGCGTCGTCGACGACCAGCGAACCGGACTCGCAGCGCGAGAGGAAGTCACCGGCAGCGGGCCGTCGACCGGCCTTGTCGCGCACGGCCCCCTCCAGGACGAAGAGGTCCACGCGGACGTCGCTGTTCCAGTGGAACGACTGGTCGCGTGCCAGGCAAAGGACCGCGGAGAAGTGCGCATCGTCCGCGCGGGTGAGCGGCGTGATGCCGGGCCTGACCGCGCCCAGGTCGATGAAGCGGCGTTCGATCATGCTGCCGGTCACTTGTTCGCCGCCGGGGCCGACGCGGCCGCCTTGGGCTTGCGATGGGGCAGATGCAGCTTCGGAGGGGTCGCGGGCGCGCCGGCGTAGCGCGAGGGGTTCTCCTGCGCCGGGGTCTCGCCCGTCTCGCCGATCGGGATCTCCCCGGCGCGGAGCGCGGCTTTCGCCTCGGCCTTCACCTGGTCGCGTGTCAATCCGGCAGGCATCGGCTTGGCGGGATACGCGCTCGGGTTGATGTCGCGCGCCGTCTTCCCCTCGTCGCCGACCGGCAGGTCGCCGGCCTTGCGCGCCGCGGAGAGTTCCGACTTGACCTCGGCCCGCGTGGCCGGTGGCTGGGCCGTCTTGGGCGGAAAGGCCTTGGGGTCGAGGTCGCGCGGCATCTCGCCTTCTTCGTTGAGGGGAATCACGCCGTCCTTCCTGGCCGCGTCGAGCTCGGCCTTGACCTCCGCGCGGGACAGGCCCGGGGCCGAAGCGGGCGATTGCGACCAGGCGCACTGCAGCGCGAGCATCAGGGGAAGGGCGATGAATCGAATCGGCTTCATGGTGTTTCTCTTTCGAATGAGTCCGTGGCGGCGGCGGTCACCGGGATGAGACTGGCGGCGGGACACGCACCTACTGTGCTCGGCGTGCGAACGGCCGGCATGATCCGCGCGGAGGAGCGCGCGATCCCCTCCTCGGCTGGCTCAGCCGAATGCGACGTCGGCCATGCGCTCGAGGGTCGCGCGCGCCGGCACGGGCACCTGGCGCTGCGTCTCCAGCCAGGGTGCCGATTCATCCTCGGTTTCGCGGCGCAGCAGGCCGCGGCGTTCCGCCGTCGCGATCGCCTGCGTCCGGCTGGCCACGCACAGCTTGCCGTAGGTCGACTTGATGTGCGACTTCACCGTGCCGATGGAAATCGACAGGCGGCGGCTGATGATCTTGTTGGGCTCGCCCATGACCACCAGCGCAAGCACCTCGGCCTCGCGATCCGTCAGCGCTTCGTACGACAGGCTCTCGGCCAGGCGTGCGGCCGCGCGCGTGCACAGGTAGCGCCGGCCGCAGCGCACGGCGCGCACGCCGTCGTCGAGGTGCTCGAGCTCGAAGCCCGGGATCAGATAGCCACGCACGCGATGGGCCAGCGCGTTTCGCAACTCCCACTCGCGGTCGACGCCGGAAACGACCACCACGGGCGGCAGCCTGGTGTCGCCCAGAGAGCGTCGCGCAAGCGCAATGCCGTGTTCGTAGTCCGCGACGACGACCTGCGAGCGGACGTGGCGAGAGGCCAGCTGGTCCAGCGCGGAGACATCGGTCACGGTGCAGTTGATCTCGATGCCCGACGCGCGCGTGAGTGCCCCCGCGAGGCACGCTCGCACAAGCGAATCGGGGTGCACGATGGATACGAGGATGGGGTCGGGCGTGATCGTCATGGCATCTCCGGATGAGTTGGGGGCAATCCCCGTCGGGTGTGCGGCGAAGGCCGCAGCGTTGCATGAAGCGTAGCGATCGGCCGCTTCCGCGAGAAACCCCGATCAGAGGAATTTGCGCCCACCCGATCGAGTGAAGTCATGGATGGATGTCGATGACGACCTTGCCGTCGCTGCGTCCGCCCGCCACGAGCGCATGGGCTTCGTGTGCCGACGCGAGGTCGAAGGTGCGCGGATCCACTCGCGCGCGCAACTGGCCTTTCTCGACGAGCTTGGCGGCGAGTTCGAGGATGCGTCCATGGTGTGCCCGTCGGCGGCCGGTGAGGATCGGCATCAGCGTGAAGACGCCCGAATAGGTGGCGGCGCGGAACGACAGCGGTGCGAGACGGTGCGTGCCCCAGCCCAGGCAGCTCACCACGTGGCCGTCATAGGGCCTGACCGCCTCGAAGGCCGCATCGAGCACGGGGCCACCGACGGTGTCGTAGATGACGTCGAAGCCCTCGCCGCCGGTGCACGAGCGGACGTACTCCTCCGGCGTCTGCGCCCGGTAGTCGATGGGGAAGGCGCCGTACGAGCGCACGATCTCCGACTGGTCCTTTCCGACCGTGGCATAGACCTCCGCGCCCAGCGAGCGCGCGAGCTGCACCGCGATGTGGCCCACCCCGCCCGCGCCGCCGTGCACCAGCACGCGCTGGCCGGCCTTGGCGTGCGCGCGGTCGATGAGGCCCTCCCACGCCGTGATGACGATCAGTGGCAGCGCCGCCGCCTCGCGCATCGTGATGTTGCGCGGCTTGTGCGCGAGCAGCCTGGCGTCGACGACCTCGAACTCCGCCATCGACCCTTGATGGCCGCCCACGCCGCCGGTCATCCCGTAGACCTGGTCGCCGGCCTCGAAGCCGGTGACGCCATCTCCGACCGCCTCGACGATGCCGGCCAGGTCGAGGCCGAGCACGGCCGGCAGGGGATGCCTGGCGTGGTCCGCCATGCCCGCGCGGATCTTGGTATCGAGCGGATTCACCCCGCTGGCATGGACGCGCACAAGCACCTCGCCGGCCTCCGGTCGTGGCCAGGGGAGGGCCACTTCGTGGAATGCGCCGTTTGGCTCCGTGACCATCAGTGCGCGAAAGGACCGTTCGTGCTTCATCGCCTTCTCCTGTGCTGGGCATGGCCACGATTCTTCGGTGGCGGCCACCGGGCCGCACCCCGCGAAGGGACGACGCCGGGCTGCTCCCCATGTCGCGACGGCGGCGGCCGGGCCTGCGGGCACCTCGAAGTGGCCCCTGCCTCAGGTGAAGACGACGCTCTCGGTGTTGAAGCGCAACTCGACGAGCGTGCCGCCCTCCGGCGGGCTCGTCACCGTCAGGCTGCCGCCAAGCCGGCGGGCGCGCTCCTGCATGCCCCGCAGGCCCCAATGGCCGGTCGCGACACCCGGGACGTGTCTCTCCGCGAGGATCCCGATGCCGTCGTCACGGATGCGCAGGATCGCGTCGCGCCCGACTTGCCGAAGCTGCACCGTGACCTGGGCGGCGCGGGCATGACGGTAGGCGTTGAGCAGCGCCTCGCGTCCGATGCTGAGCACCTCGTACGCCATGGCCCCTTGCAGGGACCGCAGCGTGCCCGTCAAGCCGAACCTCGCCGCGCCGGGATACTCGGCCAGGCGTGTGCCGATCGATCGCAATTCGGAGAGCACGTCGATCCGTGCCTCCGCGTCGTGGCGCAGTTCGTAGACCCGCTCGCGTGCATCCGCGACGGCCTGCTCCGTGCTCGAGGCGGCGAGATCCAGCAGGTCGGCGGCGGGCTGGCCCTTGCGCAGGAGCGAGGATGCCGCGCTGATCATCAGTGCCACGCCCTGGACGCTCTGCAGCAGGGTGTCGTGGATTTCGCGGGCGATGCGCTCGCGTTCGCCCATTCGCACCATCATGCCCTCGTGCTCCTTCTGCTGGGCCTCGTTCGAGGCATGGCGCACGCGCCACTGCACGAGCGTGCCGCACGCGACGAAGGCCAGCATGACGCAGATCACGCCGAAAGGGCGGGACTGGATGAACGTCGGAGGGATGTCGATGGTCATCGTCGCGGTCGAAGGCGTCCAGTCGTTCGTGTCGTTGCGCGACTGCACCTCGAAGCGATACCGCCCCGGACCCAGATTGGTGAAGAACGCCTGGCGGCGCGTGCCGGCCTCGGTCCACGCCTCGTCGAGGCCGACCAGGCGGTAGCGGAAGTGCTCGCGGTCGGGGTGCGCGTAGTTCAGCGCGGTGTAGTCGACCTGCAGGTCGCGTGTCCCAGCGGCCAGGGGCAGGGTGCCGCTCGCCGGCACGCGGCCGGCGAGGGTGGTGACGGAACGAAGAAAGAGCGGCGAGATCGATGGGGCGGCCCGCAGCGTCGAGGGGTCCAGCGTGCCCGGATTCTGCGTGCCGGCGAACCAGAGGCGCCCATCGGCCGATTGCGCGAGGGAGCCACCGAACGGGACCTTGGTGGCGCCATTGCCCGGGTAGCCGTCGGTCGCGTCGAAGACCCGGACGCGGACGCGGATGTCGCGCGTCGGCGGCACGTCGGCCGCCGCCTGCAGGTCGCTGGCCCGAATCTGGATCAGGCCGGCCCGGCCATTGAGCCAGACATCGCCGCCGCTGCCCTGCGCCATGCCGGACAGGCCCTCCAACGAGCCCGGTTCACTGGGCCTCAGCAACCGAAGGACGCCGTCGCGCAATATCGAGAGTCCCCGGTCCCCGGCGACCAGGGTCTCTCGTCCGATGCTGATCGCATGGATCGCGCCGACGTGGGAGTCCCACACCTGGATCCCGGGCTGCGCGCTCGTCATCCGCAGCGAGCGCAGGTGTCCGTCGGTGTAGCCGATCCAGAGGGTGTTCCGGTCGTCGGCGGTGAGCGCCGTGGCGCCCGTCGCGGGCAGGGACGCGACGCCTCCGTTGCGCAGCCATGCCCCGCCGCGGCGCTGGTACAGCCCGTCTCCGAGCACGGATATCCAGAGCGCATCGTCTGTCCCGTAGTCGGTCATGGCCAGCGCCGGCCGCATCCTGTCCGTCAGGGGCAAGGGGATGTCGCGCGCGAACCGCCCGCGGTGCTGTCGCCAGAGCCACCCCTCGGCCGCGACCCAGAGGCCGCCGTCACGCGACTGCAGGATGCCGGTGGCGCTGGCGATCTCGCCCGGCTGAATGCGCCGGGGCCGTCCGTCGATCCGCCACAGCCCGTCACCCTTGGTCCGGGTGGCGTAGTTGCCCATGACAGGCAACCACACGGCCGCGTCGGAGGTCGCGACGATGCTTCCGGCGGCCAGGACTTCCTTTGCGATGGACACGGCCGTCAACGGTTCCCTGTGGATCTGGTGCACCTCGCCCGCGATATTGCTGAACCAGATGTTGCCGTCGCGGTCCTCCAGCTCGGTCTTCGTGCCGCCCACGTACAGATGGCTGAACCCGGGCGTGCCGGGCGCGGGCTGCCTGTAGGCGGCCATCCGGTCCCGCACGAGGCGAGGAGAGAAGCGCGAGATTTCGCCTTCGCCCATGGACCAGACGGCGCCCAGCCGGTCGAACATCGTCGTGAGGGACATGGTCCCGGGTGCCAGCTCGGCGCGTCCCCGCGCGGGCTGGACGGGGCACAGGCGCAGCTCGTCGTCGGTGAGATACCAGCTGCGCCCGTCGGGCGACTGCATGAACTGGATGACATGCCCCATGTCGTGTCGCTCGACGAATGCGGCGGCGCCGCGATCCAGGGTGAACGCCTGCGTGGCGGTCGCCATCCACACCCGCCCGTCCAGGTCCGTGAGCAATGCCGAGGCCCCGCCGGCGGCTATGCCGTCGACCGGTCCCAGGGTCTTCCAGCGGCCGCCGTCCAGCCGGTGAAGGCCGCTTCGGGTCGCGACCCACAGGCGGCGGTCGAGATCGAGGCTGAGGTCGAAGACGGTGCCTCCGTCGAAGCCGTCCTTTTCGTGGAAGCTCGTCACCTTGCCGTCGCGCAGGATGGCGACGCCGCCGTTGCGGTACCCGATCGCCAATTCGCCGGTGGGCAGGGCCAGCAGCGCCGACACCGCTCGCGATCGCTCCGATCCTGCCGGTTCGGTCTCGATGCGCTCGAACGTCACGCCATCGAAACGGAAGAGCCCGTCCGGGGAGCCCAGCCAGAGCCAGCCGTCCGGGGTCTGCGAGATCGCCCACACGTCGGCGGGCGCGCCATCCTTGAGTGTCCAGACGGTGTGGTGCATCTGGTCGATCGACGGGTCCGGCGGACCTGCCGCCGATGCGGCAGGCGTCGACGCCAGGACGGTTGCGCACCACAGGACCGTGCGCCAGAACGAGCGAAGGCGCGACGGCGGGAACGAGCGGCGGGAAAGCGCCATGCGGGCAACGGCGAGCGACGATGGAGGGGCGACGCGTTGCGCCACGCCGCGAGCGTAGGCCGAAGGCGCTGCGCGGTCGTCACTCGTTCGAGTGAACGTCGCGACCCACCCGCGATGCGAGGCCCGATGTCAGGGCCCGTCGATGAGCCCTCGCGCGATCGCGATCGTGGCCGCATGCGTGCGGTCGCTCGCGTGCAGCTTGCTGAGGATGTTCTTCATCCGCGACTTCACCGTCTCTTCCGCGACGCAGAGCTGGCGCGCGATCTCGAGGTTGGACCTGCCCGAGACCACGCAGCGCAGCACCTCGATCTCGCGCGCGGTGAGCGCGTCGTCGGCGGCATGCGAGGCGAGCTCGCGGGCCACCTGCGCCGACAGGTAGCGCTGGCCCCGGCTGGCGGCCCGGATGGCGGCGAGGATCTCCGGGCCGCCGGCCGTCTTGAGCACGTAGCCACAGGCGCCCGACTGCAGCGCGCGCGTGGCCTGGCCGTCGCCTCCATAGGTGGTGAGCACGACGATGCGGGCGTCGGGATGGGCCGAGCGCAAGGCCGCGATCGTCTCGAAGCCGTTCATGCCCGGCATCTGCAGGTCGATCAACGCGACGTCGGGTGCGTGGGCGCGGAACGCCTCCAGCGCGCCTTCTCCGGTGCCGGCCTCGGCGACGACTTGTGCGCCCCCCTGGGCGTCGAGCAGGCAGGCGATGCCTTCGCGCAGAAGAGGATGGTCGTCGACGACGAGTACCCGGATGGGCGGGGCGTCGGCCCGGGCGTCTGGCATGGCGCTCCTTGGAGGACAAAGCGGCTCCCGGGCGGACGCGGTCACCGGCTCGTGCGAGCGGCCACAGCATACCGCGCGGCGCACGGCAAGGGGCTGGCCAGGTTGACGGAACGCGTCGTCAATGTCCATGCGTACCGAGCCGCCGCCTTGAATCACTCGTTCGAGGGTTAGCCGGAACGGCGCGCCGTGATCGAATGACTGTCGGCTTCGATCACGCCGAAGTGATCGCCGAACCGCGTCGACAGGGCCCTCATGAGCGACCAGTCCCCAGCTCCCCGCCGCCGATCGCTGCGCCGCCGCCGATTCCCGACGAGCGTGGCGCTTCCCGCGGTCGCCCTGATGGCGCACGCCGCCGCCTTCGCGCAGGACTCGGCGGACGCCACGGGGCCCCAACGCGTGCTCATCACGGGCTCCGCCGTTCCCCGCATCGACGCGGAGACGCCGCAGCCGTTGCAGGTCATCACCGCCGAGGACCTGCGCAACTCGGGCCGCACCAGCATCCAGGACGTGCTGCGCGACCTGAGCGCCAACGGGCAGGGGGCGCTGTCGCAAAGCTTTCCCGGCAGCTTCGCCGCCGGCGCGGCCGGCATCTCGCTGCGGGGACTCAACGTCGGCGCGACGCTCGTGCTGATCGACGGCCACCGCATGGCGCCGTACCCGATCGGCGACGATGCGCAGCGTGCCTTCGTCGACATCGCCAACCTCCCGTTCGATGCCGTCGACCACATCGAGGTGCTCAAGGACAGCGGCTCGTCGGTCTATGGGTCGGATGCGATCGCCGGCGTCGTCAATATCATCCTGAAGCGCAACCTGGTGGGCAGCTCGGTGTCTGCGGACGTCGGCACCTCTCAGCACGGCGGCGGAACCACGCGCCGGGTGGCGGCGACGACCGGCTTCGGCGACCTCGCCGCCGACGGCCACAACGCCTGGATCTCGGCCGAGTATCGCCGCCAGGACCGCATCCGCTTCGATCAGCGCGGGGGGCAGTTCACGCGGACCGATTTCAGCGGACAGGGCGGGGACGACACCACGCTGGGCACCACCAGCCAGGCCTTCGGCGGCCAGCCGCTGAGCGGCACCGGCTATGTCACCGACGCCAACGGCAACATCATCGGCTTCATGCCCGGTTGCGACGCCAGCAAGCTCGCCGCCAGCCAATGCACCTACCGCGACACCTGGCACGAGATCCTGCCGCAGACCGAGAACGCCAACCTGAGCGCACGCTACACGCAGCGGCTCGGCGGCGATTGGCAAGCGTCGATCCAGGGCTCGCTGTTCGACAGCCGGTCCGAGCAGATCCTGCAGCCGTCGCGGGCCTTCTCGTCGGGCTATCAAGGCCTGACACTGCTGCCGGGGCAGGCCCCCACGCTGCTCTCGCCCGTGGCGCCCACGACGATCCCGAGCACCAACCCGAGCTTTCCGGCGGGCACGGGTCTCAGCGAGGGGATCCTGCACTACACCTTCCTCGACCTTGGTGGCCGCAGGTCGACCAGCGATGCGCGTTCCACGCGCCTGGTGGCCGACCTGCAGGGCCGGGCGGGTGACTGGGCACTGTCGGCCGCACTCGGGACGACCGAGGTCGCGCTCGAACAGACCGAGTACAACTTTGTCGACGCCGCGCGCCTGCAGGAGGCGTTGGACAGCACGACCGACCCGTACATCGTCGACGGTCCGAACACGGCTTCGGTGCTGTCGTTCATCGCGCCGCGGAGCCGCGCGCACGACCTGTCCGAGCTGGCCTTCGCGGAGCTGGGCGGCACGCGCGACGTCGCGCAGCTGGGCGGCGGACCGCTGTCGCTGTCGCTGGGCGCGGACTATGTGCACCGGGGCGTCCACTCGATCCCGCCGGCCGCCGACGACTACTACAGCATCGGCCGCCAGGACGTGGTCTCCCTCCACGCCGAGGCGGTGGCCCTGGTCACGCGGGCGCTCGAACTGGACGGGGCCGCACGCTTCGACCACGACGGCTTGACGGGCGGACGCGTGAGTCCGCAAGCGGGGTTCAAGTACACGGCGACGCCCGGCCTTGCCTTCGTCGGCACCGCCTCGCGGGGCTTCCGGTCTCCCTCGATCGAGGAGAGCGGCAAGACCGCGATGGCGTCGGTCGCGGGCCGGTCGAGCGATCCGATCCTCTGCGCGGACGGCAATCCGGCGACGGACGGCAACTTCCCTTCGCAATGCGACGTCCAGCAACTGGCGGTGCAGGGAGGCAACCGGACGCTGCGCCCCGAGACCTCGACCGCGTTCACGCTGGGCGCGATATTGGAGCCGGTCAAGGATATCGGCGGCCGCCTCGACCTGTGG
>FTIP01388934.1_pt1 | contig 16410 bp, 15 predicted proteins | sample 1658301 | NCBI WGS metagenome assembly FTIP01 (sample SAMEA3914813, study PRJEB12502) | metagenome | biome: forest; material: soil | place: Canada | collected 2011-07-07 | depth 0.3 m
AAGCGGGCGGCCGAGATGGTGGTGTCGTCGCTGGCGGCCGATCATCCCGGCACGCGCTTCATGGCCGTGCGCTTCGGCAACGTGCTCGGCTCCTCGGGCAGCGTGATCCCGAAGTTCAAGGAGCAGATCGAGCGCGGCGGGCCGATCACGGTCACGCATCCGGACATCATTCGCTATTTCATGACGATTCCGGAGGCGGCGCGCCTCGTGATCCAGGCCGCGGCCATCGGCCAGTCGGGTCAGGTGCTCGTTCTGGACATGGGCGAGCCGGTGAAAATCGTCGATCTGGCGCGCGACATGATCAAGCTGTCGGGGCATAGCGTCGACGATATCCGCATCGTTTTCACGGGGCTGCGGCCTGGCGAGAAGCTGTATGAGGAGTTGCTGGCCGACGCCGACGCGACGATCCCGACCTCGATCCACCAACTGCGTATCGCCAGACTCGAATCGCGTGTGAACCCGGTCGCTGACCTGCTGCGGCGCGCCGCGACGCCCGACGTGATAAGCGACGACGACGTTCGCGACGCATTGATGAGGGTCGTACAGGAGTACCGGCCTGCCTAGAGCTTGTTCACGCGCAAAGCGTGCTCGCGTGACAGAGGTGACCGTGGAATTTCGGATGTTTCCAGGGTAAGGTCAATACGGCGCACGCTATTTCGTGACGAAGGCGAAGATGATCATCATCAGCGCGTCACGCCCGCGTCGCCGCAACGAACGGAATGCGAATGCGAGCCGCAATCGATCGAACGGGGTCAGACGCTGTAGTGCCTGACTGACCCAGCTCGTGTCGCCTGCGAAAGCGGCGATCTGCACGGCATTGCGACGGAAGCTTCCGTCGCACAGCATGCCCAAGCGGCGTCGCGCTGCGCGAGCGCCCACGTTGGCCCCGACCTCGTTACGGTCGTGCTGACGGTAATCCATAGCGGGTCGAGAATCGATATGCCAATGCCAGCCGCGCACGCGTCCGAACGCATAGAAGAGCCAGTCGTGAACCTGGGCTTCACGCAGGCGCGCATAGTCGGCGCGTACCCAGGTGCGCAGAGCTTCGAAGGCCGGCCGGGTCAACACGAAGGTACAGCCCGGGCCAGCCGATTCGAACAGGTAATCGAAGCGACGCTGCGGCTGTGATTTGACCAGCACCTTACGGCGGCCATCCGGCCAAAATGCGACCACGTTTCCCGAGTAGGCTTGGGCGCCCGTGCGCGCAAGTTCGGCCACAGCGCGGCCGAGCTTGTCTGGATGCCAGAGGTCGTCCTGGTCTGCGAATGCCACAAAGTCGGCTTCGCCGATGTCTGCGTCATGCACCAGACGCAGAAAGTTGCGGTTGGCGTTGCCCATGCGCTCCGGCACGGGTGGTAGCTGGCGCAGCATGGCGTGGTGGTACCGGCGCAGGATTGCGACGGTGTCGTCGGACGATCTGTCGTCGCTCGCGTGTACGCATACGTGCACCTTCTGCTGGGCGAGCAGGGTGTTGAGTTGCTCGCGTAGCCAGGCTGCGCCGTTGTAGGTAGCCAGCAGCACCGCGACCAGCGGCGGGGGACGGTCAGTCATCAGGCAATAGGTTGTCGCGCATTTTGGGATTCAGCGGGTAACGGGCGACGCTGCCCGAGTTGCGGCATATCGCGGGTAACCTTGCTCCCGAACGTCGAAGCGCATCGCCCAGGGTAGCGGCGGCGCTTGGCTGCGCTGCAAGCCAGCGTTGCTCGAATTGCATGGGACTCAGGTAGCCCGGCGTCGAGTGGAACTACGATGATTGTAGAGGGCGATCCAGTCCATCACTGTCCCGCGTGCTGTCGGACGGGTGAAGAAGCTCCGGCCGTGCACGTAGGTGCGTTTGCGGCTGCCTCACATGCTCTCGCTCGGCGCGTCCGCAGCAGTTGCCCTTCTGGGCTGGAGGATGAACTGGAACAATTTTGGACACGTATCAGACTGATTCACTCACGATCGGCCAGCGATCACCGTCGTGTTGCCAGTGCTGACGACGGTGAATGTCGCGGTGGGTGATACTAGCCCGCGCCGATGGACTCGACATCAAGGTCGTCGCGGCGCGGCAGCGCATCGAGCCGCTGGAGAAACATGAAAGAGCGTTCAATGACAGACGACAATCAACTCTATTTCGAGTACCTCAAGACAAGAAGTCGCCTAGGGTCGATGTATCGGCGCCACTGGTTGTATCCACGCATCTCGAAGCGGCTTCGTGGAAGGGCCTTGGATATCGGATGCGGGATCGGCGACATGCTCGCCCATAGGCCCGACACCCTGGGTGTGGACATCAATCCCCACACCGTCGAATACTGCCGCAGCCTTGGCTTGCCCGCATCGCAGATGGCTGTGGACCACGTCCCGTATGCAGATCAGGACTTCGACTCGGTGCTTCTCGACAACGTGCTGGAGCACATCGCGGATCCGAACACGATTCTCGGCGAAGTGCATCGCGTGCTGCGACCGGGCGGTCGCCTAGTGGTGGGCGTGCCTGGAAGGAAGGGATGGGGCAGCGATTCGGACCACAAAGTCTTTTATGATGAGTCGACGTTGCGCGCCACCATCGAAGTCAAGGGTTTTACCTGGGATGAGACGTTCTTCACCCCGATGTGGGAATCTGAATGGCTCGGGCGCGTAATCAGATCCTACTGCGTCTATGGGGTCTTCAGGCGGCGGGAATAGGCTTTCAAGCGGCCTAAGCGCGTTGCCGGCTGCGACACAAGCTCCCGCGCCCACCGGTCTGACCCAGCACTGGAGCTTGGACTTTGTCCACGACCAGATGAGCGGCGGCAGGGCGTGTTGCGCCCTCGCCGCTCGACTGGATTACCGGCCAACCCGCGGCGACAGCTTGATCCGCATTGCTTTGGCTGAATTGGCGTTCCCCCGAATCTAGCCCCTCCTTCAGGGCCTTTGTCGGGGCGTGCTCGCACTCATTGGCGTATTCAGATTTCCGGGGCTGGCTCTACATCCCTTGGCGCCAAAACTTTTGGATCGTCTTGCAAGTTCATTGCGTCCAGATAACGCGATCCCAAGTAGGCGCAGGGCTCGATGGCCGCGCCTTCGGACCATTCATTCCACGCGTTTAGCAACGGCGGCAGAGATGTGCAGCGCTGACTGGCCTCATGAACCAGACCGCCGAATACCGCCGCATCGATACTGGCCAGGGCGGTGAACCGTTCCGAGTAGCGCGGCGTATTGTTCCAGCCTGGCGACAGCACTTCCTGCACAGGTCCGTCTATCGAGCGCGTGATTGCCCTGCGTTCGTCCGAGGCGAGGTAGGAGAGGAACTGCTTTGCATCATACAGGGTGCCACGTTGCTGAATTCGGTCCAGCAACAGCATCAAGCGCGACACTAGCGACTCACCAAGCACGCGACGAATTGCGTCATGCGCCCGCTTGGCCCGGACGCCGCGCCCCGCCCGTTTGATTCCGAAGAACAGACGCGGCTCAAATAGGTAGTTGACGTCTACAAGCTTTGAGTACTGTACGTCCGACGGGTTCTTGATAAAGTGACCGATACAGATATCGAAACCCCGGTCTTGCAACGCCTGCCGATACCGCGCGATAGTCAACTCTGGCCGAGCGAAATGGCCCAGATTGTAGATAATGAACAGCGGCCTGCCATCAATCCGAAAATAGTCTGGGTTCGCGAAGCAGCGGGCCAAGTATTCCGCATGCTCCTCGATCTCATCCGTCGCCGGTTCTTCCGACAGGCGCACCAACGCCGTTGGGTCGCCTAGCCATCGCTTGGACCATCCTTCGGTGGCCCAAATTATGAACCAAGGCATTCCCGGACGTTCGGCCAGTAGCGTCGATTCAAATGCATTTAGTTCCTGATGCGAATAGAACCAGTAATGGTACACACCAAAGCCGCCGAGGCCGAAGGCCTGCATTTCGGCAATCTGCGCCCGGTGGACGTCCGGTGAAGCACCGTTGTAAAAACCCCGCCGCGGCGCGCGGCGTGCCCACATGTCGCGCAAGTTGGCATTGGCGACCAATATCCAATCGGTGAAGCCATTTCCCCAGGCCGCATCGTTGGTAGGGGTCGAATAGAACTGCGGAAAATAAATAGCGAAAGGCTTCATTCTCATTTGCCGCGCAGTTTGCGCGAGAGGGACAGGAGCAGGCTGGCGAAATAACCGACGTAGCGATGAACAATGGTGGGATAGAGCCGCCAGAACACCGGATCGCGCGCCACGGAAGAGTATCCGTCGGCGGCATACCATACTAGGCCCCCTCTGAAATAGCGAATGTTCGGTGCCAAGCGAGAGTCCCACAACAACCGGATATTTAGCAGATGGTCGGCCTGGACTCGCATCCGACGCACAAAGGGCCCGTGCCGCTCGATGACCGCGCGTGAGTAGACGATTCCCTGATGACAAAAATTGCGATACAGCACCCTCCATCTTGACGGCGTACCGCTATACAGTCCTTCCTTGCCCCAATAGACATCGCAGAACGCGGCGCTGCCGCCATCACGATCAAGGCTGTCAAGCATGGCACCAAAGGGCGGCAATACTATGTCGTCCTTGCCGAGGAAAAACAAATAGCGTCCGGAACTGGCACGGATGCCGTCGTTCATTGCGCTGTAGATGCCCCGCCGCGTCTCGGCGACGAAGATGGAGACGCCCTGCACCAGCCCTTTTGCTTCCTCCAGCGAGTCGGGCGGCATGACCAGAACGACTTCGCACCGAGCCTCATCCGATCCGCAAGCCAGTCGAATCGAGTCGATGCATCTTCTGAGTTCGGTGTCGACCCTGATCGCGGGAACTATTGCGCTCAGCAGCGGTTCACGCGCTGAAATGGGGGAGTTTGGTAGAAATTCCATGATCGGCGAAATTCCGGAAGCAAAATATGAGAATGGTCAGAATGGCCAGGGGTAACAGGACCTGGAATGCGAGGAAATCCTGCGTGTAGAGCGCTAGGCATACCAACCAAATGGAACGAACTATGACCCGTTGGACGGGGCGACGTAGCAGGCTGGATGTCATACTCGCCAATTGAGCCACCCCCAAAATACCAATTATGCCCAGTGCCGCGGGTATGAATGCATAGCCGGCGGGAAAGTAGTAAGTGCCAAGTGCCATGAAAGACGCATTGGCGCCATTTCCGTTCTCAATCCCGAAGGCCTCACCGTAGAGTTGGACGCCCAGAGGGTCGTTGCGCGGAGGCATTCCGAAGAGATTGCCTAGCGACCGGAAGCTCTCGGAGAACATGCTGTAGCTCGCCGAATGCCAATTCCGCAAGTCAAAGGCCAGCGCACGGGCGTCGTTGTTAAGAAAGAATCGATTGAACGCCAAGTCGAGAAAGACATCGAGGTCGAGGTCGAAAAACTGTGCAACGGCGATCGACGACACCAGAAACGCACCAATGCCGATCGCCAGCGCGCCAAACAACTTGTATGTGGGGATGCGGGCTCGCCGGTAATCGATCAAACTGGCAATCGAGGCCAGCCAAAGAAACACGGCCCCCTTGGACCCGGACGTGACTGAAATGGCGAAGTTAAAAAGAATGACGCTCCAGCCCCAGGAGCCTAGCCGCCCCGACGTGCTGACCAACGCCGCTAGCAGCGCCACCTGCGCCGTTGTCGCAAGAAATGATGCATAAGTAAAATATTTGGGCAGCGACCCCGTATACAAATAGCCGATTCGAGATTCGTCCGAAAAAATGCCGAAACCGCCCGCAGCGATGAGGGGTACTGCACAAACGACTTGCACCACCATCGTCCGGCCCAGTGCCTTCGTGACGCTCGGCATCGATACTGTTTCCAAGTCACGCCGCAGCAGACGAAACTGTCTATAGAAGAGAACCAAAACAGTGAATTCGAAAAGCAGGCCGGCAACAAGATCGCCGGGAAACGGCGCTGCGTCAGCGAAGAAGGCAGTCGCATAGAACGCCGCGGCCAGCGACGGCATATAGCTATAAAGTATGCCGCGCCACCACAATGTCAGCCGGCCGCCTGCAATTGCACAAGCGCAGAGGGCCAACAGGAGGGCCGCGATGAATGCAGCAAGCTTCTGCTCTAGTATGAAGTTATACATTGAGGGAATACCTGTCGCTTCGGGAGTTAGGCATTGTCTTCCGATTCGGTGCTCGACCTTTGGCGAGGACGATGCGTGCGGGCGGCAAACTTTGGCGCCTGGCTACGTGCGCGACAGTCCCTATCTGATGACGAAAGCAGCAATTTGGATCCGAGGTCGAGCAATCCGCCAAAGGTGACGCGACACCGAAGCCATCGCCTGCGTTCATGACACACCTGGCCCTTGCGGCTGTGGTGTCATGAAGCGATCACCTTTCGGTAGACAGCAACGGTTTCATCGGCGCAACGATCCCACGTGAACTCGCGCACACGTGCTGCACCGCGCGCCAGTAAGTGCACCCTCATGCCTTCGCTGAAGCACGATTCTTCCAGCGCTTGCTTCGCCGCGTCGACGTCATTTGGATCGAAGAATAGCCCCGCATCGCCGACAACCTCAGGTATTGAACTCGCATTCGAGCAGACGACGACGCAACCGCAGCTCATCGCCTCGAGTGGCGGGATACCGAAGCCCTCATACTGCGAGGGATAAACGAAAGCCCGGGCGTGGCGATACGCGCGCGCAAGATCAGCGTCCGAGCCGACGAGCCTGATGACGCTACCGCGTCGTAACGATAGGCCGTCTATCATTGCTTGCTCTTCGGCATTGAACGCAGGGCCGCCAAAGGTGACAAGGTCGAACTCCGTCGACAGCCGCGCGGACGCAGCATAGGCGCGCAAGGCCGTGCCAAAATTCTTGTAGCCGTGGCGCTGACCGACATACAGAATATAGGGTCGGTTGTGTGGCGGAATTTCGCCAACTGGTGCAGGTCGCGCGAATACCTCTGAATAGCCGAGGTAAATCACTGATATCTTCGCGCGCGGGACGCGGAACAAGCGAACGAGGTCGTTTGCCGTACTCTCTGAGATGCAGATGATATGGTCAGCCGCTGCTACACAGGATGGCTTGTGGCGGATGACTGAGTCGGTAGCCGTGAAGTTGTCCGGAAACAGCTCATGGATCATATCGAACACTGTCAGAACAACCGGTACGCGGGAGCGCCTTGCGGGTGGTGAATAGTAGGTGCGGTGTATCAGAGAGGGGGAATATGCCCGAGTGAGCAATGGCGACAGGATCGAATTGGCTGCTCGGCACACTCGTCCGTAGCCGCGAAAGCGCAGCCGCATTTGCACTCCCGTTTGAGGTACCGGACAGATCGGCAGATAGCGGTTGAGGTGGAGGGGAGCGATCACCCGTGCCGCGAAGTCATCCGCGCAATTGACGCGCGATGCCAACTCGCAGAAGTAGCGGGAGATGCCACCAAATTCCTGCAAGCTGAATGTTTGGTGGTCGTATACAACAGTGCGCATTGAAATCCGTTTCCGCTTGTCGGCCCAATTGCTGGGAAGCAATGGGCGTTATCTCAGGTAGTGGCGGCCGCGCGGCACATCCGCGCTACAGTCTCCTCGAGCGCGACCGATGCTCGCCAGCCGAGGCGCTCGTGCGCCAGGCTCGGATCGGCCGCTCCGAATCGGATATCCGAAGGACGCAGCAGCGATGGGTCGTGACGCACGTGATTGCGCCAGTCGAGACCAAAATGGCTGAAGGCCAGTGCAACGAATTCCTCCAGGGAAGCTGACCGTGCGGTGGCAATCACGTAGTCACCCGGCTGTGACTGCTGAAGCATGCGCCACATCGCCTCTACGTACTCCGGGGCCCATCCCCAATCCCGATGGATGTCGAGATTGCCGATCGGCAAGACGTCTGCGGCGCCTTGCGAGATGCGTGCTGCGGCGCGCACGATTTTCTGCGTGACAAAGCGCTCTGGCCGCAGTGGCGACTCGTGGTTGAAGAGGATTCCGGTGCTGGCGTGCAAACCGTAGGCCTCGCGATAGTTTGCCACGAGGTTATGGGCACAAGCCTTGGCAACGGCATAGGGGCTGCGAGGGCGGAACGGTGTGGTTTCGCTGGCGCGCAGTGTCCCCGTGTCGCCGAAGCACTCGCTGGAGCCGGCGTGGTAGAACCTGATCGGGCGGCCGACGAAGCGCATCGCCTCGAGCAGGTTCAGCGTTCCCATGGCAATGCTCTCGATAGTCTCCACCGGCTGCTCGAAGGAAAGACCGACCGAAGACTGTCCGGCCAGGTTGTAGATCTCGTCGGGCGCACATTGAGTCACGGTTTGCAACACGCTACGGAAGTCATTCGGCGCCATTGATAGCAGACGAATTTTGCCGTTCAGGCCGAGCGCCGACAGATTGCCAAATCGGTGTGCGCTGGCATCGCGCGAGGTGCCGACGACTTCGTAACCTTTGTCGAGCAGCAGCTTCGCAAGGTAGGTTCCATCCTGCCCGCCCACGCCGCAGATCAGCGCGCGAGGATTAACTTGTTGCGCCATGATTCCTGTTGGTTCGTGAAAAGAAAATTCTGCCGGCGGATAAATATCCAGATCGACCGGAATGGGCGTGCATCAACTTTCGTTGCCGTACTTCGACTGTCATTTCCGGATGGCTCGGCTGGTCGATCGCCACACGCCTACGCAGGTTTGGTGGTCTCATCGCCGTTCACCCTGACGTCTGACAACGCCGTGATAGATCCGCCTCAAGCGTCCATACGCACCCGAACCAACGAGGAAGTCGGCCACCCGCACCTTCCATCCGTGACGTCGATAGAACAGAGGATAAATCTCCTCAATCTGTCGAATTGGCTCACCCGAAAAGCGCATCCCCGAGAGGAAGGCCAATGACGAGATCATGCTGACATAGTCTTGCTCGAAGCGCATGTTGGCACGCTGAGGCAAACCTGCAGGCAGATGCCGCCGGTAAACTGCAATCTCGTAGGGGATCTGCCGGTAGAAGATGTCGAGTCGGCCATAAGTTTTTTCGGCCATGCGCAACGCTACCAAGGGGAAGCCTGGAATCATGATCTTGGCCGAATGCCGCTCGACGTGACCTTCCAGCAGCGAGAACCAATAGCAGCCGTAGCCATGCGAGGTGCCGAACAAGGCCTTGAAGTGGTGGTCCTTCAGATGCGAAGCCTTGACCAGCACCGCGCCGAACATGCCTTTGTCCCTGAGATCGCGAAATGCTGCAATCACGTCTGAATAGGTACGCGACGGAAGCGTGAATAGGCGACCGATCACGGCGTCTTGAGCATCGATCAACGTTCCGTTGAAGATTGCCAGGTCTGGTGACTCGCGGTCGATCAGGGCGAGCAGGTGGGGAAGCTGATCATCGAGGAATCGGTCGTCATCGCCGAGGAAATAGATGTGATCCGCGGTGGCCATGCTCTTGACCTCGAACATGTTCTCGTCGGCCGAAAGTCGCTTTGGTTGCACACGATAGTCGACTCGCATGCCCTGTGGTGCCGACGGCAACAGGCGCTCTAGGGCACTGTAGTCGCGCTCGGAGGCATTGTTGGAGATGCAAACCTCGATACGGCGATGATCCCACTCTGCCGCGAAGATCGACTCCAGAGCAGCGCAGAGAAAGTCGCAGCGGTTGAGGGTCGGTATGCAGATACTGAGCGTTGGGCGCACATCGGAACTCATGACCGAATCGCCTTGATGATGCGCAACGACTGACATTGCAGACGAAAGAGGTCAGGCGCCAGCAGTGCGTTCACAAGGAATGCCTGGCAAAACTGCGAGACTACGGTCGCTACAGCGGCTCCGTAGGCGCCAAACCGCGGCGTCAGAACAAAGTTCAAACCCAGGGCACAGATCGCGCCGGCCAGAGCCTGATAGAGCGCGAGTTTTGACCGACCCTCATTGATCAGCCAGATGCTCTGGGTGACTCCGATGCACACGGGAATGAAGGTCAGCGCGTGAATGGCAAATATTCCGGAGGAGGCGGCGTATTGCAAGCCATAGAGCGCACCGACAAGAAATCTGGCGCTTAGTATGTTGACCCCCGCCACGACGAAGGCGAGACCCCACATGCCTGCGAAGACCTTGAACAGCAGGCTCTTGTAGGCATCTCCACCCTCTACGCGCTTTTTTGAAATGATGGGTGCAAGGCTGCTGGCAATCGTCATGGGAAGGAAATACCACAGCTCCGAGAGTGTGGCCCCCACCGAGTAGATGCCTACTTGCGTGCTGCCAGCGGTCTCGCGGAGATATATGACGCTCACGCGCATGTATACCAAGATCGACAGGCTGGAGATCAGAAGCGGCCAAGACTGCCGCAGCAACTTGCGGGCGGTGCCAGCATCCCAGAACCAATGCTCGCTTGTCCGGAAGAGTTTGTAGGATGCGTACAGTCCGATGGCGGCCAGCCCCGTATCCACCGCACTAGCCGCCGCGAACCAAGGGAGCCCTGCACCCAACGAAATGAGCAGGATCTTGAAGGCAGTTGTCGTCAAATAGGAGAGCATCTTGGCGATAACCGTTCGTTTGCTCTGCAACTGGCTTTGAAACCAAAGGTCGACTACATCCGAGGTCTGGAAGAAGATCGACAAGCCCGCTAGCAGTATCACTGCTGCTGTCACGGGTTCGCCGCGATGAAGTACGGCCACTGTAGCGCCCACGGAGGCGTAGGCCGCCGCTGCGCTGATTAGTCGCAGCCGTAGCGAAGTCCCGAGAAACCAGTGGGCCTGCCCGGGTGCAGCAGCGATATCTCGCACGACGAGGTTGTCCAGGCCCAGCAGTGAGACTGCCTGGAACATCGATACGAATGTGAGCCCATATGCCAGCACACCGTATCGCTCTGGCCCGAGATAGCGAGCGACCCAGGCACTCACGAACACCGCAACGAGGAGCCGGGTCAGCTTGTCCGCCACCAGCCAGCCAAAGTTGGAGGCAAATGCCCTGACATCTGGTCTGCTGCTGACTGGCAACCTAATTCGAAGCCCGTTCATCGTGTTTCTTTCGGGCTTCGACCACGTTCGTATCCATGATCGACCCGTGAGTTGGCTTTTTCGATTACCACGACGCGCCTTGCAGTTCAATCGGCTCGTGGCTGATGGTGTCGGCTGGGTCGTAGCGTACGTCGGTGTAGGCCATCAATATGTAGTCAATCTGCTGTACGCCAACGAGCGAGTGCGCCACGCGAGGATTGACGCGCACTGTCACAGGCCGTTCGTCGGTTAGCAGGATGGACGCCGTCTCGCCGGTGTCGATATGCTTGAGATTGAGCCTGACTTGCCCTTGAAGAATGGTGAACCACTCGGTCGCTGCATCGTGGTAGTGGTTGGCGCGTGCCCGACCTTCGTCGCCCTTGATCACGTAGATTTCGCCGAAGGTCTGCGGCAGCCCATCCTCGAAACCTGTCATGGTCTTCAGGAAGAAGCCGCGGTGGTCAACGATCTTCCGGCGGTCGATGATTTCGAAAAGCTTAACGGACATTTAGGGCCTCTACGGTCTTGCCAACCGCGATCCCGAGGTCGGTGATTTGGAATGCACCGATCGCTGCGAGCATCGCTGTGTTGTCGCACACGCATCGCATGGGATCTTGTGCTCGGTAGGGAAGCGCGCCGAATACCAACTGAGGTTCGAGGCCGAGCAGTCTCAGTTTGGATGCGACGATCTCGATGAAATCCCGCAGAGAAGTGCCAAGGCCCGAACCGATGTTGAGCGTGCGCACGCCTTGCTCTCGCACAGGCTGCGTCGCGCCGAGGTTCAGTAGCCGGAACACGATACCTATCAGATCGTCGATGAACATGAAGTCGCGCTGCTGTTCACCTTTTGTCAGTGGGATGGGTTCGCCGGCTGCTGCCTTTTTGGCAATGAAGGGGATCAGGCGATCGGCCGGCTCGCCGGGCCCAAACACATTGAACAGACGCAGGAAAGTCAACGGCGCTGCGGCAGCGTATTGCCTAAGGGCGTAGTGAAGTGTCGTCTTCGAGATTGCATACGCAGATTGCGGATCCAGCAAGTGCTGCTCGCCGATGCGCTGATCTGTGTCCTTGTACTCGTAGGCTGTGCCGAACATGAATGTCTGCGGGGATAGCCCCTCGTCCATAAGCCCACCGACAATATTCAGCGCTCCGATCGCATTCACCGCCAGCAGTTCTGCCAGAGTACTCTGGTCGCGGGTGACGCCGCGGGAGGCCAGATTGAGGATGTGGGTCGGCTTCAAATCGCGAAGAAGCGAACGCACGTTCGCTCGGTCCGTGATATCCATGTGGACCGCGTTGGCATGAGCAGCATCTTGTCGCCTCGTAGCGGCGATGACTTCAATGCCTGATTGCTGGGCAACCCTACAAAAGGCGCGGCCAAGAAATCCTCCGCTGCCTGTGACAAGAATCCTATGACTCATTTCGGAGCCTCAATGGTCTGCGCCAGCGCTGAAAGAGGTCTGGTAATCGGCGATCTGCGCCTGGCAGATGGCCCGCATGTCCTCCTTCCGGAGCCATGCCTGATGCCATCCGATGATCGCTTTCAGAGCATGTGGCAGAGGCCAGCGTGGGTTCCAGCCCAGCCGGGCCTTTGCCTTGGAAATGTCCAGCTTCAGGAAGGTCGCCTCGTGCGGGCCGGACTCGCCGGTGAATTCCCAGCGGGCACCATCGCCCCAGGCGTCACAGAGCAGTTCTGCAATGCGGCTCACGGGCCGGACGTCATCGTCATTGGGCCCGAAGTTCCATCCTTCGGCGTAAGCCTGACCATGCTCGATCAATTGCTGGGCCAGCAACAGATAACCAGACAGGGGTTCCAGGACATGCTGCCAAGGACGGGTTGCGCGTGGGTTCCGGATCTGGACGGGCTTTCCGCATTCCAGTGCGCGGAAGATGTCAGGGATCAATCGGTCGACAGCCCAGTCGCCACCGCCGATGACATTGCCCGCCCGCGCAGTTGCCAGTGCGATACCGGCGTCGGCCAGAAATGACTTTCGGTAGGCGCTACTCACCAGTTCCGCGCAGCCCTTGCTGTTGGAGTACGGGTCGTGGCCGCCCATTGGCTCGTTCTCTCGATATCCCCATGCCCATTCGCGGTTCTCGTAGCATTTATCGGTGGTGACATTGATGATTGCCCGCACCGAACCGGCGTGGCGAGCCGCTTCGAGCACATGTACTGTGCCCATTACATTGGTGGCATAGGTTTCCATGGGTTGGTCGTACGACAGCCGGACCAAGGGTTGAGCCGCCATGTGCAGCACGAGCTCAGGCTGAAACTCGTCCATCAGGGACTGGATTGCACGAAAGTCGCGAATGTCCGCGATGCAATGGTCCATGCCTGCGGCCACACTGGCGACCTCGAACAATGCCGGCGTGGTGGGCGGCACCAGGGCAATGCCTCTGAGCTGTGCGCCCATGGACTGCAGCCACAGGCTGAGCCAGCTCCCTTTGAATCCGGTGTGGCCGGTGAGCAGAACACGGCGGCCACGCCAGAAATCAGGCTGGATCTGCATGGGCGCGGTCATGCCCACACCTTCCAGGGCGCCTTGCCGGTCGCCCACAGTTCCTCTAGCAGGTGCTTGTCACGCAGGGTATCCATGGGCTGCCAGAAGCCGTAATGTTCGTGCGCCATCAATTGCCCGTCGTTCGCCAAGCCGATCAGGGGCTCTTGCTCCCAGGTGGTAGCGTCCCCCTTGATGTACTTCAGTACCTCGGGCGACAGGACGAAGAAACCGCCGTTGATCATCGCGCCATCACCCTTGGGTTTTTCAGTGAAGCTCATGACCTGGTGTTTACGAATATCCAAGGCGCCGAATCGACCTGGTGGAAAGGTTGCGGTCAGTGTGGCTGCCTTGCCATGCGACTTGTGGAATTCGATTGTGGCGCGGATGTCGATGTCGCCGACGCCATCCCCATAGGTGAAGCAGAACGCTTCGTCGTTGCGAACGTAGTCGGCCACTCGCAAAAGCCTGCCCCCGGTCATCGAGTTATCGCCAGTGTCGACCAGCGTCACATTCCAAGGCTCAGCACGCTTGTGATGCACCTCCATTCGATTGTTCCGCATGTCGAATGTGACGTCGGACATGTGAAGGAAGTAATTGGCGAAGTACTCCTTGATGACGTAGCCCTTGTAGCCGCAGCAGATCACGAAGTCGTTGATGCCGTGGTGTGAGTACATCTTCAGGATGTGCCACAAGATTGGCTTGCCGCCGATCTCTACCATGGGCTTGGGGCGCATCGCGGTCTCTTCGCTCAGCCGGGTGCCGAGGCCGCCGGCCAGGATCACTGCTTTCATTGGATAGTCCTTCGGTTTCTCAAAAGGCGGCAGAGCAGACGAACGCAGCGGAATTGAATCGTCGTTCGGGCAGTCCGATGGCGACGAGTTGGGCATGCGCGTCGTGGATCATCACGTCGGAACCGCACGAGTAGACGGCGTTGCGAGAGAGATCGGGTTCATGGGCCAGCATCACCGGCTGGACATGTCCGCGTGCGGAGGTCCAGTCGTCGTCCGACGACGAAAGCGCGGGGATGAATCGAAAATCCGCGGCCAGCAAGCTAGGTGTCCAGTAAAGGCCGGCCGAGTGGTTGTCGCCCCAATGGACCGCGACGCTTCGTGGTTGATGCCGGGTAGGCAGGCCTGCAAGGCTTTCGAGAATCGCCTTGTCAGGGACGGTGCCGGTTCCCGTCTCGACCGAAACGCTTTCGTTCGCACTCGGCCCTGTCTCATCGTGCTGCGCCTGCGTCGTTGCAGCCATGACCTGGGTGCGGCAACTGCTGCGGCGGTCGGTGCGGCAGCTGTACAGCAACGAGGCCCCCGCTCGCAAACTGGCGTCGAGCAATGTCTCACCGGTATTTGCTGCGATAGATTTGCCGCTTGAGCGCATGGTCTGGGGCATTGGCGTCAGCCGTCAAGAAGTTCGCGTGTCGTTCACCTCGGCGCGCAATGCGGCGATGGTGGCTTGCAGTTGCACGAACTCTGCTTCCTTGTTGCTCAGGAATCGACGCGTCATGTGCAATTTCTCGCGAAGACCGGCAGGGGTCAGGAAGTACGAATAGCCCAGCTTGTTATCGCTGCGTGTGAAATTGCGCGCCTTGACAAGTCCCCGATCCAGAAGTGCATGAAGGACGTAATGCGTCTTGCCGAGACTCAGACCCAGAGAACGTGACAGCTCGCGCTGGGACATATCAGGGTTTTGCGCCAATACGCGCAATAGCGCGAGCTGCGGAACTTCGGGATCCGCGTCCTGCACGGGCGGGGAGAGAAGGGTGTCGACGGAAGTGTTCATGGCGTGAACGCACATTCTAGTACCTGCACGGCTCCCCGGGCCGCAAGGCGCCTGTGGGCAATAAGTGGGGGCTAGGCCAGTCTGTCGAATCGCATATCAGATCCGAGTCTGCATCGCGCTCGCGTCGCCGCCCTGGTGGACGGCCATGTTGTCTCAGCGGGCGATAGGATCGGCGTCCCTCGCGGCACGCCGCCGGTCGCGAACGATCAACCAGATCCCTGCCAGCAGCGCGCCAAACAGCGCTGCACCAAGCGCCATCAACGAGCGCTTCGGCTTGCTCTTGAGTTCGGCCGGCTGCGCGGGGTCGACGACCTGGATCAGCGCACCTTCGCGGCTCTCGTCAACGCGTGCCAGTTCATACTGCTTTGCCATCAGGTCGAACAGTGTTTCCTGGTACTTGAATTCGCGGTACTTGCTGACGTAGTCAGGTGCCGATGGATCGGGCACGGTCGATGCCTCGATCTGATCGAGCTTCGAACGGAGTGCCACGAGTAATGCCGACTGTTGGCGGACTTCCGGCGCGGACTCGGCCAGCGAATTGCGCAACGTCTGCAGCTTGACGTCCGCTGCCGTGGCCTGCGCGCGCAATTGCGCGTACTGCTCAGCAGCCGCCCTGGGCTCCGTCTTGATTGCACCGGCTGTGAATCCGCTCTGCTGCAGTGCTGACTGCGCCGCGACGAGCTTCGTCTTTGTATCCTGCATCTGCTTCTCGAAGAAGACGCGGCGTTGCTGGGCCTCGGACACGGCCAGGACCGATGTCATCCTTCGCAGTTCCTCGACGTACTGGTTCGCCATGTCGGCGGCACGCTTGGGATCCGTATCGTCGACGGCCACGGTGATGATGCCGTCCTTCTTGCCGAGCGTGATCTGGGTCTGGGTTCCGAGTGCCTTGCGTGCGTTGGCACGGTATTTGGCCTTGTAGATGTCCATAAGCTGGAACCGGTCGATCATCCGGTCGGCCACAGTCACGCTTTGCATCAGCGAGACGTACTCGTCGGCCGGGTTTTTTACCCCGCCGACTCCGATTCCTGCCAACCCTCCCAGCGATGCGAGCGCGGATGCCGCGCTGCTTTGCTGCTGCTGCGGCGGCAGGAAAGTCGTCATGGACGTGAACTCGGGCGTGATCAGGAAGCTGCCGGCGGCACCGGCTGCCCCCGCGATCGCGGTGGTTCCCAGCAAGAGGCGCCATTGACGACGCAGCGGCACGAGGAGTTCGCCCAGATCGAGACCGTCTTCCACCTGCCAACCAGCTTGCTCCGCTGACATCCTGTTGCCGGTCAATTGATCGTTGGTCG
>FTIP01388927.1_pt1 | contig 16258 bp, 11 predicted proteins | sample 1658301 | NCBI WGS metagenome assembly FTIP01 (sample SAMEA3914813, study PRJEB12502) | metagenome | biome: forest; material: soil | place: Canada | collected 2011-07-07 | depth 0.3 m
CGCCGCGGCCTGGAAGCTCCCGCTCATCTATTTCTGCGAGAACAACAACTACCTCGTGGGCACGCGCCTGCGCGACGTGAGTCCCACCGAAAACATCTCGGACTATGCCGCCGGCTACCATATCCCTGGCGTGATCGTCGACGGGCAAGATGCCGTCGCCGTCTACGAAGCGACTGCCAAAGCCGTCGAGCGTGCGCGCAACGGGGGTGGCCCGACGCTGATCGAGGCCAAGGTCTTCCGACGCCACGGCCACTACGCCGGTGACCCGCAGCAGTACCGCGACATCGAGGCCGAGCTCAAGAGCTATCGCGACCCTGTCGAATTGCTGAAAGTGCGGCTGGATGGGGCGGTCGCGCTGCGGCTCGACGCCGAGGCCGAGCAGGAAGTCAACGAGGCCTATGCGGCCGCACAGGCGGCGCCCGAACCCGATGCCTCCGTGCTCTACAGGGATCTCTACCATGGCCAGTGAAATGCAAAGCATCGGATACAACGCGGCCGTGAGCCAGGCGCTGGTCGAGGAGATGCGGCGCGACGATAGCATCTTCGTCCTCGGTCAAGGGGTCGCCACAGGTGGCTGGTTCTCCACCGAAAAGGGCCTGGCAGCCGAGTTCGGCGTCGATCGAGTGCTGGACACGAACATCTCTGAGGCGTTCCAGGCCGGGGTCGTGGCCGGTGCGGCCATCGTCGGCATGAAGCCGGTCATCAACATGGGCTTCGGCGACTTTGCGCTCATCGCGGGCGACGAGATCTTCCACAAGCTCGCGAAGTGGCGCTACATGCATGGCGACGACTTCCCGATGACGGCGGTCGTGATCTTCCCGATCGGCGCGATGGGTGGCGCCGGCCCTGAACACTCGGGCTGCTCGGAAGTCCTCAGCATGCACTACCCGGGCCTGAAGGTCGTCGTGCCTGCGACCGCGGCCGACGCGAAAGGCCTGATGCGCGCGGCGTTGCGCGAGCCCAACCCGGTCATCTTCCATTCCTCGCAGTCTCTCGGCTGGACCAAGGGCGACGTGCCGACCGATCCTGAATTCATCGTGCCCATCGGCAAGGCGAAGATAGTTCGCGAGGGCACCTCCGCAAGCGTCATCACCTACGGAGCGATGATGCCGCGGTGCCTCGAGGCCGCCAGCCGCCTCGCCGATGAGGGCATCGATCTGGAGGTCATCGACCTGCGCAGCCTCGTGCCCTTGGACTGGGAGACCGTGCTCGCATCGGTTCGCAAGACCCATCGCGGGATGGTCGTGCACGAGGCCGTCCGCACTGCTGGATCGGGTGCAGAGATCGCGGCCCGGATCCAAGAGGAGGCGTTCTACGACCTCGAGGCGCCGATCCTTCGAGTGGGCGCCCTGGATGTCCCGCTCCCTCAGCACGTGCTGCTGGAAGCCATGTGCATCCCTTCGGTGGATCGCATCGCCGACGAAGCGCGCAAGCTGATGTCCCTTTGACCTGACCCGGAAACCATCATGAGTCTGCTCAAGGAACTCCGCATCCCGCACATGGGATCGGTCGAAAACGCCAAGATGTTGACCTGGCTCGTCGCGGAGGGTGCGAGCTTCAAGACAGGCGAGCCGCTGTACGAAATCGAGACCGACAAGACCGTGCTGTCGGTCGAGGCGGAGTCGCCCGGTGTCCTGGCACGTCGAGAAGCAATGGAAGGAGACGACAAGAAGGTAGGCGATCGAGTGGGATTCTTCGCTGAAGAGGGCGCGACGGCGGCGGACATTGCGCACGCACTCCGGCAATTCGACAGCGGCTCAGCGGCGACCATCGATGCTCACGCGTCGGCGCCTGCAGCGGACACGGCGTCTGCTCCGGCCGCCGATTCCGGTGTGAGCCGCCACTCGCCGCTGGTCAAGCGGCTTGCTGCCGAGCATGGGGTCGACTTGACGACCCTTCGCGGTACCGGCCCCGGCGGCAAGATACTGGGCGACGACGTCCTGCAAGCGGCCGGGTCTTCGGCGGCAGGTGCCAGCGGTTCGCATGGGATTCCCGCCATCCCGGGGTACGAGTCCGTGCCGGTCCACGCACTCGAGAACAGTGCTCGGCGTCGCGCCATCTCCCGTCGACTGACCGAGGCCGCGCGTTCGACGGCGGCGCTCACCGCGGACATGCAGATCGATCTCACCGCCTTGATGGCGCTTCGCGGAACCTTCAATGCCAGTCGGAAGGCTCGAGGGCAACCCTCGGCATCCGTGCTTGCCTTTGTCGCGCGGGCGGCCTGCCTCCTGCTGAAACGCAAGCCCGAGTTCAACGCGACCTTCACCGAAACGCATACGCTGCACTGGAAATCAGTCAACCTCGGCATCGCGATCGATACGCCCGACGGTCTCGTGGTTCCCGTCATTGCTTCGGCCGACACGCTGGATGTCGCTGCGCTCAGCGAACGCATTCGTCAGCTCGCCGAACGCGCACGCGATGGTCAACTCCGTCCCAACGAGCTTGACGGCGGGACGTTCACACTCTCGAACCCGGGCTCGCTCGGACCGGTACTCCGAGCCGAGGCAATCATCAATCCGCCGCAGGTTGCGCTCCTCGGCTTGCCGGCGATCCTGCACGCCCCCGTGGCGATCGCCGACGGTGGCGAAGGCTGGCGCGTCGAGGTACGTCAGGTCATGCGTCCTTCGTTGACGTTCGATCACCGAGCGCTCGACGGCGGGCAGGTGATCGGCTTCCTGAACGAACTGCGCCAGTTGCTGGAGCAGGACGCTGCCAGCCTCGTCGACGCCCCGTGACACGGAGCCGACCATGACGCCGACCTTGCTGTCCAGCACCATTCCTGCCCAACTGACTGCCAGCGCCGCACGCCATGGCGAGCGGATCGCCATCGAAGATGAAGGCGTTAGCCTGACTTGGCGCGAACTCCATCGGCAAGCGGGCCAGGCTTCGCGTGCGTTCATGGCGCTGGGTGTCGAGCTGGGCGAGCGAGTCGCGATCTGGGCGCCGAACATCCACGAATGGATCATCGCAGCGCTCGGTGCCCAGGGCGCGGGCGCCGTGCTGGTGCCGGTCAGCACGCGCATGAAGGGCCTCGAGGCCGCGGACGTCCTGACGCAAAGCGACGCGCGCGTGCTCGTCACCATCGGTGACTTCCTGGGCAACTATTTTCCCGACCTCCTGGACGGCCCGGAGCTGCCTCGACTGGCCGCAATGGTCGTCTTGCGCTCTGCGCGGCCGGGAGCGATGGACTGGGCCGGATTCCTGGCGCTGGGAAGCAAGGTTTCGGAAGATCAGTTGGCCGCGCGCCAGGCGCGCATCAAGCCGGGGTCGCTGTCGGATGTTCTCTACACCTCGGGCACCACCGGCCGGCCCAAGGGCGTGATGACGACGCACGGCCAGAACCTGCGGGCGTTCGAGATCTGGACGGACGTCTTGGGGATGAAGGAGAACGATCGCTACCTGGTCGTGAACCCCTTCTTCCACAGCGCGGGCTACAAGGCCGGATGGCTGGCGGCCCTGATCCGAGGCGCGATGATCTTGCCGCATCAAGTGTTCGATGCGGAACAGATCCTGGCCCGGATCGCGAATGAACGGATCAGCTTCCTGCTTGGTCCGCCGACACTGTTTCTGACCCTCCTGGCGCACCCCCGCGCGAAAGAGTTCGATCTCACCAGCCTTCGTGTCGCGGTAACCGGCGCGGCCAGCGTGCCGCCGGTGCTGGTGCGTCGCATGCGCGAGGAGCTGGGCTTTCGGATCGTGGTCACCGCCTACGGCCTGACCGAGAGCTGCGGCTTCGCGACGATTTGCAATCCCGAGGACGACGCCGAGACCATCGCCACGACCTGCGGCCACGCCATTCCGGGCGTGGAGGTTCGCTGCGCGGACCCGCAGGGACGAACGGTCGCACCCGGGGACTCCGGCGAGGTGTTGATCCGCGGCTTCAACGTCATGCAGGGCTATCTCGACAATCCAGGCGCGACACGCGAGGCGATCGACGACGACGGATGGCTGCACACCGGCGATGTAGGCGCCATGGACGAGCGTGGCTACCTGCGGATCACGGACCGCCTGAAGGACATGTACATTGTCGGCGGCTTCAACTGCTATCCGGCGGAGATCGAACGGCTTGCAAGCTCGCATCCGGCGATCGCGCAGGTTGCGGTGCTCGGGGTCGCCGACGAACGCCTCGGTGAAGTCGGGCGCGCCTTCATCGTGCTGCGTGCGGAGGCACAGCTCAATTGCGCGGATTTCATCAGCTGGTGTCGCCAGAACATGGCGAACTACAAGGTACCTCGCTACGTCGATGTCGTGCCGGCGCTGCCGCTGAACGCAGCCGGCAAGGTGAACAAGCTCGAACTCAAGGCCGTGCCGTTTCCCGCGGCCACGCCGCGTTGAACGCTGACACTTCGGAGACGACACGTCCATGACCCATTTCAATCCGGCTGCCGAATCCCCGGTCACCGAAGACGACGCGTTCATTGCGAACGCCCTGCGCAAGGCCAGCGTGCCGGCCTTGATGATGACGCTGACGCACATCACCGGGGATCGCCGCTGGCTCGATGGTTCGATCCGACCGAAGACACCATTGATCGGCGAACTGCAAGGCTACCTGAGCGACGCGGAGCAGGCACAAGTGCGCGCCGAGGCGCTGGAGGTGCTCAAGACCTACCGCGACACCGGATGTCGCTTGCCGCCGCCGCCTGACAACGAGCGTCTGCTGCAGATGATGAACTTCATCGTCGGCATGAAAGTGCCAGTCGACTACATACCGATGATGAAGGACGAACTGTCGCTTGGCGGTGAAGACGCGAACAGCGTCACGCTCGAACGCGAACTGCTTCCCGAGGAGCGCGCCGGCTACCACACGCTGGTCATCGGCGGCGGCCAGTCGGGCCTGCTGATGGGTTTGCGACTCAAGGAGCTCGGCGTTCCGTTCACGATCGTCGAGAAGAACGAGGCCGTCGGAGGCACCTGGTTCGAGAATCGCTACCCTGGTTGCCGCGTCGATCTCGGAAGCCACTTCTACTCCTACTCGTTCGAGCCAAGCCACGAATGGAGCCAGTATTTTTCCCAGCGCGACGAGCTCTTTGCCTACTTCGACAGGTTCGCGGACAAGCACGGGTTGCGCGAGCACATCCGCTTCGAGACCGAGGTCACTGATGCCGTCTGGAATGAGACCGAGCAGCATTGGCGAGTGAGCCTTCGTCGCCGCGACGGCTCGACGGAGAACGTCGTCGCTAGTGCGCTGGTCAGCGCCGTGGGCCAGCTCAACCGACCGATGATCCCGACGTTCGATGGGCAGGATCAATTCAAGGGCCTGCAGGTGCACTCGGCGCAGTGGCGCAAGGAGATCGATCTCGCGGGCAAGCGCGTCGCGGTGATCGGAACGGGCGCGACGGCCGTCCAGCTCGTCCCCGAGCTGGCCAAGGTTGCGTCGCACCTCACTGTCTTCCAACGCTCCCCGATCTGGCTGTTGCCGAATCCGCGCTACCACCTGAGCGTGAGCGAGGAGGAAAAGTGGCTGCTCAAGCACCTGCCGTTCTACTCGCGCTGGTACCGCTTCCTGCTGTTCTGGCCGGGCACCGATGGCATCCTGCCCGACCTCAAGATCGACCCGTCCTGGCCGCACCCGGAGCGCTCGATCAATGCGAACAACGATGCGTGGCGCCAGCAGATGGTCGCCTACATCGAATCGCAGGTCGGCGAGGACCCCGAACTGCTGAAGAAGGTCGTGCCGGCGTACCCGGTGATGGTCAAGCGCATGAACCAGGACAACGGAAGCTGGTTCCGCACACTGAAGCTTCCCCACGTGGCCTTGCAAACGGGCAGCATCGAGCGATTCGATGCCACCGGCATCTGGTGTGATGGCGTCCATCACGACCTCGACGCGGTCGTCTATTGCACCGGCTTCCAGGCGAACAAGTTTCTCTGGCCGATGCGTATCACCGGCCGAGGCGGCCAACGCCTGGACGAGTTCTGGGGCGACGAGCCACGCGCCTATCTCGGCATCACGGTCACCGGGTTTCCCAACCTGTACTGCATGTACGGGCCTGCCACCAACCTGGCGCACGGCGGCTCGATCATCCAGCACAGCGAATGGCAGGGCCACTACATCGCAGGCTGTATCAAGGCCGTGGTTGACGCCGGCAAGAAGGCAATGGAGGTCAAGCCCGAGGTCTATGCGGAGTTCAACCGCAAGCTCGTCGCGACGCTGGAGGAGATGGTCTGGTCCCATAAGGGCACGACGACCTGGTATCGAAACAAGAAGGGGCAAGTCGTCAACACGTCGCCTTGGCGACTTGTGGACTACCGTGCCTGGCTGCGGGCACCTCGACTCGGGGAATACGTCCTTTCCTGAGCTTGCTGGTAATGCATCTCGCGCCGTGCATGGCCACGTCTCCGGACATCATGGTCGCCGCTAAACAGGAGTCCGGTCTCCAACATCGTAGACTGCATGCCGAAGCATGTAGCGCTACATGCTGTGACTCGCGTCGTCAGCAACAAGGGGACCGACCATGGAAGAGCGTATCAAATTTCATGTGGGCCTGGACGTCCACAAGGACAGCATCAGCGTGGCGGTGGTCGAGCCTGGCCGGGCGCCGGGACGATTCGCCGGCAAGGTGGCGCACGACGTTAGCAAGCTCTTGAAGATGCTGGCCGGGATCGGTGCCACCGAGCAATTGCACATTCAATGCGTACCGCCTACGACCATATTGTCAATGCGTATGGTCGGCTGGCCCACACCAACCAACACGTCCTGACCTTCCTTTCCACATAAGCCATCGGCAATCTGGAAGTCGTTGCCGACCATGCTGATGTGATTTAGCGCTTCGTGACCCAGACCGATAAGGGTTGCGCCGCTTATCGGATACGTCACCCTTCCATTCTCGATTCGATAGGCTTCCGTGGTCGTAAAGTTAAACTGACCGCTAGTGATATCGACCTGACCACCGCCAAAGCTCACCGCATAGATACCGTTCTGAACAGACTCCAGTATTTCTGCAGGATCTCGATTGCCTGATGCCAAATACGTGTTCGTCATTCGCGGCATCGGCAAATGCGCATACGACTGCCGTCGCGCGTTTCCGGTGCTGCGCTGATTCATCAGACGCCCGTTCAGGCGGTCCTGCATCAGGCCGACAAGGCGACCATCCTCGATCAACACCGTCCGCTGGGTCGGCGTCCCCTCGTCGTCGATGTTCAGCGACCCCAGGCGGCCTGGCATGCTGCCTTCGTCGACTACCGTTACGCCGGAAGCCGCGATCTTCTCGAACATCCGCTTCGTAAACACCGAAGACTTCTTGCGATGGAAATCGCCTTCCAGACCGTGGCCGACAGCTTCATGAAGAAGAAGGCCCGGAAACCCATGGCCCAGCACGACAGACATCGTTCCAGCGGGGGGCCGTCTGGCCTCAAGATTTACGAGCGCAATGTGCGTCGCTTTTCTGATCAGCGCCTTGATCTTTCCTTCATCGATTTCCTCCAGCCGAAATGGGCCGCCAACCTGGCTGCTACCTGTTGTTTGCTTTGGGCCGCTTTGTGCGAAGACTGTCATATGGAGCACGATGCTCGGACGAAGGTCGGCGGACAACGGTCCATCGCTGCAGGCGATCATGGTCGCTGCGTTCGAAACCGAGAGGCTCGCTTCGACGCGGACGATCCGGGGATCGGACGCGCGTGCGCGTCGGTCGATCTGTTGGAGCAAGGCGATCTTGCGCGCCGAATCCAAGTCTTCGAAAGGATCGACCGGCGTGTACAAGCGCTGCTTGACCGGCTCCTGTCTGAGATCGATTCCGCCACGCGAAGCAGTATCGTCGCCGTGACTGCACATACTTCGAACGGCATCGGCCGATGCCCGCAGCGATCCGGGTGACATGTCGCTGGTATGCGCAAAGGCAGTGCGGTCCCCGGTCACGGCTCTCAGGCCGATGCCCTGTTCAACATGGAAGCTGCCACTGCTCACCTTGCCGTCGCTCAATGCCCACGATTCCTGGGTGTTGGCGCGCAAGAACAGATCGGCGAAGTCGGTCGTCCGACCCGCGAGCCTACCGAGCGCAATGCCAAGGTGCGATTGCTCGAGCGCGTTGTCATTCAGGAGAAGTCGTGTGGCGACTTCGAAAGCTGTCACTTCAACAGTCATAGCGATATCCCAATTCTTTGTCGGTCAGCGACCGGTTATCTTCATGGCTTCTATGAGAATCGACCCACATCGAGTTGCTGTCGATCTGGGAATATCGGCGCCAATAGCACGGATGCCTGCAAGCATGGTCGCGAGGTCGCCTGCCACGGTGGTGTCCTGCACGGGATAGGCCAGCTCACCCCCCTCGACCCAGAAACCCGCGACGGCCATCGAGTAAGCGCCGGTCACGCCGTTCGACTGTCCGCCTAGAAACTCAGTGATCCAAAGCCCGCGGTGAAGGCGACGGAGCATCGCTTTCAGATCGTCGCTCGGAATCGTGTCGCGGCTCTGCAAGGAGAGGTTCCACCAGCCGCTCGCATTTCCCGTGGGTGCCATGCCGAGCTTGCGCGCTGAACGCGCACTCAGAAAGAGGCCTTCGACGACGCCGCCGCGAACAACGTGTCGCCGGCTTCCGCCGATGCCTTCTGAGTCATAGCCTCCGCTGCGCAATCCGTACGGCTCGAAAGGATCCTCGATGAGGTCGATATCGTGTCCCAACACGCGCTTGCCCAAGACGTTGGGCAGAAAGGTCGCATGGCGCTCTTGCGCGCGGCCGTACAGCGCTTGGACCAACGCCCCGACGAGTGCACCCGCAACGTTGGCGTCGAACAATATCGGAGCGTTCATGCTGGGGGCTGACCGCCCCCCCAACTTGCGCGCGGCGCGTTGGACTGCGATGTCAGCGAGCTCTCTGGACGTCAGCAAGCCCTCTGTGCGTCGCTCATTGCTGCCCCAACTCGCCTGAGCCATTCCGCTTGGGGACGTGGCTAGCGTCGTACAGCCCCGACTCTGCATGGACGTTCTGACCGATCGGACGAAATCAGGCGATATCGCCAGCGCCGATTGCGAGTCGTGGCTGGCCGCAGACGACTGCATCACAGTAACGATGCCGGCGCGCGACGCCTCGGCTTCGCGTGCGGCGTTTTCTATCTCCAATGCAGCCTCGTTCAGCTCAGCGGGGCTGAGCGCGCAGTGTGCAAAGAGCGGAATACGGGGGTCATCTCGTGTTAGCCACGCATGGTCTGCGGGGCGTGCTTCCTCATCCGGCTCCAAGCGGTTCGCGACATCGCGTGCGTGTTCGACGGCACGCCGGATCGCGGCTGCGCTGAAGGAGGGCGTTGAAGACGCTCCCCAACGCCCACCGTCATACACTGTGACGGTGAGTTTGGTTTCTCCGTCACGGACTGCCGAAACGTTGGTGCCGTTGCGCACGACCATCGTCGTGCCGCCCGATTCAAAAACATTTGCGGTCACGTGCTCGATACCGACGCTTCGACCGTACCTGACTGTGTCGAGCGCCATCTGCGCAAGGTCACTCTCAGCGTGAAGCAGAAAGCCCGGTTCGCTGGACTCGGTTGTTTCATCTGACCGAGAAGCGATACCGGTCCGTGATGCTGTGTTCATGAATGCGGCGTCCCAATTGGTGATGTTCCATGGGTAAACGAGTGGTCGCCAGACTTCCCGCAAAGACGGGTACGGCGGACTGGCGTGTAACCGGTGCGTAATGCGGTCGCTCGACGAGCTGATTGCGGGTTTGTTGCCGCTCGCCCGTTTTACAGGTCACAGCTACCACAAATCACCAAGCCAGGAGGTCATTCCATGACGACGACGAGACGGGTCTTGAAGTTGCTAGTTGCAAGCGCGGCATTCATGCTCGCCAACGCCGTGCCAGCGCAAGAAGGCGCGCCTGGCACCAGGGCGGTCGGCTCCGATGCGGTGAGCTCCGAGGAACACGTCTTCAACGTGCCAGCGGAGTCGCTCAGCCGAGCGGTGCTCAAGTTCTCGCAACAGGCTGACGTGCAACTGGTGTTCGGAACCCCGGTCACCGATGGCATCCATTCCGTTGCCATCAACGGCCGATATTCCATCGCGACTGCGATTGGGCAACTCCTCGCCGGCACGGGCCTGACCTGGCGCTGGCTGAACGCGCGCACCATCACGATCGAGCCGTCGGCGAACGCGCCGGGTGCTCATACACTGGGCGCAGTCCGTGTGGAAGGCGTTCAAACGCTCGAGGCCAACGGCTTCGCCAATCTCAGCGGGTTCGGTAGCGGCGCAGGTGCCAACGGAAGTTCCGATGTGACTGCTACTGAGGGCACCGGCAGCCTCACCACGAACGGCACGAGCGTTGCAACGAAGATCCCGACCAGCGCACGGGAGACTGCTCAAACCGTCAGCACGGTGACGCAGGCAAGGATCAAAGAGCAAAACCTGAACGACTTGTCGGACGCACTTGCCGTGGTGCCCGGTCTAACGTCAGTCTCCAATGGCTCAGCCGGCACGTATTTGTCGCGCGGGTTCACGATCACGAACTTCAGCGTTGATGGCAGTGCATCTCAGGCTTTCGCGGGGCCGAACGGCTTGGTTCAATTCACACCGGATCTGTCCGAGTACGACAACGTGCAGGTGCTGCGCGGATCCGCCGCGCTGTTCGGAGGGGCGGGCGAACCGGGCGGCCTCGTCAGTCTGTCGCGCAAGCGTCCGTTAGATGTGAGCCAACTCGTGACCACTGTACAGGGGGGCTCGTACAACGAGTATCGCGCCGAGGTGGACGGATCTGCGCCCATCGCATTCGATGGGCACCTCCGTGTGAGGCTCGATGGTGTCTATCAGAGCAACGACTATTTCTACGACTACTCCCACCACACCAGGAAGAAGATTTACGCAGTCGCCGAACAGGATTTAGGCGCCAGCACGGTAGTGCGGGTAGGCGGCAGTTATCAGGACGATCACCAGACGGCGCCGAATACGCAGGGCCTCCCGCGCTACCTCGACGGGACCGATCCGCACTTTTCCCGCTCGACCTGCCTGTGCTCGCTCTCTGCATATCACGAACAACAGACTTCAGAGGCGTTCGTCGCGCTCGACCACAAGTTCGCACCCGATTGGCAATTCAACTTCAACGCGGAAGTGAACAAGATCCGTGCCCCGTCTTTCGACCAGTCCTACACCGGCCTCCTGACCGAGACGAGTCCGACTCTCACGTACTACAGCGCGACTCAAACGCAGTACGAACAGACCACAAAGACCGTGGATGGTCATCTGTCGGGCGTCTATGAGTTGTTGGGACTTCCGCAGCATTTCGTCGTCGGAGCGGATTGGACGGATCAAGCGTTCGACGACCAGAATGTCTTCAACTCTCCAACGGCCACGACCACCATCGACCCATTCAATTTCGACCCCAGTTCGTTCAACGGGGCGACAGATCCGAGCTTCGGCATCGATTTGCCAAGCAAGTCGAAGCAGTGGGGCGCCTACATGAATCTCAAGCTCAATCCCATCAAGCCACTGCACATCAATGGCGGACTGCGGGTTAGCAACTACAGCAGCGTGACCGGTCCCTCGCTGCTGACGTTCTCCGGTTCTACTTCCACGTTCCCCGAAACAACGTACAAGGAAAATGGCATTTTGAGCCCTTCGATCGAGGGCATTTTCGACGTGTCCAAATGGGCATCGCTTTTTGCAAGCTACAACTCAATCTACCGCTCGCAGGCCAATAAAATTGGTGTTGATCTGAAGCCGATGCCGCCGACGCGCGGTCAGACTTATGAAACCGGTGTCAAGTCGAGCTTGAATGATGGCAAGCTCCAACTCTCGCTGTCCTACTACAACACCAAGCTGACGAATGTGGCGCTGTACAGCACGTCCGGGGCGACTTCGTCTTGCTGCTATACCAACGCCGGAACCGACTACACCCAAGGTGTTGATCTTGAGATCGCTGGCCAACTGGCGCGCGGCTGGCAGATTCAGTTCGGCTATTCCGAGAACAGGAACAAGGTCAATACTGCGTACTACCAGGCGAATCTGACCACGGGCTATCCGACGACCCTCAACTCCCAGCAGCCGAAACACCAACTGAAGTTCTGGACCTCCTACGAACTGACCGACAGGCTCGCCGGCTTGACCGTCGGCGGCGGATTGAGGTTCGAGAGTTCCCGGTTCACCGAAGGTACGGTGTGTTCGATCGCAGCCGATCCGGTGACCGGAGAATGCGCCGGAACGACCGATTATTTCTCGTTTACGCAGCCGTCTTACGCCGTGGCCGACCTCCGAGCGGGCTATCGCTTCTCGAAGAATTGGGAAGGTGCGCTGAACATCACGAACGTGACGGACACGCGCTATTTCACGACTGCGGGAAGCGCGTCCTCCGGAAATTACTACGGTGAGCCCCGCGCCTTCCGATTGAGTCTCAAAGCGACTTACTGAAGCGAACGGCCCGGGAGGGCCGGTTATCTATGTACCCAAGCGAGTCGCATAGGTGGTGAATTTGGGGTTCAGCCGGCCGTTGTCGGGGCGGGCTGACCGACCCGACGCAGACAGCAGAATTTCCAAGGAAAACGGTTCGATGGCATCAGCTCCCCTGCAACAGATAGATCCGCGTGACTATCGTATCGGGCGTCTGTTCGCCCAACGCATATGGCGTCTCGTTGGGCCCTACTGGATACGTCGAGGAGCGACAGGCGCCTGGATTGCGTTCATAACCTCGGTGGGATTGGCCGGACTATCGAGTTTGCTCCTGGCGGGCAAGACCATTGTCGTTAAGGACCTAACCGACGCGCTTATCGCAAGGAGAGCCGACGCTTTTTGGTACTCTTTGGCACTTTTTCTAATCGTAATTGTCGGCACCGCCCTGGTGGGTATGAGCGCCCAAATAATTGGAGCATGGCTTAACCAGAATTGGCGGCGGTGGCTAACCGATGATCTGGTTAAAAAGTATTTGGCGAAAAGAACATATTACGACATTACCCTAACGGGCGGGTTGGACAACCCGGACCAGCGCATACAGGAAAGTGTCGCTCCCTTCGTGAGCGCTGCGACGGAATTTCCGGGCTCGCTTCTTGGCCAGGTCACGGCGATGGTCACGGGCGCGGTCATTCTGGCGACCATTGACTCGCGCATGGTGCCATTCGTCATCGCTTTCGCGATTGTGCAGGCCGCGGCCGCCTACGCCGTCCAGATTCCGACAATCAAGAAGAACTATCAGATAACCGTTGCCGAGGCCGACTTACGCTATGGCGTACTCCATGTGCGCGATCACGCCGAAGCGATCGCCTTCTATGGCGGCGAAGATGTCGAATACAGTCAAATCATGCATCGACTCCGCCATGCTATTAAGCGGCAAATGTCGCTGTTGTTATTCAAGGCGACCGTCGTATATGGCAGCGGCGCAATATTTTCGACGACATGGGAAATTTTACCCTATTTCGTCCTGGGGCCGCTTTACATGTCGAGTAAGCTCACCTACGGCGAAATAGCACAGGCGATGGTGGCATCGTCATCGATCATCGTGTCGCTTGCCACGATGGTTCAGATACTTCCGAACCTTGCCGTCGCGGCACCGCACGCAGTCAGGCTTGCTCAAATCATGGAGCGCTTCGAATCCTTGGGTCAGACATCGGCCAACGAGAACGCTCCACAAGTCGCTATCGAACGTGGCGGCCAGGACATCCGAATCTCGCACCTGAACCTGTCCACCCCGGCCAAAGAGCAGATGCTCATCAGGAACCTGACGCTGACAGTCAGTCCGGCTGAAAATCTGGTCATCGTGGGCCAGACTGGCGTTGGCAAGAGCTCCCTTCTCCGAGCCATGGCAGGACTATGGACCGCCGGGTCTGGCAACATCGCAATGCCGCCAAGCGCAGCTTGCATGTTCTTGCCGCAGCGACCCTACATGATCCTGGCGGACCTTCGCTCACAGCTTCTCTATCCTGGCGATGCTGACGACGTGTCGGATAGCGATTTGCAGGCGGTTCTGGAGGCGGTCAACCTGCCCAATCTCGCCAGCCAATATGGCGGGCTTTCAACCGTGCGCGACTGGGAAAAAGTACTCTCGCTTGGTGAGCAGCAACGCATCGGCTTCGCCCGAATGATGATCAAGAAACCAGCCTTCGTTTTCTTGGATGAAGCAACGAGCGCTGTCGATTTCGTGACCGAGGCAATGCTCTATGAGCGGCTGCGTGAAAGTGGCGCCACGTTCGTCAGCGTTGGCCACCGCCTGAGTATCCTGGACTATCACGCACAAATGCTCACGATCTTGACCGGTGGCAAATGGAAGCTTGAAAAGCTGAGCGGGCAAACCGCCGAGGCAACTGCGATGTTCACCGAGGGTTGAGCCTGGCTTGCTCTGGCGCGCTGGCGCTGCCCAACGATGCGGTCGCCAACCTCCGTAGGTGGGCGAATCTAGCGCAAGATCGTGATGCCAGCGAAGCGGGTGACCTTCACCTCGTATTTGCTAGACAAAGCATCGATCCACTCGTCTATGCGGTTCAGATCGATAACGGCGCTCAAGGGCTCTTGTCTGCGATCGCTGTTCAGGAGCACGATGCGGCCAGCATAAAATGGCCGCAGCTTGTCGAGGACGGTCGCAAGCGGCTGGTTCTCCATCACGAGCCGTCCATTGCTCCATGCCAACGCCTCGTCGGCATCAATGTTTCGCACTTGCTCGAGCAGACCATCGCGCACGCTCGTCGCTTGGTCGGCGACCAGCGACGCATGGGTTCGTCCGTTGGAAACATTAACCGAACCCTCAGCGACCACAACCGTCGTAGTCTCGGATGAATGGGCGACGTCAAACACCGTCCCTATATCCCGAATGACGGTTTGACCCGCCAGCACAGTAAACGGAGAAGCCGAATCATGCCGCACGCGAAACAGCGCTTCTCCCCTTGCCAGTTCGACGGCCCGACCAGTGTTGCTGTATCGGATGGTGAGGGCAGCATTCGGCCCCAGCTTGACCTTGCTGCCATCGCTTAAATCGACCGTCTGGGATTCGCCCCGGCCGGTGGTGTAGTCGTACTGCCATACCGAGAAATATTGATGACTGGCCAGCACGACGATTGCAACGGATGCAGCGACCGCCAAAAGCCTGGGATCGCGCCATGCGCGACGAACTGGGTCATTCGCGGCCGCCGGGCTTCCTGCCTGGGGCAGGGCATTGCCGAGGTGAACCCAAAGTTGGCGTGCTCGCGCTAGCGCCGCAGCATGATCAGGGCTTCGATCCCTCCATGACCGGAAGGCATCGTGATCAGCAGATGTGGAGGCGCCAGAAGTCAAGCGCACTACCCACGCCAGGGCCTCCTCGTCGAGATTGTCATCAAGCATCACGGATGCATCACAATTTGTCTTGCCTGAAGCGCGGGCAAACGGCGCGGGACTGACAAGCTTCACCCTATGCCTCGATCGAAAAACTTTTCGCCGAGTGTAACCCTGCAATGCCGCAGTGCACTGAGCTGGTATTTCTCGACAAGGCTGACGGAGATGTGGAGCTGGTCAGCAATCTCTCGATGACTAAAGCCTTCGACGCGCGCCAACATCAGAACGCGCCGGCATTTCTCCGGAAGATCTGCCAAGGCCGACTCGACAAGCTGCAATTGATTGCGTGTGACCGCGGCAGCCTCCGGTCCGGCATCGAAATTCTCAAACAGGACTCGATTGCCGTCAAGAATCTCAGCGCGCCGACCTTCCATGCGGATGTGATCGATACCGAGATTGTCCGCCATCCTCTTCAGATACGCCCGCCCGTGCTCTCGGCTGGGTATGGCGGCACGTACGCTAGGCAGCTTGAGAAACAGATCGTGCGCCAGATCTGCTGCGGTGTCCACGTTGCCGGTGCGCCGCCGCAAGACGCCTATCAGTTCACCGCGAATGTCCGCGAAGAGACTTTCCAGTTCGCGAAGGCCAAAAAGCTCACCACGTCCTTCTATGGTGTCGATCCTGGCCATAAACCCACCGTTCGTCATGAGCTTCCATCCACGCTGCATCGCGTCGTAGAGCCGCGCGAAATGTCCCATCCACCGCCCTCAATGTAGCCGATTGGGCGGTCAAGGAGCGTCTCGTTTTCGTGACTTCAGGCGGATTCGCCTCAGCAAAGTGATCGCCGATCCGAGGGTGCCCAGTGAGCCTTGAGCTGTCGGGCGGTGGCACATCAAGCGTTGGCGCCGGAATTGCGGGTTTCCGATTTCTCACCCGTTATACAACTTAGCGAACCAAGCGCGGTTCACCCATTATTCGGAGTCTGAAAAATGCCTGATTGGACAGAGAGTCTGGAGTCGAAGCTGCCCGCCCCCCGATGGCGCACCGACTTGATCTCACTTTTTTTCGTCTCGATGTGGGCAATCGCAGCAGCGCCGGCGCAAGCTG